>Ga0102814_10000038_pt1 | contig 83807 bp, 67 predicted proteins | sample ColrivemetaGS741_FD_79112 | JGI IMG/M metagenome (GOLD analysis project Ga0102814, IMG submission 79112) | Estuarine microbial communities from the Columbia River estuary - Flood tide ETM metaG S.741 | ecosystem: Environmental > Aquatic > Marine > Intertidal zone > Estuary | place: USA...
CATCTACTCGCTCCTGCCCTCCTTAACGGCATAGCTACTGCAAATCCTTCAGGGAAATTCTGAATCCCGATTCCAATGGCGAGAGCTATTGCTCCTGCGATAGTAGCATCGGGCATTCCGTTGGCCGCAGCTCCAAAAAGTACTCCCACTGCTAAACCTTCCGGTATATTATGCAAGGTTATTGCGAGTACTAATAATGTAGTTTTTTCAAATTGCGTTTTAACCCCTTCAGTTTCGTTTTCTTTGAAATTGATGTGAAGGTGAGGAAGTTTTTTATCGAGGAAGAAAAGGAATAATGCTCCCAATGCAAAACCGACAGCGGCTGGCATCCAAGGAGCAGAAGGAAACATCTTTTCAGACATTTCAATACTTGGGTTTAACAATGACCAGAAACTGGCCGCTACCATTACACCTCCAGTAAAGCCTAACATTGCATCAAGAACTCCTCGATGCATTTTTTTAAAGAAGAAAACGAGTGAGGCCCCAAGAGCAGTTGCAAACCAGGTAAAGGTTGTGGCAAGAAAAGCTGCCAAAACAGGATCGATCGATTCAAAAAACTTAACTATTCCCTCCATTAGTCAAAAGTTAGACAAATCTAACAATAATATGAAATGAAATTTATTTGTGAGTTCAATTATTTCGATTCATTTACAAAAGCACACCACGATCAACAGAAAACCATTACCTTTGCGCAAAATTTTAGAAAAACAATAAAATGGCGACGAACAGAACGTTTACAATGCTTAAGCCGGATGCAATCGAGAACGGTCACATGGGTAAGATCCTGGATATGATCATTCAGGCTGGATTTTCAATCAAAGCGATGAAGTTGACTCAACTCACTGAAGCACAAGCAAAAGAATTCTATGCTGTACACAGCGAAAGACCTTTCTATGGAGAATTAGTAGAGTATATGACTTCAGGTCCTATCGTTGCTGCGATCCTTGAGAAAGATAATGCTGTTGTTGATTTCAGAGCATTGATCGGAGCAACTGATCCAGCTGAAGCAGCTGAAGGAACTATTCGTAAATATTATGCTGAATCAAAGGGACGAAATGCGGTGCATGGTTCTGACTCTGATGAAAATGCTGCTATTGAAGGGAAATTTCATTTTTCAGATAGCGAGATCGTAGGATAATCGAATTGATTTGATATTATAAAGAAGGCTGTCCAATTGGACAGCCTTCTTTTGTTTTATAAGGTTTTAGCGTTTATCATTCAGTCTTTAAACCAACAAACTGATAAGGCTTATATTTTCCTTTGTCTTCAGCATCTTTTTCATACGCTGGACCATCAACAATCGCCGAAACAATAACAATGTTCACTTTCCCGATCATATCTTTTTTCCCTTCAAAGTATGTTTGAAGATCATACTTCATATTTTCTGCTCTGATCTGCGTTAATTTCTCATTGGTCTCATAAGTCTTGGTTGGCACTTGTGATGCAGATGAGTATATATTGATCGTAATTCGTTCTCTTCCTTCTTTCAATTGTTGCTCAACTTCTTTCACAAACTTCTTCAAATCTCCCCTACTAACAGACAACTTGTTCTTGTTATAATCGAAAAAGTGCATGAATTCAAGATTCTTATATGTTGAGACCGTAACAGGATTAAATTCAACAGGAGCAGGTTCGTCCACCTCACATGTTGCTATTACTTCTTGTCTGTACGAATCATTTACAATAACAGTATAGCTTCCTTTTCCAACACCAACAAGATCTTCACTGGTCATTCCATTCGACCATGTGAATTTCAATGGTTGTGCACCGCCTTCAACTGTTACATCAACTCTACCATCTGTACCTTGATAAAAAGAGGCATTTGTAGAAGAACATGAAACAACCAATGGGGGAGGATAAATAAAATATGCTGTCCAAACATCACTTAGTTCAGCATCTCTATTCGAAGCCCAATAAACAGTATTACCCGAATAACTGAAACATGCATCAAATTTTGGAGAGTTGATCTTTGAGCCTAAATTTACAGGGGCAGACCAATCCGTCCAGCTATTCCCTCTAACCGAATAAAAAATATCTGCATCTCCCAGTCCCCCGTGTCCATTAGACGCAAAAAACAAGGTATCCATATTAGGGGAAAGGAATGGAGACATTTCAAAATCAGAAGTGTTGATTACATTTCCTATATTTAATGGAGCTGACCAACCTGACTCGGATTTCAAACTGTAATAGATGTCTTCCTCACCATAGGTATTTGGACCATTATAAGAGATCAGCATCACCTTTTCATCCTGTGAGATGTGAAATCCATAGAAATCCCCTTCAATGTCCAATGTTGGGACTACTATTTCTTCAGGAGTTCCCCATCCGGAAGATCCTTTCTTTTTAGCTACCGCGATACCTTTTTCAAGGTCCTTTTTACCATCGTAAGTATTCAACAGATATAACGAATTCCCATCTTTGCTTATCCCAACGACTGCATTATTATATTTTGAATTTAGGGAACTCAATTGTTTACATTGGTCATAAGAACCATCTTCCTGACGAGTACTCATCCAGATATCCTGATCATATTTACCACCTTTGTTCTTCTCATCGAACAATCTGATGAAAAATAATACGGAACTATCCGGTGAAAACACTGGCATGCTTTCCTCTGCTTCTGAGTTAACTGTCCCGTTCATCTTATTAACCCCATCAAAATCCCAAATCTGAGCTTTAACAGAAAGGGAAGCAATTGAAACCAGTAGAACTAAAAAATATTTCATTGTTTTTGTTTAAACATTAATATTATAATAACCTCCAATATAAAAATTATTAACTTGAGAGTTCGAGAAAATTTACGATTAAGCGCGTTTAAAGGTTTCAACTAATTTCAATTCTAACTCATATATTTTCGCAAAGTAAAACTGTTGATTAAATAATTAATAGCGTGAGATAAGGGATTTCGCTAACTTTGTTTTCAAAGATTGAAATGATGCGCAACTTACAACACACAGTAGAAGAACGTTTTTTAAACTATGTCCAGATTGATACTACTGCAGACCCCGTATCAACTTCCTTTCCTTCAAGTGATAAACAAAAAGATCTTGCGAAAGTGCTTGTTAAAGAATTGCAAGAAATAGGACTTGAGGACGCAGAAATGGATGAATGGGGATACGTATATGCAACCATACCTTCAAACTCAGACAATTCTTCCATTCCAACCATTTGTTTCTGTTCGCATATGGACACTGCACCTGATTGTAGTGGAACAAATGTAAAACCCATCGTTCACAGAAAATACGACGGACAACCGATTGTTTTGCCGGACGATCCTAATCAGGTGATTACAACAGAAAGACATCCTTATTTGAATAAAAAGATCGGTGATGATCTAATTACTGCCAGTGGACTCACTTTACTGGGCGCTGACGATAAGGCTGGAGTTGCCATTATTATGGATCTAGCAAAACAATTAATGTCTCACCCTGACATCAAACACGGTACAATCCGGATTCTATTTACTCCAGATGAAGAAGTTGGTCGAGGAGTTGAACATCTTGACATGGAGAAGTTAAATGCAGACTATGGTTACACGCTTGATGGTGGTCCTTTAGGAGATATTGAAGACGAAACGTTTTCAGCGAATGCTGTCAAAGTGACCATACATGGAGTAAGCGCCCACCCGGGATACGCAAAAGGTAAAATGGTAAATGCGATCAAGGTTGCCAGTGAATTTGTCAATGCTCTACCAAAAGACCAATGGTCGCCGGAAACAACTTCTGACAGAGAAGGTTTTGTGCATCCAACTAGCATTGAAGGAGGATTAGAAAAAGCAATTGTTTCTTTTATTATCAGAGATCATGTTACGGATAAAATGATCGAATATGAAAATCGACTTGAATCGATCATAAAGATGGTTGCTGAGCAATACAATGTGAACTATGAATTTGAAGTTACAGAACAGTACCGAAATATGAAGGAAGTACTTCAGTCGGTTCCATTTGTTACAGACTATGCCATTCAAGCCATGAAAAATGCTGGAATTGAGCCCAATCCTTCCATCATCAGAGGTGGAACTGATGGCTCAAGATTATCTTTCATGGGACTGCCCTGCCCTAACCTGTTTACAGGAGAAATGGGAATCCACTCGAAGCATGAATATGTGAGTGTTCAGGACATGGAAAAAGCAGTTATAACTTTGATCGAACTGGTGCAGATCTGGGAAAAACATAAATAAACGATGGACCACAACATTGTTCTTAAGGATATCAAACAAAAAAAATTCGAGAAGGTCTATTTCCTTCATGGAGAGGAATCCTATTACATTGATGTGATCACTCAATCGTTATTGGATCATGTTCTTGAAGAACATGAGCGCGATTTTAATCAAACGATCGTTTACGGAAAGGAACAGGATGTTACATCCCTTGTAGCTGATCTCAGGAGCTACCCCATGATGTCTGACCGAAGACTGGTAGTACTCAGAGAGGCACAGGAGATGAAAGATATCGACAAACTAGAGTCATATTTCGAAAACCCCACCGATACCACCATTTTCGTAGTCAATTACAAACATAAAACATTTGATTCCAGAAAGAAACTGATCAAATTAGCTGCAAGCAATGGCTTGGTCTACAAATCAGACAAAGTTCGGGATTATCAAATGACCGACTGGATCAGATCCTATGTAAAAACTCACGGCTATGAGATCTCGTCAAAGGCCACAATGCTTTTGGTGGAATTTCTCGGGACCGACATTGGAAAGGTAGCCAATGAGTTAGATAAATTGTCATTACTTATTCAAAAAGGAACTACTATCAACGAGGTTCACATCGAAGAAAATATTGGAATTAGCAAGGATTACAACATCTTTGAATTGACGAATTCTCTCGGTATATATGATGTCCCGAAAGCTTTCAGGATCGTGAAATATTTTGAACACAATCCCAAGGCCGCTCCATTGGTTATGGTGGTCCCAACATTATTCAAATTCTTTTCTCAATTGATGAGGATCCATTTCCTTCAAAATAAATCAAAGGAAGCAATTGCAAGCGCGCTGAAAGTTCATCCTTTTGTCGCAGGCGAGTTATTGAGTTCAAGTAAGATCTATAATCCTAAAAAAATAGCTGCAAATATGCAGATCCTGCATGAATACGACCTTAAATCAAAAGGAGTTGGTACTGCAGGAACCAATGAGAGTGAATTGATGAAGGAAATGATCTATCGTTTGATGCACTGATGAAAATATTCTACGACCCCTCTATTACCCCAAATAATGCGACTTTCATTCTGAATGAAGAAGAATCAGGACACGCGTGTAGAGTGCTTAGAATGAATGTTGGTGATGAATTGTTTTTGTTAAATGGAAAAGGAGATCGCTTTGCATGCAAGATCATTGTCGCCCATGCTAAAAAGTGTCAGCTGGAAGTACTTTCACACGAACATAACTCAGCTGATCTTCCACAAATACATATCGCTATAGCTCCCACTAAAAACATGGACCGTATTGAGTGGTTTGCTGAAAAAGCCACTGAACTGGGAATCACAAGGATTTCTTTGACCTTGTGTTCAAATAGCGAAAGAAGACAGGTCAAAACTGAACGAATTCAAAAAGTATTGATCGCTGCAATGAAACAATCGCAACGATGGTTTTTACCAGAACTTTCTGAATTAACAGATCTTAAATCCTTTATTCGCTCTAATCCTGACGGATTTATTGCTCATTGCAGAGAAAACGAAAAAGTGAATCTTTTGAATTCGTCATTTTCAGGAAAAGAAGCAATACTTATCGGTCCTGAAGGTGATTTCTCTGAGGAAGAAATTCATTTGGCTTTGGAGAATGGATATAAACCCATAACTTTAGGAGACAATCGTCTTAGAACAGAAACAGCTGGCCTTTACGCTTGTATGGAAGCTTTGATCAAACAACAGAAACAATGAGACTACTTCTCTTCATCATCGTAATTACTTCATCTTCTTTCTGTTTTTCTCAGAACCTTCAGGTTGCAGTGCTTAAATATTCCGGGGGGGGTGATTACTACGCAAACCCCACGTCAGTCCCGAATCTGGTAAGTTTCTGCAATAAAAACTTAGGTACTACTATTTCCAAGGACGTACCTTATGTTGAAGCGGGAAGTAAAGATATCTTCATGTATCCTTTTGTACACATGACAGGACACGGGAATGTTGTTTTTAATGCCACTGAAGCTGAAAACCTTAGAACCTATTTGATGGGAGGTGGATTTTTGCACATTGATGACAATTATGGAATGGATCAGTTCATCAGAGTAGAGATCAAAAAAGTTTTCCCTAACAATGATCTGATAGAATTACCTTCAGACCATCCGATCTTTCATCAGAAATATGATTTCAATGGTCTTCCAAAGATCCATGAACATGACGATAAACGTCCACAGGCTTTCGGAATAATTATCGAAGGAAGACTTGTTTGTCTATATACTTTTGAGACAGACCTAGGTGACGGTTGGGAAGATCCAGAAGTTCACAACGATCCTGAAAATAAACGACAGGAAGCTTTAAAAATGGGAGCCAACATGCTCATGTATGTATTCATGCAGTAGCATAGCTACTTCAGATCTTTTATCATCCAGATCGTACAAGCAAAATGACCGGATTCGCCTAAAGGTTTATCGAGGTTAATATATCCAGATCTTTCATAAAGTGAAACTGCTTTGGCCAATTCAGGTAAAGTTTCCAAATACAATTGCTGATATCCAAGTTCTCGAGCAGCTTGAGCGCTACGCTCCATTAATGCTTGTCCTATACCCTTGCCTCTCGCATCTGAAGACACGTACAACTTGACCAATTCTCCACACTCGGACGGTAGCCCAACTGTAGGATAAACACCACACCCACCAAGGATCTCACCACTCTCTTCCGCGATAAAATAGGCACTGCCTTGAGTTTGAAATAATTTAAAAAGATCATCCGTAGTTGGATCAGTGTATACGGTTCCCGGTCTGGCCACACCGTGCTCTTCCAGTGATTTTCGAATAACCAAGGCAATTGCCCGGTTATCTTCAATTCGCAATTCGCGAATGATCCAGCTCATCAATTTCTTTCTTTGAAATAATAGGTAAATCCAAAACCAACAGTCAAGAAGGAAGTGGTTTTATTATAATCTGACTCAGAATACCCCATCATCGTCTCAAAACCGATCATTTCATGACCAAATTTGAATCCTTGAAATGCGTATCCAACGATTAAACTATACGAAACCTGATCGTCTGCAACCAAAGCCAGACGAATAGTTGGCTCGATAAGCACTGCATTGACCTGTCGGGTAATTTTTGCAGTAGAGATCGTATCCAAAGGCTTATTTGTAACAAAGTAATTTTGAGTATAACCAAACTTTACTCCCATGTCCGTTGAAAATCTATCTGTATGGAATTTCTCGCTGGAAATCTTAATAAAGGATCCGGCACTGTGCATTCCTCCCAACGTTTTCTCAGGTACTCTGAATTGGTTGACACCAAAGTAACAGTATCTGATTCCGGCAGCAACAGCCAACGTATTTTTGAAGGTATATTGATAATAAGGAGCTACAGCAACCAGACCCTGCATAATGTCTTTAAATGGTTTATTCACAAAGCCATTTGGTAAACCAAGTTCTATATTGAACGTGTGTTTCGGTTCAATTTGCTGAGCGTTGGAAAAAGTCGAAACCGCTGAAAGTAATATGAAGAATAGCTTTCTCATCGTTAGATTGACGTAAAAGTAAAAAAAAGTTGCTCTATTACGACTTTCTTTCCTTTGTTAACGTACTTGCCCGCGATTCATTGTACATTTACATCGTGAATAAAGGTATTCTTTACATTCTGATCTCAGGTCTTTCCTTTCTGGTCGTGAACTTCTTCGTAAAGATCCTTGGTGCAGGCCCCGAACAATCCCTTTTTGAAAACATTCAACATTATCCGGGACATGAACTGGTTCTAGCCAGATCCATTATCTCATTTACGATCTCTTTTTACATCATCAAGAAGAGAAATTTGCCTCTACTTGGAGTGAACCGAAAATGGCTTACCATACGAGGGGTTTCCGGAATGATCGCATTAACCATCTTCTTCTACACCATACATCACCTACCTCTTGCGATTGCTTCTACTGTGCAGTATCTTGCCCCTGTTTTTACAGTGATCTTTGCAATGATCATTCTGAAAGAAAAGGTAAAATCACTTCAATGGCTGTTTATTCTGATTGCCTTTGCAGGTGTTGGCATGATCGGATTAAATGAGCTCTTTCTAACCGATGTGCACGAACAACTTGATCTTCGATGGTTAGGATTAGGTATTCTTTCTTCTGCGTTTTCCGGAATCGCCTATGTTTCCATCATTCGTTTAAAAAATACTGATACTCCAATTAACATTGTGATCTATTTTCCAATGATCTCTCTTCCGGTTATGGCTGTCTGGTCAATGTTCGAATTTACGATGCCACAAGGTATCGAGTGGTTATTCCTCTTGATCATCGGAATTTTTACTCAGATCGCGCAGATCACTTTGACGAAAGGACTTCACGAAGGAGATGCAGCTCTGATCACACCATTTCAATATCTGGGTGCGATCTACGCGACAATCATCGGATTCTGCATTTTCGATGAGCGATTGTCCTGGGTAGTTTACTTTGGAATCGGATTAATCCTTATCGGTGTGATCAGTAATACTGTTCTGAAAAAGCGATAAATTGACTATTTTTAACTCATGGAAAAATCCATTGACAGACTCAAACTAGCGCAGTTCGGAAACCTTGAGATCCTTGCAAAACAGGTTGTCGAAGGATTCATTACCGGAATGCATAAGAGTCCATTTCATGGTTTCTCCGTCGAATTTGCTGAACATCGTTTATACAATAAAGGCGAATCAACCAGACATATTGACTGGAAGCTTTACGCTCGAAGTGAAAAGCTGTTCACTAAAAAATATGAAGAAGAAACCAATCTTCGTTGCCAGATCGTAGTAGATTGCAGTGGATCCATGTATTTCCCTAAAGATGGTGACATCACAAAATTCGAATATTCGATCTATGCAGGAGCTTCGTTGATCGAGATGCTAAAAAAACAACGAGACGCAGTGGGAATTTCTCTTTTTGCCGATAAATTAGAGCTCCATACACCCGCCAAATCTTCCTTTGCACATCATCGATACCTATATAGCGAGCTAGAGAAACGATTGATCAATTATTCTGAAGACCTTCAAAAGGATACGAATGCAATTCAAGCAATACACGACATTGCTGAGCTTTCACACAGAAGAAGTTTGGTCATTATTTTTTCGGATTTACTCGATGATCCGGATCGAGTGGATGATCTGATGAATGCCATTCAACATTTGAAGCACAATAAGCATGAGGTGATCATGTTCCATATCGTTGATAAAAAATCTGAAGTTGATTTTGATCTTGAGAACAGGCCCTACACATTGATCGATATGGAAACCGGTGAAAAATTGAAACTTCAACCAGCGGAGATCAAAGAAAACTATGTAAAGTCAATTGACAATTACTTTCAGTCTATTAAGCGAAAGTGTATTAATTACGGCATTGACTTTATGCCAGTCGACATCAATAAGGGATATGATCAAGTGTTACTTCAATACCTGATCAAAAGACAAAAACTCTATTGATTACATTCCAGGCATTCCGCCGCCCATCCCTTTCATTTGCTTCATCATGCTCATCATGTTCTTGGGATTGCTCATCATCTTCATCATCTTTTTGGTGTCTTCAAATTGCTTCAACAATTTGTTGACCTCCTGAAGGTTTGTACCACTACCCTTCGCGATTCTGTTTTTTCGTTGACCGTTTAATAAACTAGGGTTGGCTCTTTCTCTAGGTGTCATTGAAAGGATAATTGCCTCAACATGTTTGAAAGCATCGTCGGGAATATCTACATCTTTTACTGCCTTACCCATACCAGGGATCATTCCCATGAGATCTTTAACGTTACCCATTTTCTTGATCTGCTGCAGCTGTCCTAAGAAATCGTTCAGGTCAAATTGATCTTTCTGGATCTTCTTCTGTAATTTGCGTGCCTCTTCCGCATCGAACTGCTCCTGAGCTCTTTCAACAAGGGAAACAACATCACCCATACCAAGGATCCTGTCGGCCATTCTTTTCGGATAGAATACATCCAGTGCATCCATCTTCTCTCCTGTACCGACAAATTTTATTGGTTTGTCAACAACAGCCTTGATCGATAAGGCGGCACCACCTCGTGTGTCACCATCCAGCTTCGTCAAAACAACACCGTCGAAATTGATCTTATCGTTAAATGCTTTGGCCGTATTCACGGCATCCTGACCTGTCATCGAGTCAACCACAAATAGGGTCTCTGTAGGTTCGATCGCTTGCTTCACTTTCGCGATCTCGTCCATCATCGCTTCATCAATAGCAAGTCGTCCAGCGGTATCGACGATAACAACGTTGAACCCTTTACTTTTCGCATATTGAATAGCTGCAGTCGCTATCGCTACAGGATTCTTTTCTTCTTTATTGGAATAAACTTCGATGTCCAATTGCTCTCCCAAAACATGCAACTGATCGATCGCAGCAGGACGGTAAACGTCACATGCTACCAAAAGAACTTTTTTCCCTTTTTTCTTCGTTAAATAGTTTCCAAGCTTCCCGGTGAAGGTTGTCTTACCAGAACCTTGAAGACCCGACATCAAAATGATACCAGGATTTCCTTTGATGTTGATCTCGGACTCATTTCCTCCCATCAACTCAACCAATTCCTCGTGACAGATCTTGATCATCAACTGTCCTGGAGACACAGCCTTCAACACATCTCTACCAAGCGCTTTTTCTTTTACAGTATTGGTAAAATCCTTTGCTGTTTTAAAGTTAACATCGGCATCAAGTAATGCGCGACGAACTTCTTTCAATGTCTCTGCGACATTGATCTCCGTGATCTGACCTTGCCCTTTTAGTAATTTAAAGGCTTTTTCAAATTTGTCCGTAAGATTTTCAAACATTGTTTATTGTTTTGGGAGTGCAAAGTTACGACTTTTCGACCTCAATTCAGGCAGAATGTGATGCTCTTTTCTTAGCGATTTTTATATTCAAAAAACCAAAGATCATGGTCATGATTGGACTCAAAATATTGAAAAAGCAATACATCCAATATGAGCCTGTTGCCACACCTAGAACTGATGCTTGAGTAGCACCACAGGTATTCCAAGGAAATAAAACTGATGTAACAGTGCCTGAATCTTCAAGAGTTCGGCTAAGGTTTTCAGGTTTTAGCCCTCTTTCGCTGTATGTTTCAGCAAACATTCTTCCCGGAACGACAATCGCTAGATACTGATCCGATGCAGTGGCATTTAAAAATACACAAGTCCCAGCCGTCGTTGCGATCAATGATCCTGTTGTTTTAGCAAGCTTAACAACCTGTGTTGTTATCTTATGTAATAACCCACAAGCTTCCATAACTCCTCCAAAACACATGGCGCAAACGATCAACCAGATGGTATTTAGCATTCCGGACATTCCCTTTGTGGAAAGCAATTCATTGATACTTTCATTCGAAGTCACCACACTCACACTTGATCCCATTGCATTCAAAAGTGCCATATAGGAAGCTTTAGCATAATCGTCTTTCACTCCTGATATCTCTTTAATCACATCGGGTTGTGCAATTATTGCCGCAACCCCTCCTAAAAGTGAACCAATCAACAAAGCGGGTAAAGCATCCACTTTTTTAACGATCATGAAAATAACCAATGCAGGAACTAAAAATAAAATAGGAGAAATGTAAAATCTACCTTCAAGTGCCTTCAACAATTCACCAACACCACCTTCCTGTGGAGTGGTTTCAATGGAAAAACCCATGATAAGGAAAATGATCAGTGTGATCGAAATGGTAGGTATCGTTGTTAGGGCCATATATCGGATATGTGTGAACAGATCTGTTCCTGCCATAGCCGGAGCAAGATTTGTTGTATCAGAAAGTGGTGACATCTTATCTCCAAAATATGCACCTGATATAATTGCCCCAGCGATCATTCCTTCATTCAGTCCCATCGCTGATCCTATACCCAACAATGCTACTCCTACCGTAGCCACAGTACTCCAAGAACTTCCTGTTGCAAGAGATACGATCGCGCTGACGATACATGCCGCTACAAGAAAAAAGGTCGGGTTTAGAACTTTCAAACCATAATAGATCATTGTCGGAACAATTCCTGAAATCATCCATGTACCAGCTAATGCACCGATCACCAATAAGATCAAAATTGCGGGAAGAGCTGATTTAATACTCTTAACAATTCCTTTTTGAAGGTGTTCCCAATCAAAACCCAACGACATCCCTATCACTGAAGCAACTGCCGCCGACAATAAAAGAGCCATCTGATTTGCGCCTGAAAGCGCGTTATCACCATAAAAAACTACATTGAGTGCTAATAATACAACCAACACAACAATCGGAGTTAATGCCGCAATCATAGATGGTGTTTTACTTGTCTTTTCAGAAGTCATATTGAATATTGCTTGGGTTAAGACCTCAAAAATAGAAAAAACAATCAGCAAAGCTTATTTCTTCCTGTAGAATAGAAGGATTAAGACGGGCAAGAGTGTAAGATCAGCGACAAGTGCTACCATCAAAGTTATACAGAGTAATAGCCCCATATGGAAGGTCCCCATGAAGGAGGAGAAAACGAGCAGTAAAAATCCACTACACAAGATTAATGTAGTAAGGATCATCGCCTTACCGGTTGTGAGGTATGCCCTTTTCAACGCATAGATCTTTGACCTGCCTTTCATCAGCTCAAATTTGAATTTACCCAAGAGATGTATGGTATCATCCACCGCAATACCAAAGGCTATGGTGAATATGATCGACGTAGAGGTTTTGAGCTCTATTCCGGTGAAACCCATAATCCCTGCGATAGCGATCAACGGGAATATATTTGGGATAATACTAATCAGAACCATACTAAAGGAACGATAAATGAAGCCCATGATCATGGCTACGATCAACACGGAAACTAACAATCCCTGCACTAAACTCGTTGCCAGATACCTGAGATTCTTGTCGAACAGGTGCGCTGTGCCTGTTATTTTAAATTTCCAGGGCGACATGGAATCTCTTCCTTTCAAAAACCTTTCTAACTTTTTATTTCTTCGGGTTACCTCTTCATTTCCCCAATCGGGTATAGTTCCGCTGATCCTCAATACGAGTCCTGCACTATCAACTACAGAACTATAAAGCTTACCACCGTTGGCAATTCTAATTCCGCGTTTTATAGCTCTCATTTTGGAATTACTCTCCGGTAATTCAAACTTGTCCGGATTTCCGGCATTCGATGATCGATTGATGACTTTCACAAAATGAACCAATGATGATTTGATGGTAACTCCATATGTATCAGTCAGGTATTGCTCTACATCTTCAAGATCATTCAAATTGTCCAATGACCATAAACTCTCATTGGTATCCTTAAGTTCCGCAACCAATTCAAAAGGCCTTACCCCTCCGTAATGAGCATCCAGATAATCAAAATCCTTCTTTAAAGGTTCTGAGGATCGGAGGTCATCCATCAGGAAATTGTTCGTACGGATCATTAAAGTGCCCATCACAGAAATGATTGCCAATAAAGAATAAGCAAGAATTATTTTCCAGGGACTGCGAATGATCCATTGAAACCATGTCCGCATCCTGTTTGACCAGAATGAACTTTCTTTGGAACTGTAGATGTACTTTGGAGAAGGAAAAAGAATAAACAGAAAGGGCAAAGAAACAAACGTCAGAATAAAGGCTATAATCACTCCGATACCGACGACAATCCCGAAGATCTGGATCGGTTGAACTTTAACAAAGTAGAGACTAAAGAATCCGATGGCAGTTGTTAAAGACGTTAAGAAAGTGGCAAACCCAATTTCCCTTAAGGCAACTCTTATCGCCTCGAACTTCGAAAGGCCGGTCCTTAGAGCATCAAGATATCTACTCACGAGGTGGATCACATCGCTCATTCCTACCACAAACATTATCGATGGTAGCGTAATAAGAACAATGTTCATGGGTTGACCAAACAAACCCATCGATCCCAACACCCATGCCAGCGAGGCAAAAATGACAAACTGAGGAATAAGAATCCCCCAACCTGAGCGAAAGGCAATCAGCAGAAAAATAACGATCAGAAAGGCACTTAGTCCCACAAACAAAACCAATTCATAGACCATCTTGGTGATGTAGTATTTCTGACCGATAACCCTTCCCGCAACTCTCACCTTCTCGAAAGGGTATTTTTCTGAAGTCCTTTTTACACCATCAATGACCTTGTCGCTCTTTTTCTTCGAAATGTAATCCTCGTGTTTCAGAAATAGGCATAAAGACTTTGCATCTTCAGCTACAAAAACATTGATCAATTCTTCGGATCTATAGATCCTTATTGAATCACGCTTCAGATCGGGCGAACTCAGATCAATGTATGGTCGTCTGGACGATCCACCACCGGGAAAAATAAATTGTTCCTCAATATTAGTAACTCCCTGAACGAGTTTGACATGGGGAACACTATCCAACAATTCTTTTCTAAAGGTCTCTACATCCCGAAGAAAACGTTCGTTAAAAACACCTTCTTTTCGTTCAATTGCGATCAGTAAAAAGTCATTATCTGATTCAAATTTGTTTCTATGTTCAAAGAAATAGGCTGTTTCCTCATCGTCAATGGGAAAAAACTTCTCAAAGTCGTAATCAAATTTGATTGACGGGATGAATGCAGCAAAAATAACAGTCAGCAGAAGAATGATTCCAGTACCCCAAAAAGCGATCTTCTTAAAATTTTTCTCTCCAACCCTTTTAAACATGCATTCGTTGTATAAGTCGTCAAAAGTAAGTATTGTATTCTTGCTATGACCTTGAAACATTCAAAAGTTCAATAAGTTTATTTAAGTTTGAAAAAAATAATCACTGCATGAAAAGAATTCTACTCACTATTAGCATTTTAACTTCTGGAATTATAAACGCACAATCTTTAGAGCTAACTAATGAAGCAGCAATTGGCGATTCTCAAGGATATTATTTGTGTGATTCGAATGCTGTTAATTATGATTTGACAGTAGGAGACGGAGTAACATGGGATTATTCCACAATTCTAGGTGTGCCAAATCAAACAAGAGTTGTAGACGTTATCGATGCGACCACTTCGACTTTTTATTCTGATTTTCCTGGCGCTGTAAAAGCAAATTCAATAGAAAACGCATTAACGACATTCTATTCTTCTTACGGGAACGAGCGTATTTCTCAAGGATTCGTTTTTCAAGAACCAAGTTTTGGAGACGTGATCGCTAAGTGGACGAATGATGCTGAAAAAACACATGCATATCCAATGTCTTTAGGAACTAGTGTTTCTGATGTATTTGATGGATCTTTAGACTTTACGTTCAATGGCATCCCTCAAACACCAGCTTGTAATGGTAATGTAAATGCAATTGTTGATGGACGAGGAACATTAAAACTACCTGGAAATGACTATATGAATGTGATCAGATATAAAATGATCGACACTGCATTTACAAATGTGATTCTTGTCGGAGATCTTGAAGTGGTAAGAACTCAATACGAATACTATGATCTGGCTGCGAGCTACATGCCTTTGTTCATTCATGTTTCGATTAAAATTCAGACACCTGGTGGTGCAAACCCTTTAACAGAGCAAAATTTGGTTCTTTGTAAAGATGCCCCTCTTCAATATTTGAATACTGTTGATCTAACATCACAAGTGAAGACCTACCCTATTCCATCCGAAGATTTTGTCGTAATTGAAGGAGACCTACTGGACAACACATCCTATCAGATCTTTGATCAGACGGGAAGAACAGTATTGAACGGTAACATTAGTAATGGTCTTAAAATAGATCTTTCATCTTTGAATTCCGGAACGTATTTACTTCAGATACCGGGTTCCAAACCGGTAACGATTCTGAAAAAGTAATCAGAGATATTAACCGCTTCATGTGAAGCGGTTTTTTTTTTGCTCTATTATCTGTTCTCTTTTGCTGTTACCTTTGAAAAGAATACAGTTATTCCAACGATGAGAAACATTTACCTTGTTATTTTACTGATCAATTCTATCAGCCTTTCTTTTGGACAACATGATGAAAGTCTGACTCCCGAGGAAAGAGCTTATCTTTTCCACGTAGTAAAGAAAAGTCCAATCCTGGACACGAACATCGGTCGATACTTCGATTACAAAGGACCTGTTACCTATTTCCCTAACAGGAATATCAACTTTGACTCTTTGGAAACCACCATCATTAACAATCCCGAATTATTGATCATCCGTAAAGAAGAGATCGCCAAATCTTCGAAGGGTATTCTCGGAGAAACTGCGAATAAAATGGCGCTTTGGGAATTGAACAAGATTCTTCTTGCAAAACGGGGAAGTGAGAAAGAACTTGAACCTTACATAACGAAGTACAAGCGATTTGAAAATGCTCTCCTTCTAAAACTTCCTGAATCTGCTACTCGAGTTAAGGACGGCGAAACAATCCCTGTTTCAAAGATCAATCCTCTGCTCAATCCGGGTATTTCTTTCGATGATAAAAAAGCTTTTGTTGAATCCATGCGACTACCGACAATTGAGGAGGAAAAACAGGTGATCGATGCGATAAGCTATGCCGTAAATGACTATGTGAGCAACCGAAGTAGGGAAATCTACGAAGCTCTTGGAGGTATTGCAATAGACTATGAAAATATTCTGGTTGCTGCTGGAGATGGAAGCTCTACTTCTGGTCTACTTGAAGAGCGTGAAAAAGATGAGAAAGGAAGATGGAACAAAGGATTACCTAAAGCTGTCGGATTTTTCCCTTACCAAACGATGATTGAACCTGGCGAAAAGAAAAAACCTGCTATTATTGAACCTATGCGCCATGCAATCATTGATCTTGAAACAGCAGGTGACAATAAAGTGACCAACGTTCACTTCGATGTATGGGGTTATAATTCGGAAAAGCAAACAACTGTTGTCATTGAAAGAAACGGATTATCCTACCCTTTATTCGGATCTTCTGATACTCGCTTCCTTTCTCCTGACAGTAGTTTTTCAAACGGAACTACGCTGCAGGCTGTCATCAATGACCTTGAAAAAAACAAGATCGGTGACCTCTACGAAAAGATCTATGGAAAAAAGGGATATGATTATTGGATCGATTACAACAAAAAGAAAAAAGACGAGGTAGAATTGAAGATCGAGAAGAACGAATATGGTTATTCTACGCTTCATTCGCAGACTCTTGGAACCGATAAGAAAGCAACAAGGAATGAGAAAAAAGCCCGTAAAGGACTTTCGCACCCTGATGATAGCCAGAACTCTCCCCGATTGACGAATGAATCAGAAAAGAAAAAGAAAAGAAAAGGAGAAAATAATATCGTCGATCTCTATGCCCGATTTGAAGCTTATAAAAAGAAGATCGCTGAATTGGAAAAAGAAAAAAGTGAAGCGATCGACTTGATGGCGATATATCAGCAACGACTCGATACCTATAAGCGACTTTTTGGCTATAAATGGGCTAAATATGATGAAAATGATGGGATGTACATCTTTGAGGATTCAAGCACTTTCGATATTATGACGCAGGACTTCACCTTTGCTCCGCGTTTGATAAAAGAACCATTCGAGGTGCGCCTGATCGCGATACCTGAATCGAGTTTAAGCAAGAATGCTGACGAAGTAATGCTGCACATTCACAAAACGGATGGATTAAAGAATTATAATGCCAGGCTTCAGATCGCTTTGGGAGACGCATTCGGTTCTGATCAGTATCAATTGTCTTCTCCACTTCTTACGAATAAAGACAGTGTTGCGGTAATGCAATTTTTTGAGGGTCTGCTGGATCGAAAGGTTCTTTTTTCGATCACGGCGAGAGGAGCTGGTATTGGACGTTGGGACGGATCAGCAGTGGTTAAGGAGCTTCACCCTACTGAATTAAGCAGTTATCCGAAAGATCGCAATGATCCTGAATTTGCTCGACTACGTAAAAGTGAGTTGTTGGTCAGTTTGAACAGAAGCATAAAGCTGGAGATCAATTCATATACGGATCCTGTCAAATCAAATCTTGAGATCAGAAACGAGGAGATCAAATCCCTCATGAGCAGATATAAGCTCAATAAAAACGATATTCTTAGTGCACACAGGACTGCAGCCATCTTATTAAAATTCAAAGAGGAGATCAACGTCTTGGCCGGAACTTATTTATCAAGGGAAGAGGCAAAAATAGTGATCGACCGATTCAACAATGAATGCAATAAGACGAGGATCTCAATTGGAGCTACATCGATCAAAATTCAAGAGTTGAAGTAAATCTATCCTCCAGAACGAATACTTATTTGATGCTTAGATTGACTGAGGAAAGTTCAATAAATAGACTTTCTCTGCTGCTCTGGTTACGGCAGTATACAGCCATCTGAAAAGGTCTTTTCGATCGGAATCGGGAGGAAGATATCCAAGATCAATGAAGACTGCAGACCATTGCCCTCCCTGTGCCTTGTGACAAGTTACCGCATACGCATATTTCACTTGTAGAGCATTCAGATATGGGTCTTTTAAGACCAACTTGAATCTTTTCCTTTTGTTCTTTTCATGCATATAATCTTTTTCGACCGCAAAAAACAATTCGCGCATTCGATCCCTCGGCACCGATGGACGTTCTGTATGGAGTGCCTCCAATAACAACAAGACTTCAAATTCGGCTTGATCCGGGTAATCCAACATGCTCACGATCACTCTTGCAAAGTCAAAACCATATTGCTCTTCATACTTCACGATTCGCTGAATGCGCAACATTTCCCCATTTGCAATAAATCCTGCACTTGAATCTTCACTGAGCCAATAATAATTGTTCTTTACGACCATCATTCGGTCGCCATAACAAAGTTGTTCTTCAAACCACAAGATTCTGCCTCTAACGCTTTGATTGAAAAGATTTGCTCTTTTATTTGACCTTGTGATTACAAGCACCTGATCCTCCCCAAACCTGGAATACGCACTTTCCAGCTCTTCCTGCAGTTGATCCCCTTTGAGATCTACAAAATCGCTAAAAGAAAAATCGAAACTGAATTTTCTTTGAGGATCGGTATCTCTTAGGCGCGTGGCATTGACCAAAATCCCCGAGGAGCTTTCCTGACGCAATACCTCGTTCAGGTCCGAGGATCCAACAGTAAGTCTTGGAAAATGATTTTTTAGGTATTCATCCATTAATGCCGGTGAATCATCTGAACCGACAGGCGGCAGCTGGCCTTCATCACCTATCAGGATCAGTTTACAGTTCTTCCCAGAATAGACATATTCCATCAGATCGCTCATCAAATCGCGCGATACACTTCCATCAGCTTGCAAGCTATGCTCACCGATCATTGAAGCCTCATCCACAATAAAAATGGTATTTGTAAACAGGTTTGGAATAAGACCCAATGCCGAAAAGTCATCTGATCCATTCTCTCTTCGGTAGATTTGTTTGTGGATAGTAAAAGCATCCTTTCCTGATCGCTGAGAGAGAACTTTTGCTGCCCTTCCGGTTGGGGCAAGTAGTCTTGATTTCAATTTGAACTCCTGAATCGTCTTTACAAAGCTTCCAAGCATGGACGTTTTTCCCGTACCTGCATATCCCCGAACGATTAAAAGAGGATCTTTCGACTCAGAAGTAATGAAGTTTTCAAGAATATTTAGAAGTCTCTGCTGGTCTCCTGTCAAAGGAAAACCAAAGTTCTTCTGAAATACTGACTTGAATTCTTTGAACCGGTTAATTTCCACAATCTAAAGGTACATTCTTTTATCAGATATGGTCATTGATTAAACGGACTAAAAAATCTATTCACTGATTCCATGCAGTTGGTAAAAAATTGTAGATTTGTGTGGTAATTTTGAAAAAAAGACACTTTATGTTCAGTAACCTTTCAATCATCTTCAAGAAATATTCAGTTCCAGCATTGTTTTTCGTGATGGGTGTAGCCCTTTTCATTTCTGGTGCTACAGGAAATCAGAATACAATGTTCATGATCTCTTCAATCATGATGTTCCTAGCGGGAGCATTGAGTATTCTTTACAGTACAGGGACTTTTAAAAGTACACTTTTGTACTTGTTTGGTGGATTGGCTGGTATTTCAGCAATAGCAACATTATATCTTTCTTTTAACAGTGTTAAAGAGACATCTGTTTACATGGAGAATTATGAACTATGTAAAGGAAAGTCAATTCGTAACCTTGAAGATATCCGTTTCATCCAAAAAGCATATGCTGAAACAAACGGTGTGTATGCAAAAGACTGGCAAACATTGATCGACTTCGCGAAGAACGGTACAGTTCCTTATATTGAATCTGAAGGAAGTGTTCCTGCCAGAAGAATCAATGAAGCAGAAAGAGATTATCTTATTCAGTTTGGACTATACAAAAAAGGACAAGCGATCGACTTTAATATGACGGAAAAAGAAGCGTACTTCCTTTCAAAATGGACGAACTGCCCAGAAGATCTTAAAGGATTCCGCAGAGATACGCTACAAAGAAGTTTATATGAAATGAAATTCACAAGTACTTCTTATGTGGAAAGCCGTATGAAGGCAGGTCATGGTAAATTCTATGCTGATTCGCTGCCATACATTCCATTTACTGGAGGAAGAGAAAAATGGAAGTTAGAGACAGTCGATTCCCTTATGATCGGTGAAGATCGCATGCCTGCAATGATGGTTTCAGGTAAGATTCCATTTGCTAAGATCCAGGGAACTGATACTGAAGCACTTTCTTTTGGTACATTATCTTCTCCTGACCTTGTCGGAAGCTGGGAAGAGAAATAATCCGGAATTCGCAAGTGAAACATTTAACGATCCAGTTATCGGATTCTTCAGTTCGCTTCACAAGTTTACAAGATAGTTCTGTTCTTCTCGAAAAGGAATATTCTTTTCAGGATAAGAAAGATCATCGTTATAAGGAACAATTAACTTCTTTTATTGAAGAGGCTGGATTAAAGAATCAAGAACACGACGAGCACACGATTTCCTGGTCTTCAACCAAAACGACCCTTGTTCCCATGAATATCTTTTCTGAAAGTAAGCCTGAGAGGATCTTTCAGCTATGTTTTGGAAATGACACTCCTTCTAACGAAATTGATTACAATCGACTATCCGAATTAGGGATCGTTAATGTATTCGAAATTCCACTTTGGGTGAAGACGTTCTTCATCCTCGAGCATCCCAGATCCATCATTCAGCACGAAAGCTCAATGTTGATCAGAGGAATGTTCAATAGTTCGACCTTCAAAATGAAAATTTCACTGACCGTATATGGTCAACATTTTCTTTTGATGATCGCTCAACAAAATAAGCTGGTTTTCTATTCCGTTTTTGATTTTCAGAACCATCAGGACATCATCTATCACCTCATGTTTACACTTCAGCAAAAAGAATTGATGGAAGAATCGGGTGAATTGATCTGGAGTGAAGGAACTGGTGCAAACAAAGCACTTTTTGAAGACGTTCAAAATGAAATGAAGCGCATCGAAAATCTTGCTGGAATCAAAGTAGTGAAAGACACAAAATTCATTGTCAACTCCCACAAACTGTGCGTATAATTAGTGGAATTTTAAAGGCCCGAAGATTTTCTGTTCCCAAGAATTTCCCTTCCAGACCAACAACTGACTTCGCAAAAGAAGGTCTGTTTAACATGCTTGAACATAAGATCGATCTGTACGATCTGAATATCCTTGATCTTTGTTCAGGAACGGGCAATATTTCATTGGAATTCATTTCAAGAGAAGCAGGATATATAACAGCAGTGGACTCGAATTTCAACTGTGTCCGATTTCTAAAGAAGAATGCCGAACAATTTGGCGTTGACGATCAACTGACCACAGTAAAGTCGGATATCATTCAATTCCTTGAAAGAACCGGAGACAAATATGACCTGATCTTCGCTGACCCACCCTATGGATTTAAACAGTATCATGATCTAATTCGACTTGTCTTTGAAAGAAATCTATTACATGAGAATGGCATCCTGATCGTTGAACACGGCAAAGAAACCTCCTTTGAAGGTATAACCCAATTTGATTTTTGTCGTAATTATGGAAACGTTAACTTTAGTTTCTTCAATAATCAAAGCGAATGAAAAGAATAGGTTTATTTCCAGGCTCTTTTGATCCTTTTACTAAAGGCCATGAAGCCGTTGTTCTCAAATCGCTGGAACTTTTTGATGAAGTTGTCATTGGAATTGGCGTGAACACCTCGAAAGCGTACATGTTCTCTCTAGAGAAAAGAATCAAACACATTGAATGTCTTTTTCTGGATCAATCTAAGATCAGTGTCCAGACCTACCAAAAGTTAACGGTAGACTTTTGCAAGGAAATTGCAGCAAGTCACATTATCAGAGGACTTAGGGACTCAAAAGATTTTGAATTTGAGCGTTCAATAGCGCACATGAATCACGAGATCTCAGGAATTGAAACCGTCTTTTTCCTAACGGACATTAAATATGGAGCTGTTAACTCCTCTATCATTAGAGAAATCCACAAAAACGGTGGAAATATTTCACCATTTGTAACAAAACCTGAGCTACTCGTTTGATTGGTACGAAATCTGCTAATCCTATTTTCAAACTTCAAAAAATGTACAGGATAACCCTTATTTTCATTTTGCTATCCGGACTTTCTATAAGTCAGGAAAAACAATTGGTGACAATAAAAGGTTATGCTCCTGCTTATGTCGGTAAGTCACTGGATGTGAATGAAATCCTGGATTATTTCACTATGAAAGAGGGACCGATCGCTTCAACAACAGTGAAAGAGGATAGCACCTTTTCAGTGTCATTCTTTCTTGAAGAAACTCAAAAGGTAGTATTACATTCGAATCGAAACCGTTCGATCATGTATATCGAACCAGGTGCAAAATACGATATCTATTTACCGGACAAAGATCCTTATGAGCCATACAGGCCGAACGGTAACAATGTAGAAGTTACTTTTTTTGGACTTGACAGTACCGACATAAATTATAAGATCCTTACCTACCTGAGATGGCAAGATGAGTTTATTGGAGAGTATTATTACCTCAAAGCTCTAAAGCCGCTTGAATTCTCTCAAAACCTTGATCGCTTTAAAGTAAATGTCGAAAAGTACTATGCAAAGGACTCTTCTGACGTGTATTTCATGACCTTTATTCGTTTTTCAATTGCATCTCTGGACAACATTCAACATGCCGCAGACAGGAACAGGTATGAGAAGCACGATTTTTATATAAAGAACTTCCCTGTGTCATACAGAAATGATGCATACATGGGATATGTTTCGACTTTCTATGAAAAAATGATGCCTCGTCTTCCTATGGAAACGAACAACAGAGTATATCTGGGTATTTTAAAAAGTAGTCCAACATTGATCATGCGGGCACTTGGCAGTGAATACACGCTGATCAACATGAGGATCAGAGAAATGGTCATGATCAAAGCACTTGGAGAAGCCTTTTATACTGGTGAATATCCACAGACCAATATTCTTACAATTCTGGATAGCGTTTCTACGACTCCTTTGTTTCAATCCAATGGTATCATAGCGAAGAACATGATCATCCGTCTAACAGATCTTGTTCCCGGTGGGAAAGCCCCTGACTTCGCCGCAGCTAATCTTCAAGGTGAGATGAAAACCTTATTGAATTACAGAGATAAACATCTGTACATTCATTTCTTCGATCCGACAAGTCAGAAATCCATTATCCAAACCGATCCATTGATCAAACTCTATGAGCAATACAACAAGGATGTCACTTTCATCACGATTTGTCCTGATAAGAGCAGAGACTCAGTTGCAAAAAGTCAGTTGGATAAGATACCTTGGGGAAAATTTATACTCGATGAAAAATCTCCAGTCTTCAAATTATATAAAGTATCGACTTTCCCCTGTTATATCCTGATCGATGAAATGGGATATGTGGTTGCCGCACCTGCCCTGACCCCCATGCCCAATGGACAATATGAAACCATTGATAAAACCTTTTTCTACATCAAGAAGGCACGGGAAGAAATGGAACAATACAGACGTTGATCATCGGTCGTACAAACCATAAATGCCTCCGGCTATTCCTCCAGCAATATGTGCAAACTGTGAAATCTGGTCGTTTTCAAACGATGCGTAGATCTCATTTCCCAGATACAACAGTACTATAAAGATGAATGAAAGAGGTATTTCACCTGAACGACTGTGAGAAAGAGAGCTTAGTATGATAAACATGAACACCAAACCACTAGCCCCTAAAAGTCCTTCATCCCAGAAAAGAACATGAAAGATCGCCGTAGTAACTCCTGTAATCGTGGACATTATTATCATTTTCTTCGTCCCGTATCGGTGCTCAAGGATTGGTCCAAGCAATAGAAAGATCGATAAATTACCGACAAGATGCTCAATAGATGCATGCCCTAGGGTATAACCAAGAAAGCTTGCATACCAGACCGGATTTTCGCAATGCGTAACGCCACTTAAAATAAAAAACCCACTCCAATCTGATCCAATGGGCGCAATAAAAAAGATCAGTACTGCCGCTATTGTAAATGTTAAGGTAAAAGGAGAATCGAATGTTAGCTTCATAGTTTTGTCATTTCAACTTGTACCAATTTAGTATTTTTGCAAAAAGAAAATTCATGCGATTCAATCTTTCAGAGATCACAGATCTTATCAGAAACAGAAGAACGATCTATCCCGAACAATTCTCAGACAGAGAGGTTCACCGAGAACAGATCGAATTGATCCTGAACAACGCTCAATGGGCACCTAATCACGGAAATACACAACCATGGAGATTTAAAGTATTCACAGGAGCTGGAAAACAAAAATTGAGTAATTTCCTGAGCAGAACCTATCTTGAATTAACTCCTAAAGAGCAGCAGAATGATATGAAGCTTGCAAAAATGATCACTAGACCGTTGAAAGCTTCAGCAATTATAGCTGTTTGTATGGAACGTGATACAACAGAAAAGATCCTTGAACTCGAAGAAATCGAAGCAGTAGCATGTGCAATACAGAACATGCATCTTACTTGCACAGCATATGGAATTGGTGGATTCTGGTCTACGCCAAAACTCATTTATCATCAGAAGATGAATGAATTTCTCGAAATAGGAGACAAGGACAAGTGCATTGGCCTTTTTTATATGGGGTATCCATCGATCGAATGGCCAAAAGCGCACAGAAAACCAATTGAGTATACAACAACATGGATCTCTGAATAAACATGGAAAATTCTGTTGACCATCGAATTGATTTGGGATTTGTGAACTATGTTCAACATCCTGAAAATCCAAAATACATTGTATTCAGATTCACGGATCCTAAAAGAGCAGAATCTTTTGAAACTGAACTCAATGCTCAAAACATTTGGCACGAGCGTGCTGAAGACGAAAAGAGAGGTCAACCGATCTGGTTATTTGCCATTCATAACAAGGATTTCAAAAAGGTGGAACGCATCAATTTTATGGTTGAAGGAAAACATAAGAAACCCTTAATTCCTTTTAAAATTTTACGTTCCTCATTGATCTTGTTTTCTACAGTTGCGATGACAATGGCACTCATTGGTTACTGTAAAGCACAGGAAAAACTCAATTCGCACAACCAAATAGACACATCGGTCAATAAAGACCTTTAGAACGGAATAAAATCACTTTCTTCGCGTTGTGAATCCAAGTATGAAACTTTTCTCGATTTTTCTGGTGGTCATCCTGACCGGATCTTTCAGTGGGTTTTCTCAAAATAAAGAGAAGTTTCCATCCTATTTTGGATTAAAAGTCAGCCCAGTCTTCCCTACCCGTTTCATCGGTGAACCAACGACGGACCTAAGTTTGGATGGTTTCACGACCTCTATTCAACAAAAAATAGGGTACTCTTTCGGTGGAACAGTTCGAGCAGGTATTACCAAATTGATCGCCATTGAGACAGGGATCAATTTTGTTCAGCGCAATTTCAATATCGACATGGCTGTTCCTGACTCCAATGTCTATGCAACAAATGACCTTTCTTTCATTGCGTATGATATTCCTTTGAATGGTCTTGTCTATGTTCAAATGAATGAGCAGATCTACATGAATGCGTCACTTGGAGTTGCATTTAATTTCAAGCCTACTGACGTAGGTATCTTAACACTACCTGGTGGATCCTATTCATTTACACATACCGGAAGAGTTCTTCGTAAAATGGGATTTGACCTAAATGCGAATTTCGGATTTGAATACCGTACAGAAAAAAATGGATTCTTCTATCTCGGCGGATCTGGAAGAGTGCCTTTTGCTCCACTTTTCACCATGGTGGCACAATTCAAATACCAAGGCTATAAAACCACCATATATGGAGAGGTAGACGGTTCGTATCTCAGCATAGATTTCAAATATTTCTTCCCGAACGTTTCAAAGAAGGGAACTCAGTTTATCAAAGGACCAATCGATTAACATGAACGAAAGAGTAAAAGAACTGATAGATATTCTTGAATTACAACCTCATCCTGAAGGTGGATTTTATAAGGAAACGTATCGTTCGGATCAAGTACTTGAAAATAATCGAAACCTGATGACTTCCATCTATTTTCTAATCACGGGTCAAAACATTTCCAGATTGCATCGCATCAAAAGTGATGAATTGTGGTATTTTCATGAAGGAAGCACATTGAACATTCATACTCTTGATCAAAACGGCTGCAGATGCATAAAGCTGGGAAGAGACATCAATAGCAACGAGCAGCCATTTGCTTTAGTCCAAGGAAATACCATTTTCGGATCGAACTTGGAAAATGAATCTGAAGAAAACTATGCACTGGTTTCATGCGCTGTTGCACCAGGATTTGATTTCAGGGATTTTGAGCTCTTTACCGCAGATGATCTTCTAAAGGAATATCCTGAACACGAAAAAATAATTCGAAAACTTACTTAGGAAGTTCTGATTCCAGTACAGTGCTGGTCCACAAAGTGATCTTTCCTACATCCATTCTCGGCCATATCGCAGAAATTACACCATTCACCGCAGAAATATTGAGGTAGTCTCCAAAAAACACCTTTTTGAATGGAATAAAGGAGGTATCCGTCAACCTGTGGTCAACAAAAGATTTTCCGCCATCTCTGGAAACAGACAAATACACATCTGTCTGATTCAATTTTTGACGATCATTTCTGCGATCATAATAAACGAAGTATAAATATCCTGTTGATTGATCTATTGTCATCCACGTGAAGAATTGATCCGATCCTGTGGTGTCAGTGCCTACTTTGATCGGTGATGACCAGGACTTGCCCTTATCGTCTGAGATCGATATCCAGTTTTCTTTTCCTGATTGAGGATCTCGATCATCGATCCAATTCAGATATAATCTTCCTTTATGAGGTCCATTACTCAAATCACAACTCAGCACAGGCAAACCATTACAGCGATTAATACCCGGCACGTCAAAAGTCCACCCTCCCACATGATCCATGATCAAACTTTCTTTTTGCATCCAGGTTTCACCTTTGTCCATTGAACACTGAAAAACCAATCCTTTCGGACCGGACCAGGTCACATACAATTCTCCATTCGTACCTACCGCAGGTACTGCCCCTTCCACTGTATTGTCGTCATCAACACAATCTCCGGCGTAAAAGGATATCCTTTTGGGTTTTGTCCAGGTGTTTCCCTGATCTGTCGATTTTGAAAAAAGGATAATGGATGAATCCGTTGGTGCTTCTGAACCATACACATCAAATTGAGTCCAGGTCATGTAGATCGTGTTCGAAGCAGGGTCGATACAAGTCCAGTGTTTATCCTGTGCTTTTGGAGCCTCTGGCTCCGGAAATGTACCCTGATCAAATTTCTTATCGACCTGTTCCGTTTTCTGACAGACAATTCTGTCTATCCAATAGGTTTTCTTGTAATTCGCTAAATGAAAATAATAAAGCTTACCGAGAGCATCAAACATGATCACAGGATCTCCCCAAACACCATATTTACTCTTTAAGCGTTTTGATTTCCAGGTCTTGCCCCCATCCTTCGAATAATAATATCCATTCAAGATCGACCCAGCTGCTATAATCTTCTGGTCTTTTGGGTGGATGGCTATTGAAGGTTCACATTGATCATAAATAGCGAAGATCCCCTTTGGTTTTGGCAACAAAACAGGCTCCACTATAGCTTGACTGACTGCCAGAAAAGGTAGAAACGATCCGAAAATCAACAAGTACTTCATCACATCGTTCTTAACCAGTAATTCAATAAGTCTTTTTGCGGTTCATTTTTCATCGGAATGAAGTGAAAAGAAGGCTTCTCATACAAGCTGATCTTAACCATAAGTTTCATAAGACGGTCGTCTCTGGAGACCAATAACTCCAATTCATCCCCTTCTTTCATTTCTGCAATCATTGCCTCAAGTCCTTTTTGGTCAGCTCTGAAATCACCATATGCTAGGATCTCATCATTTACGCTCAACCCTGCCTCTTCAGCCGATGAACCTGCTCTGATCGATCGAACGATCAAGTTTCCACCATCTTGTCTTAAAGAAGCACCAAATGAAGGGGTCGCGACTCCTGTATACTCAGCCCCAAATCCAATTTCTCTGAAGATCTCATTGTAAGGTGGAATTTCAGTTCCGTGAATGTATTTTTCGAAAAACTCCTTCATACTTTTTCCAGAGAATCTTTCCAGCTCAGCGCGGAATTCATCTTCCGTGAAACCTCTTTTCTGCTTTAAGTAAAACTTGTCGTAAAGAGCTTGTAAAAAATGATCAAGTCCTTGTACTCCTTTCGAATGACTGATGATCATCATATCAAATAAAGCCGCCATAACCGCTCCTCTCGAATAATAGGTCATGGTGGTATTTGCACTATTTTCATTTGGACGATATGCTTTGATCCATGCGTCATAACTTGAGTGTGCAAGCGGTTGAACACGAGAGCCCACTGATCCTTCCACATAATTGATCGTATTCTCTAATTTACTGAGGTACTCATTCGGGTCATAATAGCCTGCCCTCAACAGAAGCAATTCGTCGTAATATGAAGTGAATCCTTCCATCACCCAAAGAAGACTGGTGTAATTCTCTTCATCATAATTAAATGGTCCTAATTCGATCGGTCTGATACGCTTTACATTCCATAGGTGGAAATACTCATGAGCCACAAGCGATAAAAATCCGATATATGCACTACCTGAGTATGTCCATCTGTTCACACTTAACGTCGTTGAGCTGGTGTGCTCAAGTCCTCCTTGACCGTCCACAACATTGTGAATGATGAAAACATAATTTTTGTTCGGATTCTGACCAAAAACTCCGGTTGCAGACTCTACGATCCTTGCCATGTCCTTTTGTAAGACTTCAATAGTATAATTACCAGGACCATACATAGCGACAGTATGCTCTACTCCTGCTGCTGTAAAAGAAAATACTTCCTGATTTCCAATTTCAATTGGCGAATCAGCTAGTTCATCATAGCTGGCAAATGAATAATTGAAACCATGTTTCTGGTACCGTGTCATTGCCGTTGTTACCTGATTGAAATCCTTGTAAGGAATAACCTCCAAAGTTCCAGAACGATCTTTATGTCCATTCACGTACATAAAAACACCCGATCCACTTACAAAACCATGAGTGAGATCGAGAAAGCTTGTCCTTACAGATAATTCAAAGGAATAAACCTCGTATTTCACCTTCACTTTCGAAGCCTTTCCTTTCGAAATTGACCAGGTATTTTTGGAAGTTTTCTTCACACCTATTACTTGTCCATTTTCATCAAAAGCTTTTACCAGATTGACATTTTTAGAAAATTCTCTCACCAAATATGATCCCGGAGCCCATACTGGCATTTTCACTTCAAGCACTTTTTCCTTGAACCCTTCGAGATCCATTTCAACTTCAAAATAATGGCTTTGAGGTTTAGACATTCCCAAGTTATAATGCACTTTCTGTGACCATACCAGGAAACATGTACTAATAAGACCGAGTGTCAATAGGATGTTTTTCATACATTTATATTTGTTTCAAAGATACGATTTGTCCATGAAGGATTATCTTTACAATAGCTAAAACAATAGTATGCGTTATTCGATCCCACTTTTCATTATCATACTTTTTACAATTCAATCCTGTACTACTGATTCTAATTCAGCAGGAGAAGATAACGAACTTGAAAAGAAGATCGCTCAACTCGAAAAAGAATCAGCCGCCAAAGATTCGATGATCAATGAATCACTAACATTTTTCTCAGAGATCCAGAAAAACCTGGCAGCAATTGAATTAAAGAAGGATGAAATCCGATTGATTTCTAAAGATGGTGAGATTTCTCAAGATGAAAAGGACTGGATCCTTGAGCAGATCAACCATATCAACTATTTAAGGGAAGAGAATCTGAAGAAGGTAAAATTCTTGAATGATCAGCTTAAAAAGAATAACCTGAAGATCAAGGAACTCGAAAATATGATCCAGTCATTACTTGAATCCATTCAGGAAAAAGATGAACAAATAGCAGTACTTCAAGGCGATCTGAACGCTTTAGACAAAGCATATTCAAGATTATTTGATGCCTACCAGGAGAAAGCTGAAATGGTTGAAGAACTGACTGAAGAACTCAATAAGGTATTCTATACCTATGGAACGGAAGATGAATTGGTTAAGAACAAGGTGATCGAACGTAAAAATGGATTTATCGGGATCGGCAAAAAGATCAATTTAATGGACAATTTCAATCAGAAGTATTTTGCCCAGGTCGATCTGACGGAAGAATCTGAGATATTCATTGAAGGTTCTGATGTAAAGTTTATAACTGATCATCCCTCTGCGTCCTACAAACTGATTCCCACTGGAAAAAACACCAAGATCAAGATCTTGAACGCTCGCGATTTCTGGAAAGTATCCCGTTATCTGGTGGTGATCATTGATTGATCATTACATATGATGGAATGAAAACTCCTTTGAATTGAATTCTTCTTTAAACAAATGAGGATAATACTTTTTCATTTCCTCATTCATCAACATCACAGGGACATCATTAAAAGTACCATAGTACTGAAGGTATTCCATAAACTTTTTCCCCTGATCAAATTCCTGGAACATTGAGTTCTCCTTTCCATTCCATTCCAAAGGAGCAACCCCTGAAATTCTACAGATTCTAGAATCGAAGGCCGGAGTGCATTTGACCCACTTATCATTCAAATAGAGCTCAACAAATCCATGAAAAACGATCTCGGGTCTTCGAAGATATCTCGTGAGTTTTTCTACGCCTATATGATTGGTTACAATTGCATACCCTAGACGGGAAGGTATATTGAATTTTCGTGCGCATGCAGCAAGCACGATTGCTTTTTCAACACACCAAGCTCTCCTTCCTTTTCGAATAATTTCAGACCCAACCAACGCTGATGGTCTAAGATCAAGATGATACGGATCATAAAGGAAAGACTCGCGGACCAAATTATACATGTGCACTGCCAAAATTGTTTGGTCCTCATTCTGAACGATATTCCCACAGAATTCATCGTACACAGGAGAATGGAAATCCAGAAAATATGTATCCTTTAAAAACTCTTCCATTATACTTATCACGTAAATATTTGCAATTTTACACAAAGGATGTCATCATTGAGTAATAAATATCAGGCAGAGAATAAAAAGGAAACAACTGTTTTAATTAAAATGAGACGGTTGATCTTAGGAGATGAGATTGCCGATCCATTCACTCAGGTTACTTTTTATATCAACTTGGTTTTCTGGATCCTTTTCATGGTTTGGTCGGTGGCCTCTCTTATTGCCTTCTCTCAGATAGAACTCATTATTAGCACGAAAGAAATTCCTGTTGAAGAAATTATTGACCAAAGGGGAATTCAACTTGGTTTTGAGCCTGGAAGATTCATTGATTCATTGATGTTCTATCAATACATTCGACTTTTCACTTGGATCACTTTCCTATTCGGCCTTATTTTGCTGTACAGAAAAATGAAGTCTTTCATTTATTTTACCTTGATTCCATTACTTGTGAATGTAACAGCGGTTTTATTTTTACTTGGGTACGAGTACTTCAGGAATGATGTAAGCACTTTTGACAAAATCTCCTCATTGATCATGGCAGTGAGTTGTGTCGTCTTTTATTTTTTGATCAGAAAAGAAGACGATGAGGGAGTCATGAATTTCTTTGGGGTTGAAGATACTGATGAATGATCTTTGGATCCTGCTCCTCTCTCTCCAGTATAAAATGTGCCATTCGATAATATTCTTCCCGCTCCGCCAGCTTTGTATCGATGTATTGAAGCAAATCTGCCTCAGATAATCCTTCAAGCAAGGGTCTCTGATTTTTAGCTTGCTTTAATCGCTGTGCAAGCTCTTTTGCTGATCTCTGAAGGTATAATGTAGTACCCAATTCATTTAACACGGACATGTTATCTGCAACACATGGCATCCCTCCTCCTGTTGCGAGAACAAAATTAGATTCTGGTAAAGAAAGGATAAATGAACGCTCAAGATTTCTGAAATAGGCTTCACCGTGAACAGAAAAGATCTTTCCGATCGACATTCCAGTGTTCCTTTCGATTTCAAGATCGGAATCAATGAAGGGAATAGCGAGCAATTTTGCCAATTTCTTACCTATCGTGGTTTTTCCTGATCCCATAAAGCCGACAAGTATAATTTTGTTCACCTCGATTGATTTTTATCAAAGTTAGGCAAAAATTATGGTGGCTTCAGGCTTGCATATCAATGGCTTATAAATTCGGGTTAAAAATTCGAGTAAAAAAAATTGCAATAAAAAATAATACGGCTATATTTGCACTCCCAAAAGGAAATGATTCCGTAGCTCAGTCGGTAGAGCAATACACTTTTAATGTATGGGTCCTGGGTTCGAGCCCCAGCGGGATCACAAGAAGCCTCTCAAATGAGAGGCTTTTTTGTTTTCCTTTTTTCAACGACTCAAATTTCGTAATTTTAGTACCCAATTAGAAACTATTTATTCTGAAAATGAGACTTTTACACCTTTTATTGCTTACTGTTTTAGTCAGTTCATCAACTTATGGACAAAGTCTGAAATGGGCTACAACAATTCCTGTTTCAACCACCTTTTCGTCTGCCAGAGCAACAGATCTTAATTCAGATGGCACTTCCGACATCGTTATTGGAGGGGGACTTGACGGTTTTCCAGAATTACATGGGGTGAACGCAATAAATGGAGTTGACGGAACGCTACTTTGGAATTTTCCAACCGATGAAGAGATTTTTGGAAGTGCTCAGTTTTACGATATTACAGGCGATAACATTGAAGATGTTTTCATTGGTGGAAGATATGCAGAATTTTATGCAATAAACGGAGCTACAGGAAACATGATCTGGGAATTCTTCCCGTACTCTCCTACTGCATCTGTAGATAGTGGTTGGTTTAATTTTTACAATGCTCAATTAATTCCAGATCAAAATTCAGACACCTACCCAGATCTATTAACTTCCAATGGAGGAAACCATTCATTGCCTTCATGGGATACTTTGAGAGAACCCGGGTATCTAATGATTCTCGATATTCTGGACGGTAGTTTAATCGCAAAAGACACAATGCCTGACGGTGAGGAAACCTATTGTTCACCTGTTTACTACAACTACCTGGGTACTACCTACATTATTTTTGGTTCAGGAGGTGAAAACGATGGCGGATCACTTTGGAGAGTGACACTTACTGAGTTAATGAATAATGACATTTCCAATGCCCAAATGCTTGCAACAGATCCAGATGTCGGATTTATTGCCCCTTCATCGTTGGCCGATATAAATGGAGATGGAGTTCTTGACATAATAAATCAAGCTTACGATGGGACCGTCAGAACATTTGACGGTATTACAGGAACTCTTATATGGCAAAACAATAATCCTGGGACTGAATCAAGTGCTGCACCAGCAATAGGTAATTTCACCGGAAACTCGACTCCTGACGTCTTTTGTGCTTTAAGCAAAGGAACTGGTCAGACATATACAGATTATTATCAGTTGATGATTGATGGTAGTACAGGACAGACAATCTGGAAGGACAGTATTGGTCAAATGCATTTTGCATCGTCCTCCGCAGCAGACCTAGACTTCAATGGAAGAGATGAGGCTATCATTTCGGTTAATTACCACAACGGAACAAACTTTAGTCACCAGCTGCATTCGATTGATTTCGATAATGATTTAGTGAACAATCTTTACCTTGCAGAAGGTGGCGTTAACCTCGCTAGTACTCCATTGATTGAAGATCTTGATGGGAATGGAATTTTAGATTTTGTTTTTGCTTTTCGCGCAGATAGCATTAATCCGATGGGCCAGAATGGTTTTAAGATCAGATGTATAGAAGGAACAAATTTAGAAACTGGAGTTGGAATTGCGTGGGGAGGATATATGGGAACAGGATATGACGGCGTGTACAATTATGAGGGTCAACCATGCGGAAGCGTAAGTGTATCAGCTTCTATCAATAATATATCTTGTAATTATTTCTCTGATGGTTCGATCTCATTGACTCCTATGAGTGGTATAGCTCCATTCACCTATCTGTGGGAGTCTGGACAAACAACGAGTGCGATCAGTAATCTTTCAGCAAACACTTATTCAGTGATAGTAACTGATGCCACAGGTTGCTTTACAGAGCAAACGTATACGCTGACAGATCCATTTGTCATTAGTATCGGAGGAATTATAACACCGACTTGCCCTGGAGATCTAAATGGACAGGCAACCGCCAATAGCTCGGGATGTCCTTGTACATTCAGCACCTGCATTTTTGAGTGGGATAATGGCGTATTGGGTAAAACTGGAACCGGTCTTTCAGCAGGTTGGAATTATGTGACGATCACCCACATGAATGGCTGCGTGCTGACTGACTCAGTATACATTCCTGAACCTTATCCTATTGTAGACAGTACAATTGTAACAAACATTCAATGTGCAACAGCTCCAGGAAACGAAGGAACCATTGAATTAATTCTAAATCAACCTGCATTCACAAATCTACTCTGGAACACAGGTGAGACTTCTACTTTAATTGATAGTCTTTCGGTTGATGACTATTATGTCTTATTAAGCGACAACAGAGGGTGTGCAGATTCAATTTTTGTTTCTATTACCTCAAACGATACTATAATCATTAACTATTCGGTGGATCAACCATTATGTTCAAATTCTGCTGACGGAATGATCACTTCGCAAGTCACTGGAGGAGTCCCGCCTTATTCCTACAATTGGTCCAACAGCGAACAAACCTCTCAAATCTCCGGTCTTACAGCAGGTAACTTTTCTCTGGAAGTAACGGATGATGTTGGATGTACTGTTTCTTCGGACAACATAGAAATCATCTCCCCTGAGCCGATTACAGTACAGTTCTCTTCCATTTTAAATGATGCCACAGGTAATTGCACAGGTTATGCTGAAGCAATAGTCGACAATGGAACACAACCATATACCTACGATTGGTCGCCATCGAGTTCGACAACCGAAATAAATGATAATTTATGCGAAGGATATAATGTCCTAGTCATTACTGATCAAAATGGTTGTACTGCTACAGATAGCGTTTTAATACTCAATACAGTTGGCCTTATTGAAAATGGTATAGATAATATCTCGATATATCCCAATCCATTTTCTAACCAACTACAGATAAATTGTGACCCATCAAAAGTCGAACAAATATCTGTAACTGACATTTCAGGTAAAGTAGTGTTTGAAAATGCAGCAATCGAATCGATAAATGTGATTGATTTGTCATATTTATCTTCTGGCTCATATTTTGCTGTAATAAAATTGAAAGATCAAACTAATATCAGTTTTAAACTTGCCAAGGTGAGTGACTATTAAAAACTAAACATTAGTTTTGATTACGTTCTTTGGGGTCGACATTGGATTTGACAGCGGTAGCGGTAGTCAAGTGTCAGCATGCAGAGCATTGCGGTGAAGCTCTTTAATATCTTGTCGCAAACAATAATTGACAACACGTCATACGCACTTGCTGCTTAATTTACTGAATGTAAATTGGCTTAATCCCGGTGAAGCACAGTAGCCAGGACAAGTACTTCCTCTGAGGTCCCGCCCGTTGACCTTAGTTCTTGGAAGTTCATTCCATCGGGCTGGCAGAAACGATTGTTCTACATTTCTGTAAGATCTTAGAACATAAGTCAGGGCTTTGGGTGCCATTGTCCGTACCCTGATCGAAAATCAATCACTGGATAAGCATGTAGAAAGCTTGAAAACTCATCGTTTGGACGAGGGTTCGAACCCCTCCGACTCCACTTTTCAAAAAGCGCAGGCCTCGATTTTTCGGGACCTGCGCTTTTTTATTTGTGCTTATCGGTAGAATCTCATGAACCAATAGCGGGTAATTTTCGTTATTTTTAGTGACTCAATATGATTCGGATAAACTTGCAATTCTTGAAGAAAAAACGATTTTGGAAAAGATTCTTTTTCATTACGCTTACATTGCCCATCCTGATTTTTTCTATTGCCATTATTGTCGTCTATTATAAGCAAGATCAGATTGTTCAGGAATTGATCAAATCCTTAAATGAAAACTTTGTAGGGACTCTAAAAATCAAAGATAGTCATATAGCACCTTTCGCCAATTTTCCTTATATCTCGGTTGATCTGGAAGACCTGGAGGTTTATGAAGGAAAAGAAATCGAGAAAAAATTCCGAATTGTCCATGTCGAGGATACATACCTTGGCTTCGATCTATTTGACATGCTAGGTGGTCAAGTAGAGATAAAAACGATCAAGCTTGCTAAAGGAGATTTAAAAGTAATCCAACATCTTGATGGTAGCTTAAATGTCGCCAACGCATTATCTGGAAAGAAATCATTAAAAGAGGTAAAGGAAGAGACTCATCTCGACCTTAAGTCAATTAAATTGAAAGATTTCGATATCTCCAAACTAAATGAGGCGAATAACATTCTGATAGACGCCTATGTCAATTCAGCTACTTCTCAATTCACAACAAAAGAAGAACACTTGTTCATAGGCTTAGATAGCCGTTTCCAATTAAGTTTAATAAAAGATGGTGATACCACTTTTATCAAACACAAACATTTCAGTGTCGACACAGAAATCGATCTAGATAAGAAAAAGCAAGTGCTTTCAATTTCTCCTACCGAAATCGAATTGGAAAAAGCCAATTTCGGTTTTAACGGAAAAGTTGACCTTAAAAATGAGATGGATCTTGATTTTCATTTTCACGGGAATAAACCTGATTTCAATCTCTTTTTAGCGATGGCACCAGAAGAGCTTATTCCTACGCTTCAAAAATTCGAAAACAAAGGGAAAATATTTTTTGATGCATCCGTTGTAGGTAAGTCCGCAAATGGAAAACAACCGGCAATAAATGCTCGTTTTGGATGCGAAAAAGGGTTTTTTAATAACACAGAATCAGGGAAAAAACTAGAAGAAATTGGCTTTAAAGGGAAATTCACCAATGGTTCAAAGAGAAACAGCTCTACAATGCGTTTTGAGCTGGAAAAGTTCACCGCCAAACCAGAAGCAGGAGTGTTTAATGGAAAATTAGTAGTTGAAAATTTCGACTCACCCGATATTGACATGAATCTAAATGCCGATTTCGATCTTGATTTCCTTTCTAGATTCGTAGGGTCGAAAGAACTGACAGGTCTATCAGGAAGAGTATTTCTTAAAATGAACTTTCACGACATTATAGACATCGACCATCCTGAAAAAAGTATCGAACGTCTGAACGAATCCTACTACACTGAATTATTGATTGAAAACTTAAAATTCAACAGTGAGACGCTTCCTGTCCCATTAAAATCCTTGAATTTACAGGCGACGATGAATGGCCATAAAACCATAATCAAGGACTTCAACATGAAAATGGGAGCCTCCGATCTTAAACTTTCAGGAACGGTTAGTGATTTACCGGCAGTGATTCATCACACAGATATCCCGGTAACAACAAATCTCAATATTCAGTCCAAATACATTAACCTTAAAGAATTAACTTCTTTAAAAGGGAAAGAAGGTATCGATGAAGAGATCCAAAATTTGAAACTTCAATTAAAGTTTAACAGCTCGGCAAAGGCAATCACTGAATCTCCAAATTTACCTATAGGGGAGTTTTTTATTCAAAATTTATATGCAAAGATGAAGCATTATCCGCATGTGCTTCATGATTTCCACGCAGACGTTTTCATTGATCATCATGATTTCCGAGTTATTGATTTTTCAGGCATGATCGATCGATCCGATTTTCACTTTTCCGGGAAATTGAAGAATTATAATTTATGGTTCAAAGAAAAACTACAGGGCGATACAAAAATCGAATTTGACCTAACTTCCGATCATCTTCATCTGGACAATCTTTTTACCTACAAGGGTGATCGGTTTGTCCCTGAAGACTATAGACATGAAGAGATCAAAGGATTAAAGTTGCATGGAAGTACCGCTTTGCATTTTAACGATGGACTGAAATCGACAGATTTGCGTTTAACGCATTTTGAAGGATCAATGAAAGTACATCATCTCCGTTTCGAAAACTTTAACGGTAATTTCCACGTGGATCATGGTCATTTAAGCGTGAAAGATTTCAATGGAAAACTAGGGCACTCCCGCTTTAAAGCTAATCTTGAATATACACTTGATCAAAAACTTTCCAAAAAACCCAATTCCCTATCCATCGTTGGACCACATCTGGATGTAGACGAACTTTTGAACTATAATCTAGGTTCATCAGCAGAAGGAAAAAAAGAAAATACCACAGATCATGACGCTGGATTCAGCCTTTATGATTTAGATTTTCCAGAAATGAGTTTTCATTTTGACATCGGTCATTTGAACTATCATCACCACCTAATGGATCATTTTAAGTCTGACTTCAAGACCACCAGAAATCACATGCTTCATTTAGACAAGTTGTCTTTTGATGCCGCCGGTGGACATTTTGACATTAAAGGCTATCTAAGTGGTAAGGATAAAAAACACATCTACTTCAAGCCCGATATACGTATTAAAAATGTAGACCTTGACAAGTTCATGGTGAAATTCGAAAATTTTGGACAAGATCATCTTGTCTCAGAAAACCTTCATGGAAAATTTACAGGGCATATTACCGGAAAGATCCATCTTCACGCAGACATGGTTCCAAAACTCGATGATTCCGAACTAAAAATAGACATGACGGTCATCAATGGAAAACTTGAGAATTACGCTCCAATTCAGGCTTTGGGAGAATACTTTGAAGACAAAAATGTCAATAAGGTCCAATTTGATACGTTGAAAAACACGTTGACAATGAAAAATAGTGTCATAAACATTCCGAAAATGACCATCAATTCGAGTTTAGGCTTCATGGAAATTCAAGGAACCCAGCGCATGGATGCTAATATGGAAATGGATTATATCATTGGGGTTCCCTGGAAAATGATCACTCAAATCGGTAGTCAGAAATTGTTCGGAAAACGAAAAGGAGAAGAGGAGAATGAAGATGAGATCAGCTATAGACAAAAAAATTCAAAATTCCTTTATGTAAAGATGACAGGCGATCTTGAAAACTATAAGATCTCTCTTTCGAGAAAGCCCAAATAGTATTTTTCTACCTTCTTGTGAATCTAACTGTTCTTCTGACTTCTGACAATATTCAATTCAAATCATTCGATTATGTCATTCATTTAAAGAGAAATAATCGTAAATTCAGACACCTACTTATTGCTGCCTTATGAAAAAAAACACGATCCGATATTTTTTGACAATTTGCCTTGTAGCAATGTCTCATTTTGCATTCGTTCAGTCAATTTTAGACCCAGTGGAGTGCATTGCTCCTTTTTATCACGGGGTGGCGTCCGGTGACCCTGAAAGTGATAAGGTAATGATCTGGACTAGGATAACTCCAACTGACTTCGGTTCTACTTTAACAGGAACTTACCAAGTTGCCCTGGACAACCAGTTTCAGAATATTGTTTCGACCGGCAGTTATTCTACAGATTCAACAATGGATTTCACCGTAAAAGTAGATATCACGGGCTTACAGCCGAATACATTTTATTATTATGAATTTCATTATGATGGATATTATAGTCAGGTTGGAAGAACTAAGACCTTACCTGTAGGCGACATTGAAAACATGAGACTTGCCATTGTATCATGTGCCAACCTTGAATCGGGGTATTTCAATGTTTATGATGCTATTGCTGAAAGAAATGACATCGATGCTATTTTGATGTTAGGCGACTATATCTATGAATACGAAAGCGGAGGATTTGGCCCAAATCCAAATGTTGACAGAAGCTGGGAGCCACTTGAAGAGATCATAGGGCTAAATGATTATCGATTGAGGTATAATTCCTACAAAATGGATCCTTCACTTAGGAAGCTTCATCAGAACTATCCATGGATCTGTATTTGGGATGATCACGAAACAGCCAATGATTCATACACAGACGGGGCTCAAAATCACCAAACGAATGAAGGCTCCTGGTATGACAGAATGAGTAATGGGAAGAAGGCCTATTTTGAGTGGATCCCTATTCGTCCGCAAATTGCCGATAGCCAGAAAATTTTCAGAACATTTGATCTTGGTAATCTGGCAAAACTGATCATGCTCGATACAAGGCTTGAGGGCAGAAATGAACAATTGAACCAAACTGATCCTAATTTAAACAACCCTGACAGAACGATTCTGGGCACAGAGCAAATGGACTGGTTCAAAAACGAGCTACTTACCTCTCCGCAACAATGGAAAATCATCGGTAATCAAGTAATGGTAGGTGAAGTAAAAATCTTGGGAATCCCTATCAACACCGACAGCTGGGATGGCTACCCTGCTGACAGACAGCGACTTTTTGATCACCTCACCACCAATAATATTGACAATATGGTAGTACTTACAGGAGATATCCATACCAGCTGGGCAATGAATCTGGAAAATGCCAATACCCCTGTTGGAGTTGAATTTGTAACTCCAAGTGTAACATCTCCTGGCTCACCGATTAATCTTTCCGGATTGATCACAATTGAAAATACGCATATTGAATGGGTTGAGCTTACTCAAAAAGGATTTGTACTGGTAGATATTGACACCAATCGTGTTCAGGGAGACTGGTACTTTGTAAATACCATCAACGACCCGGATCCATCGAACTATTGCGTAAAATCCTATTACTCGCCGGATGGAGTCAACTCTCTATCTGTCACTGGGATCCCTTCTGTTGGCCATGGTATATTTAATGAATCCTTAGCGGAACCCTGCTCGAGAAATGCCTCTACCAACAGCGCTGATCATGCGGTAATGATAGGGATATACCCGAATCCTTCTTCTTCAGAAATTAAGGTTCAAACAATTGACATCGACATAAGTAAGATTGAAATAATAAATACTTCAGGAGAGCGAATTGAACCTCGTTTTGCCTCGAGTAAATTGATCAACGGGGTAACGATCACCGCAATTGATATCGAAGAGCTTCCGTCAGGCAATTATTATCTTGTTGTCAATGGAGGGAAACAATTCACTCCAATTAAGTTTATAAAATTCTAGAAATCATTTTTGACTAATCGATAAATCCCCTTCGAATGAGTACATTTACTCAACTTTGGAAAACCAATCTATTGATCAACATTTATTTCTTTTGACAAGACTGCTTTTTTTATATCTATCTGTTCTTCTTCTCTTTTCATGTACGAAGGAAGTAGAAATTGATATTCCCGGATATCAGGAGCAATTGGTGGTTGACGGAAGAATTGAAACAGATGGTTTCCCAATTGTAATGCTGTCGAAATCACAAAACATTTACGCTGCAACAGATCTTTCAAGTTATTTACAATCCTTCATTGAAGATGCTCAAGTCATGGTGTCAGACGGCTCCCAATCCTATGAACTTCAGTTGATGTATGCCTCTGAGCTTCCAGAGGAATCTCAAAAGATTTTGGCAGAAATGCTGGATGTAGAATTTGATGAAGTATTCTTCTTCCCTATTCCAGTATATTCGACAATAGATCCAGGAGCAAAAGGTGCTGTGAATAAAACGTATACTTTAACGATCGATCACAATGGCAAAACGTATTCTGGAGAAACCACTTTATTCCCTCCAGTCCCATTGACCGAATTATGGTTCGAACCTGAATCTTCGAATCCAGACTATTCATTCCTGTACGCCAAATTATCTGATCCACCCAATCAGTATAATGCGTATAAATGGGAAGCGAAAAGAATTAACATTCAAGCCAATGGTGAAGAGTTGGATACACTATTCAGAACCCATATAAACGCCTATTTCGACGATCAGTTCTTTGATGGAATTACGTTTGAATTTGCTACTCCCAACAGACAAAAGAGAAAAGATCCTAATTTGCTATCCGACTATAAAAGGTATTATCACGTTGGAGACTCTGCGGTGGTTAAGTTTTCCAGAATGGATAGAAACGTATTCGATTTCTTTGAAAAAAAGGCTGAACAAGTTAATTCTTCAGGGAATCCATTTGCTACCCCGGTTAACATTCCAAGCAACATAAGTGGCGCTTTAGGTATATGGGCCGGATTTTCCCCGTGTTACGATACCGTATATTTTACTCCTTAACCATTCCCGATGAAACTTCAAGAATTGATTGTCACTAAAGCGAATGGTGAACAGGTACTCTTTTCACTTGATAAACTTCGTAATTCACTCGCTAATGCCGGAGCCTCTGAAGAAATCATTGAAAAGATCGTAAAAGACATTTCTCCAAAGCTTTATCAGGGAATTTCGACAAAAAAGATCTACCGATGGGCCTTCTCCAAATTGAAACAAAGGTCATCACACCTTGCTGCAAAATACAAATTGAAAAATGCCATCATGGAGCTTGGTCCGGACGGATTCACATTTGAACAGTTCGTTAAAGAGCTCTTCATCTCCATGGGATATAAAACAAAAACCGGTGTTATTGCTCAGGGAAAATGTGTGAAGCATGAGATCGATGTGCTCGCCTCAAATGAGTCAGAACATCACCTTGTAGAGTGCAAATATCATAGTCTCCCCGGAAAGATCAGCGATGTAAAAGTTCCACTGTACATCCATTCGCGATTCAACGATGTCGCCTTCAATTGGAAAAAGGACAATGCCTTTTCGGGTAAACAATTAGGCGTTTATGTGGTGACAAATACGCGCTTTTCTCCTGATGCCGAGCAGTATGCCCGTTGTGCCGGCTTGGAACTGATCTCCTGGGATTATCCGTTACACAAAAACATAAAAAGCCTGATCGATCAATATGGGCTTTATCCGTTAACGTGTTTAACAACATTGACCGAAGCAGAGAAAAAATCACTTGTCGACAAGAAATTTATTTTCATCAAGGAACTTTGGAAGAATCCTTCCATTCTAGACGTATTAAACTTGAGCTTATCTCGTTTGACAACTGTTAAAGACGAAATTGAATTAATTATTAACTCCAAATGACGCCTGAACAGGAAGAAAAGCTTAAGGAACTGATTGTCAAATACAATGACATCCTGATAAATTCCATGCGACTCGCTGTGGCAGAAGACCTGATCAATCTGATCATTTTGAATCGAGACGATTCTGATTTTAAATTAAAAGATACACTTCAGAATAAAGAGGAACTGAATCAATTCATTTTAAAAGAATTCCTCAAACAAAATAGTTCATCTGTGATCCATGAGTTAAAGAAAATGGACGAACGAATTCCGAAAATCAAAAAACCGTCGAAAGGGAAAAAGTAATTAAAAAGGACTTTTCCGAGGTTATCAACATTTTTTTTTGACTTTTTCAACAATCTATCAAGGACTGTTAATAATTTGTATTACATTTCGGAAAACGGCATTTTTATTGGACTTCATAGTAAATCTTTTCGGAAACGGGATCCGCTATTGGATTATTTCCAAAAATGATCCTGTCGTCAACGAACTTGGTAAGTTGAAAACCACACTTGGCATACGGTGGGATCAATTGCTGTTTGACCTTACCTTAATGAAAAGATTCGGTATTGACCATTGGTCAAATTTGACTGAAATTCCCGAGCAGTATGGTCTGATGTTAACCGTAAACGATCGAATTGAGATCAAAAACGGGATCAAGATCATTAAAAAATTCAAAGCTGCTGATTTAACAGACCACGACAAACTCTTTCCCTTATTCAACACCAGTATTTATCGTCCGGTCAAAATAAAAAATGAAGAAAATATCCTTTTGGTAGCTCAATACGAAACAGGATTGATTGCCAAATACCACTTCCAAACTTCAAAATTCGACCCGGATGAATTGGAATTTCATATTAGTAAACCTTTTGAAGAAACAAATGATCGACTGCTTCAACAAATAACCTACAACGGAATCTTGATCAACAAGCAGATGGAAGATACCGTGGTCAGAGGATTACGAGTTTTTGAATTCTAAATTTGATAAGGACTTGACAAATACCTAACTTTGAAAGGTGAAATCTACCCTACTTACCTTTCTGATTTTAGTCATCAGCTCAGCCTTCGCACATGACGATATTAAACTGACCATCGATCAAGTACAAATCATTGATCTGCAAGGATGTAAGGCTATCCAGGTCGAACTTACCAATCACTACCCTAAACAATTGTGGGACGTGAATTTGGAAATAGAGATCGCTAAAGGCAAACACAGAACTGTCCATATCGAACAAATTGATCCTAAAAAAAAGGTTCAGATCACGGAATCGTTTTGCAATGAAACAATCGAAGAAGCTTCTTTAAAGATAACGGTCAATCGTCTAATGGGGAAAGAACATGACTGGCTTGAGTGGTCGCCTAACCTCCTTCAAAAGCAAACAAACACTGCTTTTTCCGAATTTTATGTCGATGCTCCGTGGAGAATGAAAAAATTTGACGAAAATGGAGACCTAAATGGAATTCCTGTTCATTTCTTTCTTCATGACGCAGACCTGGTGCTTCTGATGGATATTCAGATCGATAACATCAATATCCGTATAAAGAATGCCTCAGATCCGAATTTTGGTCCAATACTGACGTTTAACTCATGGAATGCTTCAGATTTTGCGAATCTTTTTTCATGTGCTTCTCCAAATGATCCGGCATTAGACATCAAACCATTCAGTATTAATTCACTTACCCCTACCCCATCCCAGACATTTGATTTTGACATAGACTCTGACTTTTTTGGAGATTTTATAACGGTGACCGAGAAATACTGGTATTTCGATTTCACTATCCCCACTTCATTTCTTCAGGGAATGAGCGATGAGGTCGATATCCTTGTCCAGGTAGAATATGCGAATTTTTCGATCGCCGATACCTATTTCGGGTTAAGGGTGTTTAGAAAATCAGAATCACTACCAACGATTGATGGGTATTACAGAGGTGATACACATCTTCACTCAATGTACACGCAAAGTGATGCTGAAATTGGATTACCTCTGTGTTCTACGAAAAAAGCAGCTCAAATGATCGGAATTGATTGGATCACCACAACTGATCATACTTCTGATTTTGATAATTATGGTAATGGTATAAGTGCCAACTGGGATCGTATCCGAAGTGAAGCTCAACAATTGAATAGTGAGGATAGCTCCCTGATCTACATTGCTGGACAGGAAGTAGCAGCAAACAATGCCAATGACCGTTTGGTCCATATGTTGGCCTATCCTGATCCTGCAAATCCTTTTTCTTTACCCTTCATTGGAGATGGAAATGGAGACCTCTTCCCTACCAATGTAAGCGTCAAGAATGCTTTAGATAATATTTCAAACAACAATGGATTTGCCTATGCGGCGCATCCTTTCGCAACGGATGACGAATTACCATTGATCCCTGTAAATGGAGGGATCTGGAATCTTGGATCAACAGAATTCCCAGTGAATGGCTCAAACTTTCCTTTGACAGGGGGAAATATTATTTGTAACGACACTAATTTGGATTCTGATGTATTCTATCTTCCAGGGAACGATACGTTGATCTATCCTGGTTTAAAAGGTGGTCAAATTTGGAACGCGAAGAAGACTCTTAGCTCCACGGATGACGAATTGGATCCTTGGGATCTTCAAACAAATCAATCCGGATTTACGCCAGCAGATACTTCGAGTAATTCCTTTCATTGGAAAAGATTCAAACAGGGACAAGAAATTGTCAATACAGTTAACAGAATTGGGCTGATTGCGAAAAACAATAATTCTGCGACTGAAAACTGGAAAATGTACTATGCTGGAGGAAATGATGCTCATGGTTCCTTCAATTATTCAAATACAGATGACTTTGCTTCACTCGGCTCTATTTCGAACAATGCAGTCGGAAAGATCTCAACTGCAACCTATTGTCCAAATGGGATGGGAACAAATGGCGTTCATGTTCTGGACGCATTGAACAAAGGAAGATCGACATTAACGGATGGGCCTATCATCGCAGCATCACTTTCGAAAAATGGGAATAACGATCCAGAAGTTTTCATGGGCGATGACACCCGACTTGATATAAACACAGTGGACGATCAGTATGTAGTTATTGATGCCGCTACAACAGCTGAATTTGGTGCGATCAGGAGATTAACCGCAATCTTTGGAACCGAAGCAGGAGAAAGTAAAAAAGTCCTTACGCTATCTGATTCAACCGGCAATTTTAGTCTAAGCTACAAATTGACAGACCTGATTGATTCCATTATTCCAGGGTTCGTTCTACCACAAGAAAAATATATGTATATCAGGTTTGAAGCGGAGTCATATAGAGATTATTCTTTCGAAATATATCAGAATCTTCAGTATGAAGTATTTCACACGGTTACCAATCCGATCTGGTTCAAATATGATGATCAAGCTTTTATCAATGAAAATGATGAAATCGAATTTAAGCTGTATCCCAATCCTACTTCCGATATGATAACTTTGGAAACGTCACTGGATAATGGAAGATTAGTTATAAAGGGGTTAGACGGAAAGATCATTGATGAAAGAAATATTTCCAAAGGGAAAAATCATATTGATTTCCATAAATTTTCTTCTGGAATGTATGTCTTTACCATCCAATTCAATAACGGACTGATCAGTAAGAGGGTTATCAAATTGTAAATTCCGGTCAGGTACAGCTAAATCAATGGTTTCAGCAGTTCAATAATTCACAGAATATTGACAAGGTGTTTCAGTTTGTCGTACTCTTTATTCCGTAAATTTAATGCGTTAAACTGCGCACAATTATGAACCATTCCTTTTTAGGGAAAGTTGCTTTCCTTGTTTGTACGACCTTATCTATTTCCTTTTCAGTCAATAGTCAGATCACAGTAAATAATGGGTACACCGCCCAACAGCTGGGAAATAACTTGGCTGGAAACAATGTCAATATCTACAACGCCACCATTTCTGGGGGAGCCATTCAATATGGTCTTTTTCAATATACCGGTACTGATCTTGGGTTGAATTCAGGGGTCATCTTAAGTACAGGAAGTATTTTCGATGCTGTTGGCCCCAATAATCAGGGAGGTACATCTACGAATGTTGGAGGTCCCGGTAATGCAGATCTGACTGCATTAGCAGGTTTTCAAACCAACGATGCAGTTGTTTTCAACTTTGACTTTGAGGTTCAAGGTGATGAGATCGAATTTAAGTTTGTCTTCCTTTCTGAAGAATACAACGAATACGTAAACTCAGGATTTAACGATGTTTTTGCTTTTTACATCTCCGGGCCTGGTATTACAGGTCAGCAAAATTTAGCTGTAGTTCCTGGTACTACTACTCCTGTTACGATCAACACCATTAACAACAATTCCTTCTGGCAGTTTTACAACGATAATACAGACAACGGAACCAACATCGAATATGACGGATTCACAACATTGATGACAGCTTCAAAATCAGGTCTGCAACCATGTGGGATCTATACTTTATCCCTAAGAATAGCGGATGGAAGTGACTCAGCATTCGACTCGGCGGTACTACTTCAGGAAAACTCTCTAGTTCAGTCGAACATTTCAGCTTCGAGCAATACTTTTTCTGGAAACAATACCGCTTTGGAAGGATGTATCGAGGCAAGTTTCACATTTGCTCTGGATAGCGCACTTTCGTATGATGTAACTATTCCGATTGGAATTGGAGGTACAGCTACAAATGGCGTAGATTACAGCTTCATTGATAATTTGATCACCATCCCTGCGGGACAATTGTCCTCTACACTAATCATTGATGCCGTTGCAGATGGTTTGACAGAAGGACAAGAAGTGGTTGAGCTTTATTTCACTCCTTCTCCGTGTGAACCTGTAGATACCGTTTTGTTGTATATTGATGATTACATTCCTCTTGAATACAATGTTGACCCTACTGATGTGACATGTTTCGGAGCAGATAACGGTCAAGTTGACCTCACGGTTTCTGGTGGTATTTCACCATATACACTTACTTTAACTGACTCTTTAACTGGAGATGTGAATTCCTTTACCACCTTTCCTGTTGCCGGACTAACACCCGGAACGTACTATGTCGACGTGATTGATGGTTATGGATGTTCTGCAGAGGATATTATCGCAGGAAACATCTTTGATGCAGGAACCACATTCATTCCTGATGGTCAGGGAGGTTCATACAGTAGCACCATAAATCTGGGAGGATTCGGGGCATCTCAATCGATTCAAAGTCCCGATCAGATTCAGTCAATCTGTGCCACTCTTGAACATTCAAGAATTGGTGAATTAGAAATTACGCTAACTGCTCCAAATGGTCAAATGATAACCCTTAAACAACAACCCGGAGGAGCAACTTGTAACCTTGGTGAACCTTGTGCTGTTGGTCCTACAGATGGTGGTTCAGGAAATTCGAACACGGATCCCGGTATTGGTTACAATTACTGTTGGCAGACCATTTCTACCTATGCTACAATGGTGGGTGAATCGAACAACTTCACATACACGTATACAAACCCATGTGACGGAAGTCAGCAGAGTGATAAATATCTCCCATCAGGATCGTATCAACCCTACGAAGGATTTGACAATTTTATTGGTGCGCCATTGAACGGAGGTTGGACAATTACCGTTACTGACCATATTCCAAATAACAACGGTTATATATTTGACTGGAGTATTGTCCTTCAGGCTAATCCGCCAGATTCAGTATTTACTATTTTGGAGCCTGCTGGACCAGCTATTTCACATACAAGTGTTTCTCCTGCTTGTGGTGCATCCAATGGTTCCATCAACTTAACAGTAACAGGGACAGGGCCATTCACTTATTTGTGGAACAACGGTGCAACAACCCAAGACCTTACTAATATCCCTGCAGGAGCTTATGCCGTGACAATTACGGGTCCTAATGCATGTACCTATTCATATGAGGTTGATCTTTCGAACAACGGAACTTTGACTATATCCGGTATTGTTACGAATGAGGTTTGTGCATCCCAAAACAACGGAGCTATTAATGTTACGGTTGCGGGAGGAACAGCTCCAATTTCATACAACTGGTCGAACGGCTCAATAGCTGAAGATGTTTCAGGATTGTCACCTGGATCATATACGGTAAACGTGACAGACGCTACAGGATGTTTAGGTGTACAAACGTACAATGTCCTAGGAGCATCAAACATTAATATTTCTGGAACCACGGTGAATGAAACGTGTGGTGACGAAGACGGATCCATCTCTGTAACGGTGAATGGAGCAGTTGCCCCAATCACTTATTCATGGAGTAATGGCTCAACAACTGAAGATCTTGACCAGATCAATCAAGGGACTTATGTTTTAAGTCTTACCGATGCCAACGGCTGCAGTGCGACTGCTTCTTATAGCATCGTTAACCTTGTTGGTAACTGTGTGCCAAACTGTGATCTCGCAATCACCAATCAAACGGTTACGAATGAATCTTGTGGAAATTCAAACGGGTCAGTTAATATCACGGTATTTACTACCAACGGACCTGCGCAATACTTATGGAATAATGGTGTAACCACAGAAGACATAAGCGGACTTCAAGTTGGTACTTATGCGGTGACCATCACGGACAATGAAGGTTGTACTGTAAATCAACAATATACAGTGAGCAATCAGTCTGGTTCCCTTTCAATAACTGGAATTAACACGACCAATGAAAACTGTGGGAATAACCAAGGTGGAGCTGACGCTACTATCACAGGAGGTGTCCAGCCTTATTTTTACTCATGGTCAAATGGCTCAACAACTCAGGATCTGACGGGTGTTGCGGCAGGTACTTATACCCTTACCGTGACTGATGCATCTGGATGTTCGGTTTATCAAACAGTAACTATTCAGAATATCTCTGGAACTCTTACACAAACCTATGGAAATGCAGTGAATGAAGTATGTTCAAATTCAGCAGGATCGATCGATATTCAAATTTCAGGTGGTCAAACTCCATATACCTATTTATGGAGTAACGGAGCGACAACTCAAGATCTAACAGGTCTTAGTGCAGGAACATACTCTTGTACAATTACTGATAATAATGGTTGTACGATTAATACGCCAATTTATACTGTTGGAAACAATTCAGGAACACTCGCAATTTCGAACATTGACACTGACAACGAAATATGTACAAATGGACTTGGTGATATTACAGTGACCATTTCGGGAGGAACGGCGCCGTATACATTCCTTTGGAATACAGGGGCAACAACGCAAAACCTTCCTAATCTATCTGCAGGAACCTATTCATTGACAGTGTCTGACAACTCAGGTTGTTCGTTGAACAGCGGAAATCTGGTTATCCTGAATGAAAGTGGAACACTACAGTTAACCGGAGTGTCGACCTTTGATGAATTGTGTGGAAATGGAACCGGGTCTATCAATGTCAGCGTTACAGGTGGAACAGCGCCTATATCGTATTTATGGAGCAATGGATCTACCTCACAGGATATTACCAATCTATCCGCTGGAGACTATTCACTGGTAATCACGGATTTAAATAACTGTCAAATTGATGTCAGTACATCCATTAATAATGATCCAGGTAGCTTAACCATCGACAACATGGTGACTACGATTGAACTTTGCGGTCAGATGAATGGCGCCATAAATCTTGTCTATTCTGGAGCCGGTGCACCTTCCTCATTTAACTGGTCGAATGGAGCTACTTCAGAAGACATTACTGGAATTTCTGCAGGAACATACACCGTTACAATAACCGATGTAAATGGTTGTCAGGCAAGCTCAAGTGCTGTTGTAAACAACATTGCCAATGGAATGACGATTGCATCATCCATCGTGGAAAGTGAATTCTGCGGAAACGGTGCAGGTTCAATCAATTTATCGATATCAGGTGGAACTGCGCCATTGACCTACTTATGGAGCAATGGTCAAACGACAGAAGATCTGAGTGGATTATCAAGTGGCATTTATTCGTGTACAATTACAGATGCAACGGGATGTGAATTGAATGCGGGGCCATTTGAAGTGGTAAATTCGCCAGGAACTTTGAATGTATCTGTTCAAAGTATCATTAACGAGGTTTGTGGAAATAACGGTGGGTCGATCAACGCATCTGTAACAGGTGGAACAGCCCCTTATTCCTACTCATGGTCAAACGGTGCAACTACTGAAGATATTTCAGGACTTTCTGCTGGAACATATACATTGAATGTAACCGGAAGCAATGGTTGTACAGATATGGTAAGTGCTGTTATTGACAATTTATCAGGAACACTAACCGCATCTGCTATCATAAATGACGAAATCTGTGGAAACAATAACGGAAGCATCAACCTTACTGTCTCCGGAGGAAATGCCCCATACACTTATTTATGGTCTAATGGAGCAACCACACAGGATCTTTCCGGTTTATCAGCTGGAAACTTCTCTGTAACTGTTTCAGATGCTTCTGGGTGTTCATTTGCAAGTGGTAATTACGTCATAAACGACAATTCAGGAAACTTCGACGTAACAGGAATAAACGTAACGAATGAAGTCTGCGGTGACGGCATGGGGTATATTGACCTCATCGTTGCAGGTGCAAACGGAACTGTTTCATATTCATGGAGCAACGGTTCGACCACTCAAGATTTATCTAACCTTTCGTCAGGTACTTATTCAGGAACTGCAACTGATATCTCAGGATGTACGATCAGTTTCTCGGCCAGTGTATTCAATGAAGCGGGCCAAATGAATGCTTCTTCTGTCAACGTCTCTCCTACTTGTAACACAGCAAACGGATCAATCGACCTTACAGTCCTTAATGGATCTGCTCCATTAAGCTTCTTATGGTCCAATGGATCTACTACTGAAGATATCGCATCGATTCAAAGTGGAAACTACACGGTTAACATTACAGACAATAATGGATGTATGTTGACTTACACAACAACATTGTCTGATCAGGGAATACCAACAATTGGAGGTATTTCCATTACAGATGAAACTTGTGGTAACTCAAATGGTTCGATCACAGTGAACGTATCCGGAGGAACTGCACCTTATACCTACTCCTGGTCAGGTGCAACGTCGAATCCATGCTGTTCATATACGCTGGACATGCAGGATCTCGGAAACAGCTGGAATGGAGCTTCGATCGATGTTCTAGTTGACGGAACCAATGCAGGAAACTTTACGGTATTCGGTGGAGGTCAGAATACGGGAACTTTCAATGTTTGTGCAGGAGAAAGCATTGAATTGATATGGAACCCAGGTGGATTTGATAATGAAGTATCATTCGATCTTCTTGACGGATCAGGAAATATTGTCTTCTCACAAGGAGCAAGTCCTACTCCAGGGACCATTTTCACAGGCACAGGATCATGTGTCACACAACCTTTAACAGGCCCTTCAATTTCGAATTTACAAGCTGGAAACTACAATGTCACGGTTACAGACGCAAACGGATGTCAGGATAGCACTGTGATTACTGTTAATAATACCTCAGGAAATTTACAGATCACTTCTGAAGTCGTTTCAAATGAAACATGTTCTGATAATAATGGTTCGATTAACATTTCGGTTTCAGGAGATGCTCCATTTGTGTATTCATGGAACAATGGTTCAGTTTCTCAGGATCTAAGTGACCTAAATGAAGGCCTTTACACAGTTACTATTTCTGATCAATCAGGATGTTCATTGACTGAATCGTATACGATCAATAATATCACCAATGGGCTAGTACTTGACAATGTTGTGATTTTAGAAGACAACTGTGGACAAGGAACAGGATCGATCGATATCTCTGCTTCTGGAGGAGTTGGATCTTTGTCTTATATCTGGAACAACGGGTACACCGCAGAAGACATTTCTAACTTAGCAGCAGGATCTTATAGCGTAATCATCTCAGATGGCTCGAATTGTTCACTCGAAGAAACTTTTGTTGTCACCAATAATACAGGTACTCTGGTTGTTTCGGAGGTGACCTCGAATGAAACATGTGGTTCCGGAAACGGAACAATTGACATTACAGTAACCGGAGGGGTTGCACCTTATACTTTTGACTGGTCAAACGGTGCTGCAACGGAGGATCTTGGAGGACTAAACAGTGGATCTTACGAGGTTGTGATCACAGATAATAACGGATGTATCTTCTCGTCGAGTTATTCGGTTATTTCGGCAAGTAGTGGTATACTTCTAACAGCTACTACGACTGGCGATAACTGTGCAAATAATTCAGGCGCCATCAACCTAACGGTATCAGGAGGTACTTCTCCTTATACTTATCAATGGTCAAATGGACCTACAACTCAGGACATGAACAATCTTTCTTATGGTCCTTACACGGTTGTTGTAACAGATGCCAACGGATGCAGCGAAACGGCAACCTACGCGGTTCAGTCTACCGGAAATATCAACCCATCAAATGTGGTGATCACTCCAGAAACCTGTGGAAATTCAAATGGAGGAATAAATCTTTCGTTTGCCGGTCCAGGCCAACCAAATCAATATTTGTGGAGCAACGGTGCAACAACTCAGGATATCACAAATGTACCTGCCGGTTGGTACTGGGTTCAAATGTCAACGACATTTGGTCCGGGTGGTGGATGTACTGTTATGGACTCTTTCTTTGTTGCTTCTACTCAGGGAACGTTATCAATTGATTCTTTGATTGTCACTCATGAAACCTGTTCATCTGGAAATGCAGCTATAAACGCATATATTTCTGGTGGAACTGCTCCTTACAGCTACCAATGGTCAAATGGGTCAACGACAGAAGATCTATCTGGAGTATCGGCAGGAACATTTGCTTTAGTTGTTACGGATAATAATGGTTGTGAATCAACTTTATCTGAGGAAATCCTTAATCTGACTTATGGGTTTGGTGTTTCTGCTTCCATCATTGCCAACGAGCAATGTGGTGATGCATCAGGAGCGATCGATGTTACCATTTCAGGTGGTTCTGCTCCATATATTTACTTATGGAATAACGGAGCAACAACTGAAGATCTAAGCGGATTGAATGGTGGAACCTATTCCCTTACTATCACTGACAACAATGGCTGTTCTGTAGATAATGAATTCGTTGTTACCAATAATACGAATGGTTTTGAGATCACTTCATCAGTTATCGACGAAACTTGTGGAAATCAAAATGGAGCAATTGACCTTACGATTTCAGGAGGTTCTTCTCCGATCACTTTCAACTGGTCAAATGGATCAACTACAGAAGATCTGAGTGATTTATTAGGAGGAAACTATACATGTGTAGTAACGGATAATACAGGATGTATCATTAACATTGATGAAACTGTTCAATCGTTCAGCTCGACATTTACAATGGGCACGTCGATCATTACAGATGAAAATTGTGGTGATGCTACCGGTAGTATTGAACTTAATCCAACCGGAGGAACTGCACCTCTTACCTATTCATGGGATCTATCGAATCCATGTTGTTCATACACGTTGAACATGTATGACTTAAATAACAACGGATGGGGAGGAACACCAACGCCAGGAGTCATTGTATCTGTAAATGGAAATGTAGTTGGAACGTACATGGTTCCAGTTGGAAACGGTAACTCATTTGAATCAGTGACCATTCCAGTGTGTACAGGTGATGAAATAAGCTTCGAATATGTCGCTGCAAACCAGAATCAAAACAACACTTATGAAGTTCTTGATGGAGATGGTAATGTGATCTTTGAAGATGGCCCTAATCCATTTGCTGGAGTTGCATTCACAACAACATCGGCTTGTTCTTTTCCAAATGTAAATGCGCTGACAGGATTGAACGCTGGTGATTATCCGGTTACTATTACTGACGCTTATGGTTGTCAAGTGACTGATGTATTCACTGTGAATAATATTACAGGAGACTTTGCTGTTACAACAACATCGATTGGAACAATTTGTAATGGAGATCAAGGATCAATTGACCTTACGGCAACAGGAGGAACATCACCTTATACCTACCAATGGTCCAATGGTCAAACCACTGAAGATATAACTGCGATAACTGCTGGATCGTATGATGTAACAGTAACGGATAACGTGGGTTGTATGATCAACGAGACAATTGTGGTAGGCAATACTGGCAATCCAGTTGACTATACAGGAGTAGTTATTTCACATGCTACATGCGCAACTTGTAACGATGGTTCGATTGATATCAGCCTAGCCGGCAACTCAGCTCCTTATACCTTCTCTTGGTCAAGCTCTGAAACGACAGAAGATATTTCAGGTCTTACACCGGGTGATTATTCGGTTACTGTAACCAACGGCGACGGATGTGACACAACGATCACCTTCACTGTACTCAATACTGCTGGATTGGATGATATTACTAATATTCAATATCAGATTACTCCAAACCCTAACAATGGTCAATTTACCCTAACAGCTGTTAACTTCACTGGGGATCAGCTTGTTGTAAAAGTATTTGACGCAACTGGTAGAATCGTATACGATAGTCCATTGAAGTATGTGCAGGGAGAGTCAATCGACATGAACCTTCAGTTCCTTGAAGCTGGTTCTTATATGCTTTCTATTGAGGGATCAGGTAGAATATCCCAGAAAAGAATAGTCATTTATTAATGATCGGTTGATCAAATCAAAAGGCGGTTGATAACCGCCTTTTTTTTATTCGTAAGTAAATGAATAAGGATAGTTACCAAAATACCCTGCAAGTCTTGGTACTTGATACACTACTTTCGTATATCTGTTCGAAATAGCGATAACACATGCAGTGTCTGATCTGAGTGAAGCATAGCAACCAGTGTTCCCATGCCACCATCCTGTATGAAAAAAGTACGTGTCCTTGCCTTTATCTTCAGTGATCCGAATTCCAAGTCCATAATTTGATTTCTTATGACGCTGTCTGCTATATCCAGTGTACATCTGGGCTTTTAACGAATCAGAAATAAACCCCGGAATATATGTACCCCTATCCATCTTTAAAAGATCTCTAGCTGTTGTATACATATTTTTGTCTCCGTAGATCGCATCCATATAGGAGAATGGTTCCACCCTGCCCCTTTCGTCATAGGACTGAGCCACCGTTTCAGGATCAATTCCAATATGCATAATGAAACTGTGTTCCATATTCAATGGTTCGAAGATCAATCGTTTCATTATTTCAGGAAATTTTTCATCGGTCACTCTTTCCGCAATCAATGCCAACAGCGCAAAATTCGTATTACAATAATCAAATTTCTTTCCTGGAGGAAAATTCAAACGAAACTTATGCTTCACAATGAGATCCAGAACATCCTTATTTGTCATGGTCGTACCTAAATGCCATGTTCGGAGCGTGAAATAACCATAATACTGAATTCCGCTCCGATGGTTTAGGAGCATACGCACAGTAATGCCGTCGTAAGGTAATTCAGGTAAGTATTTTCGGACATCTGCGTCCAGATCGATCAAATTTTGGTCACATAACCTCAAAACAGCAAGAGTGGTTGCCACTTTACTTATTGACGCCACGTGAATTGGAGTCTCTGCCGTTAACTTTTCTTTCTTTTTAGCATTCGAGTATCCTGTCGTTCTTTCGAACATCACATGTCCATTTTTTGATACTAAGAACATGCCCGAAAACTTATTTCTCGCAATCTCATGACTGTAAAATCTAAAGAAATACGATCTACTTTTCCTTACGTACCATTTATCAAGTGGAGGGAGATCAATTAATAATGAGGTACTATCCTTCTTTTCAATAGCAGGCTCATTCCTTTTTCTCAAGCCATTTTCTGAGCATGAAAAAAACAATACGAACAGACACGAAAAAAGGAGAATTCTTTTCATTCCGCGGCAAAGATAGCATTGTTTCAAAAAGTCGATCGAAAGGATACAAAACAAAAAAGCGGCTTTCGCCGCTCTTACTATTTCATTTTCTTTTTATCTGATCTTAGACTGCAAGGAGGCCCAGCCACCGCCGTTGTGCACATCTTCATATCCTTTTGATATCAGAATGCTTTTCGCGGAAGCACTTCTCATTCCTGATGCACAGCAAGTAATGATTGCCTTGTCCTTTTTAAGTTTTCCCAGATTTTTATCCAGTGACTGCAATGGAATGTTGATAGAACCTTTAATGTGTCCACCATTGTATTCTGCAGGCGTTCTTACATCCAGGATCACAGCCCCATCCTTGACCATTTCTTTGAAGTCAACCTTGGTTCCTCCAAAAATACTACTTAACAATCCCATTATTTATTGAGATTATAATTTACATCCAACCATGAACCACCATTTTCACAGCTAATACCTTGTGCCTTAAAATACATGGTCGCTTGTCCACTTCTATTTCCACTAGCACAACAGAAAATGATCGGTTCTTTCATTTGCTTTAATTCATCTGCTCTGTCAACGATCTCCTGAAGAGGAATATTAACTGACCCCGCTACATGTCCTCCCATGTACTCTGCTCTAGTTCGAACATCTACAATTGTAAAATCTCGGTTTTCCATACTACTTTGTTTTTGACTTTCTTTTATTCAATTCTGTTTCAATGATATTGAAGAACAATCCACCTAAAAACAACCCATATCCCGTCATGATCAAAGGATTCGATCTGATCATACATCCATCCTCACATCCATAGATCGTAGCAAAAAAATACCCTACAAGAGCACCCAATACACTTCCGATCAATGTTAGTTTGTTTTTGGCTATCAGTATTCCCAATTTCATCGATACAAAAGTACAACAGTCACTTTTTCAATTCTGTATCATTGGTTACAATTAAGCTCCTGAGTAAAGTATTTCCATAGAGGATCCTCCGGAACCGGCGCTGTAATTGAAATTTGCTCTTTGGTAGTTGGATGTATAAAGGATAGCTCCCTGGCATGTAAACTAATGGAAAGATCTTTATTTGGCCTTTTGGCTCCGTATTTCACGTCTCCTTTGATTGGACAACCAATTGAAGAAAGCTGTGCTCTGATCTGGTGATGTCTCCCGGTTTCTAATTGAATTTCGAGTAGATAATAATTATCTGAAGATGCAATTACTTTATAGTTCAGAACAGCCTTTTTAGAACCAGGCACTTCGGTTGAATGTACGTATGACTTATTCTGACTCTCATTCTTTTTCAGGTAATTAATGAGGGCTCCAGTCTTTGGCGATGGTTCATTTTCCGTGACTGCCCAATAGACTTTGTTCGTCTCCTTTTCTCTGAATTGCTTATTTAATCTCTCCAGCCCTTTACTGGTTCTTGCAAATAAAACGACACCACTTGTAGGCCTGTCAAGACGGTGTATAACCCCACAAAATACATTGCCCGGCTTCTGATATTTTTCTTTCAAATACTTCTTGATTCGATCCGGAAGCGTTACATCACCAGTCTTATCTCCCTGAACAATCTCAGAGGCTTTTTTATTAACGGCGATCACATGATTGTCCTCGTACAGGATCTCAAGTGTATCTTTCATCAATACTGTTCTTTGTCATTAGGGAAATCACCGGAACGAACATCATTGATGTATTCCTTAAAAGACTGCATCATCTGATCGTACAAATTATTGTACTTTCTCAAAAATCTTGGATTGAATTCATTATTGATCCCCAACATGTCGTGTACCACAAGAACTTGTCCATCAACACCATTTCCAGCACCGATACCAATAATTGGAATTTGAACTTCTTTCGCAACTTTTACTGCTAATTCAGCAGGAATCTTCTCAAGTACAATTGCAAAACAACCGATCTCTTCGAGCAATTTAGCATCCTCAATAAGCCTGTTCGCCTCTTCTTCTTCTTTGGCTCTTACTACGTAAGTACCGAATTTATAGATCGATTGAGGCGTCAAGCCGAGATGCCCCATAACCGGTATACCAGCCGTTAGGATTCGGGTAATCGATTCACTAATCTCACGACCGCCTTCCATTTTAACAGCATGAGCACCAGATTCTTTCATTATTCGGATTGCAGAAGAAAGCGCTTCTTTTGAATTTCCCTGATAACTACCAAATGGCATATCAACCACAACCAAAGAACGATTAACTGCTCTGACAACTGCTGAAGCATGGTAGATCATCTGATCAAGAGTGATGGGCAAGGTAGTTTCATGTCCCGCCATAACATTGGATGCAGAGTCTCCTACAAGGATCACATCAATACCTGACTCATCGATGATCCTAGCCATTGAAAAATCGTATCCTGTGAGCATGGATATTTTCTCGCCAGCCACTTTCATTTCATGAAGTGTATGAGTTGTCACTCGTTTTACATTCTTGTGAACAGACATAATTCTCTGATTTAAGGATTCAAAGGTAGAAAAAGAGATTAACTTAAGCCTCCCTGCCTATATGGAATATCGCGTCCCCCTTGTACACAACCGGAGATTCATTGAGACAGATTAAATATCCTGCCTGCGCTGCCTTGATCTTTTTCTCGAAATTTCCATAGGGATCTGTAACCATACCAATGATATCACCTTTATTCACTTTAGCTCCGTTATCAACCAGAGCTTGGAACATTCCTGAATTTGGCGACCTCATCCATTTACTATCTTTCAAAATTACGGGCTCTCTATCTCTTGAAATGTCTATTTTGAAGGTACGCATTCCCAAATGGCTTAATAGTCTCTTAACTCCGTTTAGTCCTTCTTCAACGATCAATTCTTCGATATTATTTGTCTTTCCTCCTTCAAACAACAGCATGTTCTTCCCTAGCTTATTGATTGACTCACGGATCGTTTTTGGAATATATGATGAATTCAGAATAAATGGTGGGTTAAAGATCTTTGCCAGATCCAGATGTTTCTCGTCTTGTAACACACACCTGATCTGAGGGTAATTATTTCGTTGTGCTGACCCTGTGTGAAAATCGATCACGTAATCCACATGTGGAGCAATTTCCTTCATAAAATGAAAGGCAAACTGCGCTGCCAATGACCCGCTTTCACTTCCTGGAAAACTCCGGTTCAGATCTCTACCATCCGGTAATTCTCTTTTCACGTTCAGAAATCCGAAAATATTGAACACCGGAAGACAAATGATCGTTCCTATTTGCGGTTTATTGAATCCCTTTCGAAGCACTCTTCGAATGATCTCAATCCCATTTATCTCGTCTCCGTGGAGGCCCGCCATTAACAAAACTGTAGGACCATCCACTTTTGCTCTTTCGATGATCACTGGAACAAGAATTGGCGTAGTTGTATGAAGCTTTGCTACATCAAGATTGAGTTGCGCTCCTTTACCAGGTAAGATCTCCTTCCCAAGGATCACCATTTTTTTGTGTTTCTCGGACATTAGCGTTTAACGTTCCTTTCGATGTAATTAATTATTTTACCCGCTATGTCAACATCTGTCGCTTTTTCTATTCCTTCAAGTCCAGGTGACGAATTGACTTCAAGAACTAGCGGACCTCTTTCCGACTGAAGAAGGTCAACACCTGCTACTCCTAATCCTACCGCTTTAGCGGCTAGTATTGCCGTATACTTCTCTTCCGTCGTCAGTTCGATCATCTGAGAAGTTCCTCCTCTATGTAGGTTAGACCTGAATTCTCCGGGTTTCCCTTGTCTTTTCATTGCTCCGACCACTTCACCATCCACAACAAACGCTCTGATATCTGCACCTTTTGCTTCTTTAATGAATTCTTGTACGATCACCCTTGCTCTCAAACCATTGAACGCTTCCAAAACAGATTGTGCTGCGTTTTCATTTTCAGCCAATACAACTCCTAGTCCCTGGGTTCCTTCCAATAGCTTTAAAACCACAGGAGCACCACCTGCACTTTCTACAACATGCTTCACATTTTTCGAATAGTTCGTGAACACCGTTTTGGGCAAACCAATTCCTTCCTTGGATAGCACTTGTAAGCAACGCAATTTATCTCTGGAATGAACGATACCTCTGGAACCTACTACAGAGAACACGTTCATCATTTCGAATTGACGAACCACCGCAGTACCATAGAAAGTAACCGAAGCTCCAATTCTTGGAATGATCGCATCAAAACCGGTCAGGTAATCGTCACCATAATATAAGGCCGGACCTGTTTGTTCGATCTCAATATTGCACTTTAAGTGGTCGATCACGTGAGCCTCATGCCCCTTTGCTGTGGCTGCCTCAACTAATCTTCGAGTCGAATATAAATTCGCGTTTCGCGATAAAATTCCAATTTTCATTTTACTTTTTATGAACGTATTTAAGTGATGTATCTACCATAAAATTCTTGTTCAACAGTTTCCGTCCAAGCAAAATCGGGTATCTCATTCCTGATCGCTGAGTAAGTGAGAATTCGGTTTTTATTAACCTACCAGCTATTCTGATCCTACCAAACACAAAATACCTTATTTGCTCCTGCCCTGTCGAACTTTTTACTTTCTTTCTTCTAAAATTTTCAAAGTGTATTTCTTCACCTGTGTAAGACTCGAATTTGTCATCTAGAAAGATCACTTTCAGAATATCTTTTCCATCCTGCTGCTCAAGATTGCATTTGCTAACATGAATACTCGAGGTATATGCCCCAGTATCCGTTTTAACATCGACTCCAGACAAACCAAAATCAGGGAGATCAGCCATCTCTCGTCTACCTATAATTGACTTTTCTTTTGAGGCATTCATTTTTCGAAGAATAAGCATGTAAATCTATTAAATTTGCAGACTCACAAAACCCAATTCTCACCAAATCGGCGAATTGTGATTTTTATTGAAATATTTTTTAATAAAATCTTTTGTTTGAGAATTATTTCGTAATATTGCACCCCGTTTTGCGCGGTTGAACAAGAATTTTAAGAGTCATGGATATTATAAGAGAAATTCAGAGCGAGCTTGTTGAGGTGAAGGAATTCCCAAAGTTCGGAGCAGGTGACACAATCACTGTATCATACAAGATCAAGGAAGGAAATAAGGAGCGTATCCAGCAATTCCAGGGTGTTGTTCTTCAGCGTCGCGGATCAGGTGCAACTGAAACTTTCACAGTTCGTAAGATGTCTGGAAACGTTGGTGTTGAGCGTATCTTCCCAATCGCTTCTCCTTTCATTGATGCAATTGCTGTAAACAAGAAAGGTTCAGTGCGTAGAGCACGTATCTTCTACTTCAGAGAAAGAACTGGTAAATCAGCTCGTATTAAAGAAAAGAGATCTTTCAATTAAGAAACGATTATATCAAAATAATAAGCCTTCCATTTGGAAGGCTTTTTTTATTCCCATAGGGACAGAATCATTAAACTACCAAATAAAGTGAAGCTCCCAATTTTTTATTTCTAGCGAAAATTAGACCTGAACTAATTACATTTAGCTAATGAAAAGCAGAAAGAAAAATATTAAAAAAAGAAAAGGACTCAAACTCCTTTTACCTTTTATTTTCATTCTTCTTTGCTGTGCTGGTCTCTTCTATTATTATTCTTCCGACAAAAGCATCAGAAGCGCATCAATTAGAGTTAAAAAGAGTGCATTCCTATCGATGGTGCCAGATGGATTTGAATCGATAGGAATTGATATCTCTCATCACCAAGGATCAATTGACTGGGATAGATTGTTCGAAGTTGCACGTTTCGACACTCTCATTTCTTTTGTCTACTGCAAAGCGACTGAAGGGGCTGATCATGTGGACTCCAGATACACCGAATACAGAAAGGAGATAAATAAAAGAGGGATCCCTAATGGGAGCTATCACTTTTTCTCTTCAACATCGGATCCTGTCTTACAAGCCGATCATTTTTTGAAACATTGGGTTCAAAAAGAAATGGACTTGCCACCTGTTCTGGATGTTGAAGTTGAGTTTCCCGATGATTCTCTTATGATGCGAAACATAGGCGCATGGCTGAATCGTGTTGAAGAAAAAAGTGGAATGAGACCAATTATTTATACCTCACTACACTTTTTTGAGACAAAATTTTCAAGTGCATTTAAAGAACATAAATTCTGGATTGCAGCATACTCACGTAAACCGGAATGCATTGAAGATGCGCGCATTATACATTGGCAATTTTCAGAAGATGGCGTACTACCTGGAATAGACGAACCAGTCGATCTGAATGTATCTAAGATCAGATTTCTATAGCTTGTCGATTACAAAATCGGTTCTTCTGTTTTTGGCTCTGTTTGATTCAGAAGTGTTCGGTAATTTAGGCTGAGTTTCACCATAACCCTTCGCTGACAAACGATCCGATTTTATGCCCTGTGAAATAAGATAATCTTTCACTCCAACAGCACGTTCTTCTGAAAGTACAAGGTTCTTGTTGTCATCTCCTACATCATCCGTATGCCCATGAATGGCAACTTTTATAGTAGGATTTTCTTTCAAGAATCTGGCAAATCCGTCTAGAATGAATTTCGATCTTTTTGACAACTCAGCAGAGTTGGTTGAATACAAGATATCATTAATGGTATAAGCTTCTCCCACCTTCAGCTCTTTCACTTCAAGGTCTTTTCCTTTTATCGTAACCTGTTCCGGTGTGAATTCTTCTTTCGTCACCAACTTTGAGTCAAAAGCATGGCCTTCTTTCTTGACAGTAACCATGACATCCTGCTTCTTATCCAATTTTACGACCGCAGCATACTTTCCATCATCTCCATTTACTTTGATCTCAGTTACTTCCTTTGATCCTTCGTATGCGATCTCGATCTTTGCATCTTTAATTGGTTGTCCCTGCTCATCCTTTAACTCACCTTTCAAGATGGCAACCGCTTTAGGTCTTGCCTCTTCATACAATTCGAAAGAGTAAATATTCCAATCACCACCTACTCTTGAAGAGAAGTAAGCAATTTTACCATCTGTTGAAACGAATAGCCCTAATTCATCCTCTTTAGAGTTAATTGGATATCCGATATTCTTTGGCTTACTCCATTTCCCTCCATCTTCTTCGCGTATGTAGAAAATATCCAGACCTCCAACTCCTTTTCGCTCATCGGTACAAGAAGAAACAAAATAGAGCGTTTCACTGTCCTGATGCAAGAATGGAGATTTGTCTTTTCCTGCAGTATTGATCTCATCGAATGGTCTTGCCTTTCCCCAGCTACCATTAGGCTGACGCAAAGAAACAAAAATGTCATTATCTCTTGTCGTGGGTCTTGCTGCTGTATAATAGAGTGTATTACCATCCGCCGACATTGAAGGTTGTGCCTCCCAACCATCTTGCGTATTGATGTTTGGCCCAAGATTTTTTAAGGGTGTCCACATGAAATCATTCCCTCCAGCTCCAGAGCGTTCATAGGTGGTAGAATACAAGTCACAATTCAAATAGTCACGCCCATACACCACTTCTTTCTTACAGGCACAAATGATCATTTCTTTGTTATCCACGGATAGCGTTGCTGAACCATAATTAGAAAATTCACCCGTATTGAATGGCGGCTTTAAAAACTCCCCATTGGTAAACTGAGACTTAATATCGGGACGCTGAGAAAACGTGAATTTTTCTTGCCAATTCGAAACAAGATCACCAAGAGCTCTATCGTCAACTTTTCGTGTATAGAACATCAACTCATTATCAGGAGAGATCATTGGAAAATACTCATCATTCTTCGAGCTGACATTTCTAACTAAGGAAGGCTCAAAAGGAACTTGATTGGTTAATAGATCCTGTTCTGCCTCCAATTCAGTAAGAACAGAATTCACATCTTTTACTTTTTTATCATAATCAGAAGGATATCGATTTACCTCACTGTGCTTGAATGATTTGAATAACTTGAAATATTTGATCGCTTCTGTTTTGTCCTTTTGCGAATAATTGATCACGCCCAAATAATAATAACAACTGGCATGATAATCCGAACAATACTCGATCGTTTTTAAAAACATTTCTTCCGACTTCTGAAAACTTTTATTTCCCATGGCAGGATTCGGCTGAGTTTCATAATATCTCAAACCTGACTCATAGGCATACATTGCATATTCAAAATATACCGTCGCATTATCAGGCGCCGTCTCGATTGCACTGTTAAAATTATCAATGGCAGTTTTAGCATCTGTTGATTTGGATGCCGCTTCAAGATATTTCAAAGTCTTTTTTCCAGGAGGAAGACATGACTCATCCTCAGCTTGTGCGCTGATTAACATTGAAATTCCAAGAAATAAGAAGAAGTAAATGTATTTCATATGTCATTTACGGTTTGGGATCAAAAATCAAATTCCGTACCTAAAATTGTATATCGATTTTCTTTAATAAAGGTTACATCAAAATCATCAATAAGTTCAATGAAATACATGAGATTTCCTCAATGAAAGCAAAGAGACTTTACTATCGTATTTTAAATCATTATTTTTAGCCGTCAAGGATAAAATTGCTTTTGAAAATTCTGAATCTTTTATGGGACGAAATAAAACGGCCAATAATCAAAAGACTAGTAATAGTTCAGCTAGGGCAGTACAAATGAAGGAAGCCTATACCTCATTTAAATTATCAAAAGTCGATAAATGGCTCAGTTTGATCGTGGCAATTGTGGCTGTCGTTTTGTATGCCAATACCTTTGGACATGAATATGTTCTGGATGACCATGATATTATTCCTGACAACACACATGTTCAAAAAGGCATTGACGCGATACCGACAATTTTTTCAACTACTATAAGAAACGGTGCAGGATTTACTGACGATTATTTATATAGGCCCCTCTCTCAGGCAATGTTCGCCATAGAATGGCAGATCTGGCCAGACAACCCGCACCCATCTCATGTTATCAATGTATTGTTGTTTGCTTTGACTTGTTCAGTTTTATTCATTGCACTTAAACACTGGACGGGAAACTCATATCTTTCTTTTGTTTGCTCTGCTCTTTTTGCTTTACATCCAATACATACTGAGGTTGTTGCAAATATCAAAAGCCGAGATGAGATCCTTGGAATGTTAGGAATCGCATCTACGCTGCTGTTTTATTACCGTTACCTTCTCTCAGGTCAGATAAAACACATTCTTTTCGCAATGATTACTACAGCAATAGCCGTATTCAGTAAAGAATCTTCAATTATCATCCTTTTATTACTTCCGCTATTTATCTACTTTTTCACCGAAAAAGAATCCAATAAAATCAGAACGAACAGATGGAAAGGTCTCATCTTCATTTCTGCCGTGATCTTTATCTTTCTGTTGATTCGAAATAGTATTGTAGGCGGACTTGGGGCTGAAGATGTGGCAGTAGCCGATAATTTTTTATTCGCCACTGACAATATCATGGATAGAAAAGCAACAGCCTTCTATTTGATGGGCTACATGCTGCGAATTCTTTTCGTACCGCATCCATTAGCTATAGATTATGGATACAGTGATTTTAACATCACCTCCTTTTCTGATCCAATTGTTATTGTTAGTGTTCTGATCTATTTAATGATTGGAGGAATAATTATCAAAGGACTAAAAAATCGCTCATTTTACTCATTTGCTGGTCTTTTTTACCTCTTTACCATTGCACTACCCTCCAATTTATTTATTGAAATAGGTACAGCGTTCGGCGAGCGTCTGCTTTATGTTCCTTCAGTTGCTTTTTGTCTTTTGATCGCATACCTCCTAACTCAGTTTGTACAAAAAGAAAAGGAGTTCGATCCAACTAATATCATATCGTTCTTTAAACGATTAGGCGCAGCCGGTATTACCTTATTAGTCGTCGGTGTACTCTACTCTTACAAGACCATATCGAGAAACGAAGAATGGAAGAATGAGCTTGCTCTGTTCAGTGCAGATGTCAAAACAAGACCAAATAGTGCACACATGACCTATTATTATGGAAATCACATCACTAACATAGATTTCTTAAGTGAACAAAGTCCGGCAGATAGCGCAAGATATATCAATGAGGGAATTCAATACTTAAAGAAATCAATAAAAATTCTGGAACTGTTTCCCGTAGCGCATCATCAGTTAGGCTACACCTATTTCAAGATTGCAAAAAGGCATCATTCTCTATCCTTTACTAATGGAAAAAATAAAGATTTTAATCTAAAACAAAGAGACCTCTACCTGGACAGTGCTTATATCTCACTCAAGAGATCTATTTCGATTGCCAGAAAACATATTTATTTCAATACGTACGGAAGTTGGATGTTTGAAGTAGCCGATTTCAAAGGAAAAAAAGCATATCTTGATACATCATTAATCTATATTCAGAAAGCCGTAGATGTGTATCCTCAATACACAGAAGGTTGGAATAATTTGGGAAGTGTCTATGGAAAAATGCAACAATATGACAATGCGATTGCCGCATTCAACAAGGCACTCGAAATTGAACCTGATAATGAAACTTCAAAAAGATATCTCGATTTAACTTATCAGCTGCAAAAAGCCGCAAATGAAGATCATTTTACCAAGGGTGTACAGTTAATTGATCAGAGAGATTTCCAATCTGCTGCCATTGAATTTGAAAAAGCAATTCAAACCAACCCTAACAGTGCAGAATTATGGACGAGACTGGCCTGGTGTTACGCAGAAACCAAAAGATTCCAAGAAGCGATCAGCGCCCTTGAGAAAGCACTTCAAATAGATCCAAATTTTGCGCGTGCATATTTATTTTTAGGTGTAACATATAATCAAATCGGCAAAAAAGAACTTTCTTTAATCAATAGTAAAAAAGCTTGTGAACTTGATCCAAGTTTATGTCAGTAAATCATTAAAAATTTTAAATCAACTATTCAAACGAACCCATTTCTTTAATCTATGAAAGTATACTTCACTCTATTAGCTTCTCTGCTCACTTTGAGCATGAGTTATGCTCAAAAGAAACCGAAAACAGAAGACAAACCAGCCCCATTATTTGATGCATCCACTGTGGGAAGTATCCAGTTCCGCTCTATAGGACCGGCGCTAACCTCAGGAAGAGTTGCAGATATTGTTGTCCATCCCGACAATAATGACAAATGGTATGTCGCTGCGGCATCCGGCGGGATATGGTACACAGAGAATCATGGAACAACCTTCAACCCTATTTTTGATGGTTACGGTTCTTTCTCGATCGCTTGTATTGAGCTGGCTCAATCTAATCCAAATACTGTGTGGGTTGGAACAGGGGAAAACAACAACCAGCGATCTGTAGCCTACGGCGACGGGGTATACAAATCAGTGGATGGAGGAATGAGTTTTACAAATATGGGACTGAAGAACTCAGAGCACATCGGCAATATTATTATTCATCCAACAGATGAAAATACACTTTGGGTTGCAGCATATGGCCCAGTATGGAGCTCCGGTGGTGAACGTGGAGTTTACAAAAGTACAGATGGCGGGAAGACCTGGAAAAGAACATTGTTCGTTAGTGATGAAACAGGTATTTCCGAAATAGCATCGGATCCTAAAGATCCCAATATCCTTTATGCAGCAGCTCATCAAAGAAGAAGACATGAATGGACCTATATTGGTGGTGGACCCGAATCAACGATCTACAAATCAACCGATGGAGGAGAAACATGGAGAGAGATAAACAGCGGACTACCCAAGGGAGATATGGGAAGAATTGGACTTGCCGTGTCGCCTGTAGACAACAACTATGTGTATGCCATTGTAGAGGGAAGAAATGGAAAAGGTGGTTTCTTCAGATCAACCAATAAAGGTGAATCATGGTCGAAAATGTCATCTTATAATACCAGCGGGAATTATTACCAAGAGATTTTCTGTGATCCGGTGGACAAGAACAAGGTTTTTGCTATGGACACTTACATGCACCATACTACGGATGGCGGAAAAACATTTGTTGCGACCGGTGAGAAATATAAGCACGTTGACAATCACGTCATTTGGATCGACCCAAAGAATACTGATCACTGGTTAGTAGGGTGTGATGGTGGAGTATATGAAACATTCACTCATGCAAGGGAATGGCGTTATTACGACAATTTGCCGATCATCCAGTATTACAAAGTAACTACGGATAACGCGTTGCCATTTTACAATATTTATGGAGGTACTCAGGATAACAATTCAATGGGAGGTCCATCAGCAACGATGAACGCTACAGGAATCCTTAACTTTGACTGGTACATTACCAATGGCGGGGATGGATTTGAATCAGCAGTTGATCCGGAAGATGAAAATGTGGTTTACGCCCAGGCTCAATACGGTTGGATCGTAAGATATGACAAGGCGTCAGGAGAAAAAGTACCCATCCAACCTCTACCAGGAAAAGGAGAAGATCCTTACCGTTGGAATTGGGATGCTCCTCTTTTGGTTTCCCCGCACGACCATAAAACGTTATACTTCGCAGCCAATAAAGTGTTTAAAAGCAACAACAGAGGTGACGACTGGGAGGTCATCTCCCCTGACCTATCACAAGGAATTGATCGCAACAAACTAAAAGTGATGGGACAAGTCTGGTCGATGGATGCTGTAATGAAAAATGCATCTACAACGATCTATGGCAACATAGTAGCACTTGATGAGTCACCAGTGCGAAAAGGGCTTCTATATGCCGGAACAGATGACGGTGCAATTCAGGTATCTGAAAATGATGGTAAGACCTGGACAAAATATAATTCGTTCGCAGGAATACCTTCTAATACTCGAGTAAACATGATATGCGCTTCTCAACACGATGAAAATGTTGTTTTTGCGGTCTTTAACAATCATCGATCAGGAGATTTCAAGCCTTACCTCATGAAAAGTTCAGATAAAGGAAAAACCTGGACATCTATTTCTTCAAATCTTCCTGAAAGAGGATCTCTATACTGTATCAGACAAGATTTCGTTAAGAAAGATCTTTTGTTTGTGGGAACTGAATTCGGAGCCTATTTCTCAACTGATGGTGGGGAATCATGGACAAAGCTTGGCGGATTACCAACCATTGCAATTTATGATCTTGAAATTCAAAAAAGAGAAAATGACCTTGTAGCCGCATCCTTTGGTCGTGGATTCTATGTGCTAGATAATTATTCTCCATTAAGAGATCTTACAAAAGAGAATCTCGATAAAAAAGCACATATGTTCCCAATTAAAGATGCAAGATTATACGTGCCTGCTGATCCTCTTGGACTTGACGGAACAGGTTTCCAGGGAACCAATCTTTACGCAGGAAAAAATCCGGAATTTGGAGCTACGTTTACATTCTATTTCAAGGATGAACTAAAATCTCTTAAAGACAAAAGACAAGAGGAAGAAAAGAAACTTGAAAAAGACAAAAAAGATGTCTTCTACCCTTCTTTTGAACACATAAAGAAAGAAGAACAGGAAGAAGAAATGAAGTTCATCTTTATTATTAAAGATAATCAAGGAAAGGAGATCAAGAGACTTGTTCAGAAAGCAGGAAAGGGCATCCAGAGGGTAACATGGAATTTGAGAACTGAATCTACTTCACCTTCAAAAATTAATCGAAACAATGACAACAATGGATTTCTTGTGATCGAAGGAAATTACACCGTCGAAGTTTGGTTAACTGGAAATGGCAAGAGTGAACAGTTAACATCAGCAGAAAAGTTCAAAGTAGTACCAATGAATTTCCAAACACTCAAAGCTGCGGATATTGCTGAGCTGAATGACTTCAGAAACAAAGTCGCTGAAATGAGTCGACGCATTGGAGGAACAAATGTTCTTTTGAGAGAAACTAAGGAAAAGATCAATTTATACCAGAGTGTGATCACCACATATCCCGGAATGGATCTGACACTTCTTGAAGAAATCAGAGCTTTAGAATTACAATTTGGGGTTTGCCAAACTGCCATGTATGGCGACAAGACCAGAACTTCAAGAGAGTTTGAAGCTTATCCCGGAATTTCAGAACGAATGGGACTGGTTGAATATCAGTTGTGGGAAAACACAGTTGGTGTAAGCTCATCCAGAAAACGAAATCTTGAAATCGTTACGATGGAATATGATGAGATGAGAAATTCATTGAATAATATCATCAAAAGACTGAACGATATTGAAAAGAAACTGGATGAAAAAGGTATTCCTTATTCAGGAAATAAAGGCATGGACTGGAAAGAGGAGTAATACTCAAATTTCTTGACTTTAAAAGGGCATTTGTGACTTGTTTGCAAATGCCTTTTTTTTTCTGTAGTTTGGTCTAAACCTATGACACTGTGAGCGAAAAATTTGACGAACCGAAAGATCAAATTTCAATTTTAAACCAAAAGACCAAAGCGCTAGAAAGTGAGATTTCCAGATTACAGGTCTATGAAATTTTCTTTAATATCTCTAAGGATCTTGTTTGCTTGGCCAATACAGAAGGATATTTTCTAATGGTGAATCCATCATTTATAGAGCTTCTCGGGTATTCGGAAGAAGAATTACTATCCAAACCAATTGTTGATTTCATACTTCCTGATGATAAAAACAAAACGTCAGAGGAAATTGATAAAATTGACAAAACTGGTGAAACGACTGCTCACTTCATTAACCACTACATTACCAAATCTGGAGAAACCGTCATTCTTCAGTGGATGAGTACGACAGACAAAAATGGAATTATTTACGCCATTGGAAGAGATATTACAGAGCAGAAAATCCTTGAAGAAAAACTTATTCAAAACACTGAGTTATTGAATGCCGCTCAGCGAATGGCTAAACTTGGTAATTTCAGTTTTAACACCATTAATTACTCTTTATACTGGTCAGACGAATTGTATAACATCTTTGCAATTACTGATGAGGAGAAAAATACTTTATACGAAGCTTACATAAAAAGATTTGACGAAGAAGGTTTTGAAGTGTTTTCGAGCACTGTCGAAAAGGCGATGATCGATGGACAACCATATGCATTTCAGCATAAAGTGCATACACCAAATGGTAACGTAAAATCTGTTTCCTGCTTTGGATTGCCATATGTAAATGAGGAAGGAAAAGTGTATCGAATAGATGGAGTTGTTCAGGATATTACTGACATCGTTAAAAAAGAAGAATTCATCCTTAAATCTATCAAAGAAAAAGAATTCCTGATCAAAGAATTACATCACAGAGTAAAAAACAACTTGCAGGTAATTTCGAGTTTATTGAGTTTACAGGCAAATCTTGTTAACGATGAAAACCTCGATATCCATTTCAAGGAAAGTCAGAACAGAATTAAATCAATGGCTGCAATCCACGATATGCTCTATCGTTCGGAAGATCTCTTAACAGTGAATTTCTCAATTTACGCAGAGCAATTGGTTAAAGATCTGATCCATAGTTATGTAGGAATGAATTCATCAATCACAACAGAATTTGAATTTGACTCTCTGGAATTGAGTTTGGATATTGCCGTTCCTCTTGGCTTGTTAATTAATGAGCTTGTTACTAATTCACTCAAATATGCCTATGAGGGCCACTCTTCGCCTCTTTTGAAGGTCTCTATTAAAACTCGTAATGATCATTTTTCTCTTTGCATCGCTGACAACGGAAAAGGATTTGATCTTAACAGAATAGAAAACGACCAGTCATTAGGAATGATGGTCATTTCAAATTTGAGTGAGCAACTGGACGGTAAAAGTGAATTCACTTCTTCTGATAAGGGAACCTCATTCTGCATTACCACTAGTCGATCTTAACCGGGTCCTTCACCTTTTCGCTCGTTAATGCCACGTCAAGAACTTGTTTCATGGTCTGGACATAGTGAAATGTTAGTCCCTCCAAATAGGACGCATTGATCTCTTCAATATCTTTTCGATTCTTTTCTGAAAGAACGATCTCTTTGATCCTAGCCCTTTTGGCAGCCAATACTTTTTCTTTGATCCCACCGACAGGTAGCACCTCTCCTCTAAGTGTAATTTCTCCTGTCATCGCCAACTTACTTTTGACTTTTCGCTGAGTAAACAACGAAGCCAGTGAAGTAAGCATTGTTATTCCGGCACTCGGGCCGTCTTTAGGGGTGGCACCTTCAGGAACGTGAATATGCACATTGTATCGATCGAAAACTTCCTGATCCAATCCTAACCAGCTACTATGTGCCTTAAGAAATTCCAAAGCGATTACCGCCGATTCTTTCATCACCTCGCCCAGATTCCCTGTCAGGGTTAATTTTCCCTTTCCTTTAGTGATCGAAGACTCAATAAAGAGGATATCCCCACCTACGCTTGTCCATGCTAGTCCGGTAACTACACCAGCTACTGAATTGTCCGCATATTTTGTTCTTTCTCTACCAGGCCCAAGCACTTTTGCAATTTCATCCAATGTTACTTTCACATCAAATGTCTCATCCATTGCGATCTGTCGGGCTCTGTTTCTAACAATCTTAGCGATCATTTTATCAAGACCTCTGACACCGGATTCATTGGTATACTCTTCCACAACCTTTTCGATCACTTTTTTATCAAGCGAAATATTTTTCTTCGATAATCCGTGCTCGTTGATCTGTTTTGGTAAAAGGTGTTTACGGGCAATTTCCAGTTTTTCTTCGATCGTATATCCGTTGACTTCAATGATCTCCATTCGGTCTCTTAAAGGACCCTGTATAGTTGAAAGTGAGTTCGCTGTTGCAATGAACATTACTCGGGACAGATCAAATTCTGTTTCAACATAATTATCATAGAACGAATTGTTCTGTTCTGGATCAAGTACCTCAAGTAAGGCTGATGAAGGATCACCATGGTTACTTCTTCCAAGCTTATCGATCTCATCCAATACAAACACAGGATTAGAGCTTTCCGCTTTTTTCAAACTTTGAACGATCCTTCCCGGCATTGCACCGATATATGTTTTACGATGTCCTCTGATCTCAGATTCATCATGAAGACCACCCAGAGACATTCGAACATATTTACGTCCTAATGCCTCAGCTATTGATTTTCCGAGTGAAGTCTTCCCAACTCCCGGAGGTCCGTAAAAACAAAGGATCGGAGATTTCATATTGCCTTTCAGCTTTAAAACGGCCAGGTATTCCAGGATCCTTTCTTTCACTTTCTCGAGACCAAAATGATCGCGATCTAATATTTTTCTTGCCTTCACAAGATCCAGATCATCTTTCGTGTAATCGCCCCACGGCAGATCAAGCAAGAGATCAAGATAATTCAATTGAACGGTATATTCGGCTCCTTGTGGATTCATTCGCTGAAGCTTCTCAAGTTCCTTATTGAACAGCTTTTCAACTTTTTTATCCCAGTTCTTTTTGTCAGCTCTTTTTTCCAGTTCTCGCACATCCTGTTCCTGCGGACTATATCCAAGCTCATCCTGGATAGTTCTCATCTGTTGATGCAGGAAATATTCTCTTTGCTGACGATCAATGTCTCTCTTAACTTTTGATTGGATCTCATTACGCATCTCAAGCATCTGTGCTTCTAATGTCAAATGTTCAAGGACTTTCATGATCCGCTGTTTGGTATTCAATTCCTCAAGCATTTCCTGCTTCTTCGCAACATCCGCATTCATGTTGGAAGAAATAAAATTCACCAGGAATGTAGGACTGTCAATGTTTCCAATTGCAAAAGATGCTTCAGAAGGAATATTTGGACTTTCTTTAATGATCTGTAAAGCAAGGTCCTTTACCGTATTGATCATTACTTCCGTCTCCTTATCCTTTTTATCAAAAGGAGTTTCGTTGAGATATTTTACCGAAGCTTTCATGTATGGTTCGGCCTGTTCCGGTGAAATCATTTCAAATCTCTTCTTCCCTTGGATGATCACTGTTGTACTACCATCTGGCATTCTTAATGTCCTGATGATCTGTGCCACAGTCCCAACGCTGTGCAAATCTTCAAATTCAGGATTTTCCTCCTCCTGATCCTTTTGAGACACCACACCGATGATCTTATTTCCTTTGTTCGAATCAGAAATCAATTTGATGGATTTATCCCTACCTACCGTGATCGGAATTACTACTCCTGGAAACAAAACATTATTTCTCAACGGAAGAATCGGAAGAACATCAGGGAAGCTCTGTTTGTTCATATTCTCTTCCTCTTCTGCTGTGATCAAAGGAATAAATTCTGAATCGGCCTCAATGTTATCTGAAAATTGTAAAATGCTATTATCGAAAAATTCGCTCATGTTGTATTTGTGTACGTCAAACTGTCAGTCCGCTAACGAAAATAAATTGGTAAACTACCGGACAGCTACTTAATTCTAGTCGAACGCAGTAGTTTCAAACCCTGTGCCACGCAAAAAAGACTGAAATTTTGTCTGTTATAGTTCAGAAATGACTCTCAGAATTTCAATTTCGCCTGAAGATAGTTGCTGACCTCTTCTTTCCATCATTTTATTGGAATACTCTATCGCCTTGTCAAATCGAAAAGTAGTTGTTCCTTCTGCATCTCCCCATGAAAAGGATGGAATGTACTTTGCTGGGAATCCGGCGCCGTAAATATTTACTGAAACACCTACTACCGTAGCCGTATTGAACATGGTATTGATCCCACATTTTGAATGATCGCCCATGGTCAATCCCATAAACTGAATATCGGTATCTACTTCCTTACCTTCAGCATAGGAATAAGTGCGAACATTGCCGTAATTATTTTTAAGATTTGAAGTATTGGAATCAGCGCCAAGATTACACCACTCACCTATTAAAGAATTCCCTAAAAACCCATCATGTCCTTTGTTCGAATAGGCCTGAAAGATCACATTATTCACCTCTCCTCCAACTTTACAGTGCGGTCCAAGTGTCGTAGCACCGTATACCTTTGTTCCAAGTTTCAGAGCTGCCCCTTCACACATTGCCAATCCCCCTCTAACGACAGAACCTTCCATGATCTCAGCTCCTGCCCCAACATACACCGGACCAGACTTTGTATTGATGATGGCACCTTCAATCATTGCACCTTCCTCAATAAACAATTGTGATTCTTCACCAATTAAAAGATTCGTATCAGATAGCTCTTGGCTTTTACGTCCAAATGTCAATAGATCGAAATCCTGCTTTAGAACAAGATCATTTTTTTGATAGATGTCCCATCGTTCATTCAAAATAACCGGAAATTCACCCTTGTATTCGACTTTTTCTCCATTCAGACTAGTATAGCCTAATAGATGTCCTTCTGCATATAGTACTTGTCCTGATTCAAGATTTTTTAACGCTGCGACCAACTCTTCATTAGCAATCACATTGGCATAAACAGTCAGATCCACCTCATCACTTGGATATTTTCCTTCTAAATAATTCTCTGTTACATAACTGAACTCATCCTCAGGACAATATTTTTTCCATCGTTCAGTATTGGTAAGAATCCCCATTCTAAGCTCCGCCAACGGTTTGGTTAATGTGAGTGGAGCAAAATTTAAATGTTTTCCGTTATCTGACAGTGCGATCTTCATACTGTTTTCTTATTTGAGATGAGCATTAATCCTGCAAATGTAAGTAGTCCGTTAAGGATAAGTAATTCATATCCGAATTGGTAATTCCCAAAGATAACCTTGGAATAACTGTCCAAGAGATAACAAAGGACCGGAACAATTATACAAATGATAGGTACAAGCTTATCTTTCACCTTCTTCTTCGTAAATATTCCGAAAGCGAACAGCCCTAATAACGGACCATAGGTATACGAAGCCACCTTCAGTATCAATCCGATCAAGGAATCAGCTTTTAATGCATAAACCACTAGAATGATCAAAAGGAAAAGTACGCTAAAGCCAATATGGGTATAAAGCTTTAACCGTTGCTTTTCTTTTTCATCGGTTCGTTCGTTAAAATTTAAGAAGTCAATACAAAAACCAGTGGTGAGTGCAGCAAGAGCAGAATCTGAGCTGGCATATGAAGATGCAGTAATACCTAGAAGAAAAAAGACTCCTGCAACGGTTCCAAATTCTCCCAAAGCGAGTGTTGGAAAAACGCGATCTGTCATCACCTGCCCCTCAGCATTCAATGGTAACTCCACCCCAGACTGCGCTGCATATACATACATCGCTCCTCCCAACAATAGAAAAAGAAAATTAACCACGACAAGAATGGTTGTGAAGGAATACATGTTCTTTTGTGCATCCTTCAAGTTCTTACAAGTCAGATTTTTCTGCATAAGATCCTGATCCAGTCCGGTCATTGCGATCGCCAGAAACATCCCTCCAAAAAATTGCTTTGGAAAGAAGAATTTACTGTTAGGATCATCAAAATGAAAGATCCTAACCAACTCACCATTATCACCATAAGATGCAACCGCGTCGTACAAACCGGTAAATCCGACTCCAATATTCTCCCCTATGATGATCGCACAAATGACAACGGCACTGACCAGAAAAAAGGTCTGAAAAGTGTCCGTATAAACGATCGTTTTTATTCCTCCCTTGAACGTGTAGATCCAGATCAGTAATACCGTTACAACAGCGGTCAACCAATACGGAACCCCAAGATCTTCGAACAAGAACAGCTGAAGAACAAGAGTTGCCAGATACAGACGCATTGCCGATCCGAGTGTTCGTGATAGGATAAAGAATGCTGCACCTGTTTTGTAACTAACAATGCCAAGTCGTTCACCAAGATATTGATAGATCGAAATAACATTCATCCTGTAATAGATCGGCATAAGGACCTTCGCAATCACCAAATAACCCAACACATACCCAAGGACGATCTGAAAGTAAGCCATTCCTTCATTTAGAACTGCTCCTGGTACCGAAATAAAAGTAACCCCAGAGAGCGAAGCACCGATCATCCCGAAAGCCACAAGATACCATGGGCTTTGACGATTTCCTGTAAAAAAAGTGTTGGAGTCAGCATTCCTCGATGTCAAAAAGGAGATAAGCATTAGAACAGCGAAATAGCTGACAAGTACAATTACAATTAGTGAAGTGCTCATTTGGTCGATGAAATTACGATTAATTGGCGAAAAAAAAGTATTACTTCGATCCGTTACTTTTATCCCAATTTGAATTTTATCTTTGTCTTAAATCGAAAAGCCATGGATATCTTATTTCAAATTGCATTGATACTTATTCCTTCAGGGGCAGTATTACTTACTACAGTATTATTTCTGCGAAGAGAAACTTCAAAAGAGATTCAAACTGTAAGGGCTGAAATGAAAAAAGAACGTCAGACATACTTCTTACCTCATCGTGTAGAAGCCTATCAGCGAGCGATTCTATTAATGGAAAGAATACATCCGAACAGCCTTGTCATGCGACTGCACAATCCGGGTTTACCTGCAAGAGGACTTCAAACCGAATTCCTTAAAGCGATCAGGGAGGAATATGACCACAATGTTGCTCAACAGATGTTCATCTCACCACAGGCATGGCAGATGGTAAAAAATTCAAAGGAAGAAACGATAAAGATCATCAATATTGCGGGTAATCAAATGGGAGCTGCATCAACAGGCATGGATCTATCGGCTAAAATTTTTGAATTGGTGGCTGAAATCGGAGAATTACCAACAGAGATTACGGTTGAATATCTAAAGAGAGAGGTACAGGAGTTATTCTGACACTAAATCGATCTGAATTCCTTCCAGTTCAATTCGATCTCCCGGCACCAGTTTCGCTCTTTTTCTGAGTTCAACTTCTCCGTTTCGGGTAACCTCACCTTCATCCACGATAAACTTCGCATGTCCACCTGTATGGGCAATTCCCAAAACCTTTAGCAATTGAATTAATTCAATGTACTCCCCTTCAATTGTAAATTTAATTTGTTCCACGCACTTTAGAATTGAATGCATTGAAGAGAGTTTCCGCAGCCTGAAAGGAACTAATTTCTCCTTTGAACACCTGCTCCTCTTTCAACTTTAATTGTTCCAATAGATCATCGTTTTCGAAAAACTCATCCAAGATCATCTCCTTTAGTGTTTCACGTAACCAATATTTATCTTGTATATGTCTGTGCTCTTCGAACCAACCGTTGATCTTTGTCTGATTTTCAAAGGATTCTATTGTGTTCCAAACTTTATCGATATTTTTCTTTTCCTGACTACTACAGGTAAAGGACAAAGGCACCCATTCGCTTTTTTTCGGAGGAAATAAATGCATCGCATTGGCATACTCCCGGGAAGCCATTTCGGCTTTCTTTTCATTTTCTCCGTCTGCTTTTGTGATCACAAGTGCATCTGCCATTTCCATGATCCCTCTTTTGATTCCCTGAAGTTCGTCCCCCGCCCCGGAAAGCATTAACAATAAGAAGAAGTCAACCATTGAATGAACCATGGTTTCAGACTGACCAACTCCGACCGTTTCAATGATGATGACGTCAAAACCCGCCGCTTCACAAAGGAAGATACTTTCACGAGTAGCTCTGGCCACTCCACCAAGAGTGGTTCCGGCTGCCGTAGGTCGAATAAATACTTTTGGGTGCTTTGAAAGCTCGTTCATCCGAGTTTTGTCCCCTAAAATACTTCCACCACTTTCTCCCGATGACGGATCAATTGCCAAAACAGCTATTTTATGCCCCTTTTCTGTCAGCATCAACCCGAATTCTTCGATGAATGAGCTTTTTCCTACTCCCGGAACTCCAGTTATTCCAATACGTACTGATTTTCCAGAATGAGGAAGAAGCTTCTGGATCAATAGATCAGATTCACTTTTATCTTCAGGTAAGGTACTTTCGAGAAGCGTTATCGCTGAGCTTAAGGCTTCAATATTTTCCTTCAGAATTTTAGGAACTAAATGATCTGCCGTCATCAACGATTTTCGTTTTTTACGACTATTCAACCAATCATTCAGCTTTTTCTGGTCCATGTAACAAATGTAATTAAAACTGAATAGTAATTTTAGCACATGAAGCGTATTGGCATTCTATCGGATACTCATGGCGACCTTGACCCAAGGATAAAAGAACACTTTAAGGATGTAGATGAGATCTGGCATGCAGGAGATGTTGGATCGATCGATGTTGTCGATCAACTCAGAGCGTTTAAACCGACCAGAGGTGTATATGGTAATATTGACGATCCGACCCTTCGCAGAGAATGGCCCGAATTCAATCGCTTTTTTGTTGAAGATGTCGAAGTATTGATCACCCATATAGGAGGAAAACCAGGAAAATATTCAAAGCCAACATTTGACGAAATTGAAAAAAGACCACCTAAAATTTTTGTCTGTGGTCATTCTCATATTCTTCTTGTTAAAATGGATCCAAGATATAACATGTTATGGATGAATCCCGGCGCATGCGGCTACAAGGGATTTCATCAGGTAAGAACACTTTTGCGGTTTTGCATTACTGGAGACAGAATTCATGATTTGGAAGTGATTGAACTTGGAAAAAGATCATCGCATAATTAAATCCTTATTTTTGCGTTAAGGTAATCGCATGAGAAATTTACTTGTCATTTTTCTGATTTTCTCTTCATTCATTTCACAATCCCAAACGGGGGGTGAACATGTATTTGCACTTTTGGATCTGAACTTCAATGCTCGATCAGCTGCTTTGGGAGGTGACTTTATTTCGGTTCGAGATCAAGACGTCAATCTGGCGGTATTAAACCCTTCCATGATCAACGATAGAATGAAAACCGGTCTTGGATTCAATCAGGCCTTGTTACCATCAGGAATTAACTATGGAATGGTTGCCTATGGTCAACAAACCAAATATGGTTTGATCGTGCCACACATCAGATACGTGAGTTACGGAGAATTCAGAAGAACAGATATCACTGGAGCAGACATGGGATCTTTTAGTCCATTTGAATGTATTGCGGGTGTAGGCTATGGGAAAAGTTTGAACCCACGAATTTCAGTTGGTGCAAACGTGAATCTGATCTATTCTCAACTTGAAGCCTACTCTTCATTTGGAACTGGAGTGGATCTTTCAGGGACCTATACACATGAAAATGAAAACCTATATGTAACTGCCTTGGTGAAAAATGCAGGTATTCAATGGAAAAGTTACGTTAAGGATCAGCGAGCATCCTTACCGACAGAATTTCAAATGGCCGTTTCCTACAAATTGAATCATGCACCGTTTCGATTCTCATTGTTGGCGCACCACTTGAATAAATGGGACATTACTTATAATGATCCAAACTTAAAACCTACATTGGACCCATTAACAGGTGACACCATCCCTGTTCCGGTTGCAGGTTTCGGAGAAAAGCTCGCAAGACACTTTACCTATCAAATGGAAATTTTGGTTTCGAAGAATATTCATCTAAGAATGGGATTTGATTATCATAAACGACAGGAAATGAAACTGGAAAGCAGACCAGGAATCTCAGGCTTCTCCTTTGGAACTGGTTTATACTTCAAGCGTATATCTGTTGATTATGGTTTCGTCATTAATTCAAGGGCTGGATTTACCAATTTATTGACGCTATCGACTCAATTGTCGAAATGGAGGAAATAATTTATTACAATTCTTAATAACCCGCTAAATCCGTTTAGCACGTGCTTTCACGAAGGTTTTAGTTTATCAACATTTAAAAGTTGATCTTTTTTTGAAACCTTTTCTTAATGACTTGAGTACATTAGCCTAAACCATAACAAATTAAGTTATATGAAAAAGTTAGCTATTTTAGTAGGAGCAATTGCATTGACAGGTTCATCATTTGCTCAGAAAGCAACAACGGACAATCCATTTTCACTTGAGGGTTCGTTAAATTATTCAAACGGTTCAGGAATTGATTGGAGTGCTCCAACGATCAGAATGCGTTACTTTATGAACGACAATATCGCTGGACGTCTTCAAATAGGATTAGGAGATGGTCAAGGAACACCTTCTTCTGAATCTTACACTTTTTACGAAAATGGTGATGGTACAGGAGGTTCTGGAACATCAGAAATTAAAAGATCCCAGTGGATGGCACAACTAGGAGCAGAATATCATCTTGCCGGAACAGATAGAATGTCTCCTTACTTTGCTCTAGGTTTAAACTTTGGTGGTGGAAGCTACAATGAATCATGGGCTAATTCTGATGGTGCTTCTTATGTAGATGGTCTATCTGCAGAGGTTGCGGCGAAGTATTCAATGTTTGGAGTTGGTTTAGGAGCTGGTATGGATTTCTATGTTTTCGAAAATGTTTATCTAGGAGTTGAGCTTGGATTAAACTATGGAAGCTATAACTATGCTGATGCAACAGTTGATGTTACAACTCCAGCAGGAACAGTTAATTCTGTTGAGCCAGGATATAAAGAAACGTATACAGGAACTGGAGCAGCTAACGCAGCATTCCGTCTTGGATGGAGATTCTAATATCTGATGAGATAATTTTAAAGGGGGCTTCGGCCCCCTTTTTTATTTTGTATTTTTAGATCGTGAAACACAAGAGACTTGTTATAGCTATCGATGGCTACTCTTCCTGTGGAAAGAGTACCATGGCAAAAGCACTTGCCAAGGTATTGAACTATACATTTATTGACTCGGGCGCAATGTACCGAGGCGTTGCTTTGTTTGCACTGGAAAACGGTATGATCCTTAACGGAAATCCGGATAGAGAAAGCATCATCGATAGTTTAGATGATATTTCCTTAGCATTTGAAACAATAGAAGATAAACAGCACCTGATGTTAAATTCACGAGATGTTGAAGATGAAATAAGAACCCCTGCTGTTGCTGAGGTAGTTTCTGACGTTGCTGCAATTTCTGAAGTTCGCCAAAAACTAGTTCGAGAGCAACGAAAAATGGGCGAAATTGGCGGGATCGTGATGGATGGTCGAGATATTGGTTCAGTTGTTTTTCCCAATGCCGATCTGAAATTCTTTGTAACAGCAAAACCAGAAATAAGAGCCCATCGAAGGTTTTTAGAATTAGAGAATAAAGGCATTCAAACAAATCTAAAAGAAGTGCTTCACAATCTTGAAACCAGAGACCGGATCGATTCTACACGAAGCGATAGTCCTCTCATTCGAACCAAAGACGCTATTTTGATCGACACTTCCTTCCTCACACCTCATCAACAACTGAACAAAGTTTTAGAATTTGTTCACCAAAAAGCCCCAATTGATAAATAATTCGTTTGTGAATGTTAATTTCTTAAACATTTATACATTTTATAACAATTGATTTATCTAATATTGTCCTACCTTTTACACTGTACATGAATTCAATTGGAAAGATCACTGAAGAGCTGATCAACAAAAGTCCTTTCCTTAGAGAGGCAATGACTGACGACCTAATCAATGTCTCTGCTTTGGCAAGAAAGCTAAAACCGGAGATCGAAGCTTCAATGGGAAAAGAAGTTAAAGAAGGAGCAATTGTCATGGCCATTAAGAGAATGACTCCAGGTCTTTATCATCGACTTAATATTAAGATCACAAATGTAATGGGTGATCTTGGGGATTTTCTGGTGCGTTCGAACCTGAGTGATTTCACATATGAAAATACAGACTCACTTAAGTCTAAACAAGCAGAATTAGTGCATGAGATCAATAAAGAAGGTGATTCTTTCTTCACGATCTGTAAAGGTGTTACTGAAACTACCTTCATTGTTAGTTCCAATCATGACGCAACGATCAAACAAACTTTCAAAAATGAGAGATTGAAATCGCATAGTTCTGATCTTGCTTCGGTAACAGTAAAACTGCCAACAGTTAATACAGAGATCTACGGGATCTATTATTATATTTTGAAACATTTAGCGTGGGAAGGAATCAACATTGTTGAACTGGTTTCAACATCTAACGAATTCACAGTTGTCGTGAAACAGGAAGATGTAGATAAGGCATTTAAGATCCTAATGCAATTAAAACGAGGCGTTTAATCTTCGTTTTTACATTGCTCCGAAGGCATAGCACCACAAAAGCTACATGGCTGACCTTCTTCATTAAATAATGGATTTTTTGAAGCACAAGTCCCTCCGAATTCTCCACCTTTCTTAGCCCATATCTTAATTGCGATTCCTGCAAATCCCAAGGCCAAAAGAACTACTGAAATAAGTATTAGTTTCATCGAATTCGTTTTTCTTTTACAAAGTTAA
>Ga0102814_10000044_pt1 | contig 79115 bp, 70 predicted proteins | sample ColrivemetaGS741_FD_79112 | JGI IMG/M metagenome (GOLD analysis project Ga0102814, IMG submission 79112) | Estuarine microbial communities from the Columbia River estuary - Flood tide ETM metaG S.741 | ecosystem: Environmental > Aquatic > Marine > Intertidal zone > Estuary | place: USA...
CCATCAGTAAAATGATGTTTTAAAACTAATTCTACACATTCTAACTTAAATGCATAATCATACTTTACTTTTTTCTCCATAAAAAATGCCCCAAATAGTGTCTAACTTTTTGGAGCATGTTCATATTTAGTGGCTTTTATTTTTGTCTAAAATTTAATCCTTAGATTAATATTATTTCTTCTTCTTCTTTACAACAGGCTTTGCTTTTAAAACAACCTCTTTTACATTTTGTAAATAATTAGCCAATAACTTTTCTATCAATTCGTCTTTGGTTAAATGATGAAAAATAGTTTTAACTTCTTCTTTTAAAGCCGGAGAAACTTCTGTATTTGGTTTAGTTTTAAAAACTTGTTTCGCCCATAAAAGAGTATTATTTCCTTCAATACTTTTAGTATCTGGCTTTTTAAATTCGGTAAACTTTACACCTAATTCGTTTTCAAACTCTACTAATTCAAACTTTTCTTCTTTTTGTAAAACAGTTAATGAAAGTCCGTTTGCTCCTGCTCTAGCCGTTCTTCCACTTCTATGCACATACGCTTCATAAACATCTGGTAAATGGTAATTCACTACATACGAAATCTCTTTAACATCAATTCCTCTAGCTGCTAAATCCGTTGCAACTAAAATATTAATATGTCCTTCACGAAACTGCTCCATAATTCGATCACGAATAGGTTGCGTTAAACTTCCATGCAATGCTCCTGAAGAAAAACGATTTATGGCTAAATTCTTAGCTAGTTTATTAACTGCTGCTTTTGTTTTACAAAAAATAATTCCGCGTTCTCCTTCTCTTGAAGTTAAAAAATGCATTAAAACATCTAATTTTTCAATTGGATCTACCACTACATATTGATGATCAATACTATTGTTTCCAACAACTTCCATACTAGCACTTACTTGCGTAACGTGTTTAGACATATAGTTTTGAATCAACTGCTTAATCGTACCTGGCATTGTTGCAGAAAACAGTAAAGTTCTTCTACTTTTTGGTAATTCGGTTATAATTTCTTCTAGACTTTCTTTTAATGCCGTAACCATTTCATCTGCTTCGTCTAATACTAAATACTTTGCCTCTTTAATATTAATTACATTTCGTTTAATTAAATCAATTAAACGTCCTGGCGTAGCAATTACAATATGCGTTGGTTTTGATAAACGTTCTATTTGTGGCTTAATAGGAATTCCTCCACAAGTTGCTGCAATAGAAACTTCAGGTAAATATTTAGCAAATGCTTCCATATTACTAAAAATCTGATGTCCTAATTCTCTTGTTGGAACTAAAATTACAGCTTGTATATTTTTGTTTTCAGTATCAATTAATTGTAATAATGGCAATCCAAAAGCAGCTGTTTTTCCAGTTCCGGTTTTTGCTAAACCAACAAAATCATCTGTTTTAGTTAACAAAACAGGTATTGCTTTTTCTTGAATTTCTGTTGGAACAGAAATTTCTAAATCTGTTAAACTTTTTAATAGTGGTGCAGCAATTCCTAATTTGGAAAATTGATTTGACATTTTTGTGGATTTATTATTTTTGGAAAGAGAATAATAAGTTAAACGAACAATTCCTTTAACGCTTTGTAATTCTCAAATTTTTACAAAATTAACGAAAATTAACGGTATATTTTAAATTACCTTTGCCACTTGAAATAAAACATGAGCAATACACTTTTATCATCGCCTTTACAAGGTTTTACCGATTTTCGTTTTCGTAACGCATTCCATAAATATTTTGGAGGAATAGACACTTTCTATTCTCCCTACATTCGTTTAAACGGAAAATTAGTGATTAAAGGTTCGTATGAACGTGATATTTTACCTGAAAACAATTCTACTTTAGAAGTTATTCCGCAAATCATTACAAATGATGCGGATGAATTTGTTTTTGTTGCCAAATACGTACAATCGTTAGGTTACAAAGAGCTAAACTGGAATTTAGGTTGCCCTTATCCTATGGTTGCAAAATGCGGAATGGGTTCTGGTTTAATTAGTAATACTTCTCAAATTGAACATATTTTAGATAGAGCGCATAGCGAAACGGATATTATTGTTTCCATGAAAATGAGAATGGGTTATGAAGAACCAACCGAAATTTTAGATGTTTTTCCAATTTTAGATAAATATCCCATTAAAAATGTAGCCATTCATGCTCGTATTGGTAAACAGCTATACAAAGGCGGAGTTGATTTAGATTCGTTTCAGCGCTGTTTAGATGTTTCCAAACAAAAGCTATATTATAACGGAGATATTACTTCAGTTGAAGCTTACAGAGCATTACAAGAACGTTTTCCAAGTATTGATCATTTTATGATAGGTAGAGGTTTAATTGCTGATCCGTTTTTACCAAGCATGATTAAAAATAATACTACGGAATATCAAAAAGACAGATATGAAGTTTTCAAGGAGTTTCACGATACTATTTTTGAACAATATGATGCGTTTTTATCTGGTCCAACGCCAATACGCATGAAAATGTTAGGCTTCTGGGAATATTTTGCAGAATCTTTTCCTAATCCTCAAAAAACATTTAAGAAAATAAAAAAAGCAGGAAATACTAAAAATTATCTTTCTGCAGTGGAAGAAATTTTTAAGGAAGTAAAATAAACCCGAATTCTTTTAAAAACATAAAAAACACAAATTTCACAAATTTTTTCGTGACAATTCGTGGAATTCGTGTTCCTATTATATAAATTCTAACCTATTTCAATTTTTCAATTAAAACTTCTAAACTTAATTTAGATTGTTCACCAGATGCTAAATTTTTTAAAGAAAATAAATTGTTCTTAATTTCATCTTCACCTACTAAAACCGCAAAAGGAATTCCTCGTTTATCTGCATGTTGGAATTGTTTTCCAATTTTAGCATTATCTGGATACATTTCTACTTTAATTCCGTTTTTACGCAATTGAGCAATCGCTTTCATAGCATATTTTGCTTCTGCATCACCAAAGTTTAAAAACAACGCTTTTGAAGTTGCAGTAACCGTTTCAGGAAATAAGTGTAGTTCTTCGATTACCAATGCAATTCGGTCTAAACCAAAAGAAATTCCTACGCCACTCATATTTTTTAATCCAAAAATTCCAGTTAAATCGTCGTAACGACCACCGCCACCTATAGAACCCATTGCAACACCTTTTGGTGCGCTCACTTCAAAAATAGCACCAGTATAGTAATTTAAACCACGAGCTAAAGTAACATCTAAATCTAAGTTGGCCGTTTGCAAACCTAATTCGGTAACATTATCGCAAATAAAAGTCAACTCCTCTACTCCTTTCATTCCTTCTTCTGAAGTAGAAAGTAAGTCTGCTAATTTTGCAATTTTCTCAGTAATTGAACCTGTGAAATTAAATAGCGGTTGTACTTTAACGATAGCTTCTTCTGAAATACCTTTTTCAAGCATTTCTTTCTTTACGCCGTCTTCACCTATTTTATCTAACTTATCTAAAGCAACCGTAAAATCAATTAATTTATCAGAAGCACCAATAACCTCAGCAATTCCAGATAATATTTTTCTGTTATTTATTTTAATCGTAACGCCATTTAATCCTAATTGAGAAAAAACCGAATCGTATAATTGAACTAATTCTACTTCTTGCCAAAGCGAATTAGAACCTACAACATCTGCATCGCATTGAAAAAATTCTCTAAAACGCCCTTTTTGCGGACGATCTGCTCTCCAAACCGGTTGAATTTGGTAACGCTTAAATGGAAACTCAATTTCGTTTTGGTGTTGCACCACGTATCTTGCAAACGGAACGGTTAAATCGTAACGCAATGCTTTTTCAGAAATTTGAGAAGTTAATTTTAAACTATCTTTATTTTCTAAATGTGTTGCATCCGCTTTACCTAAAAAATCACCCGAATTCAAAATCTTAAAAATCAATCGGTCGCCTTCTTCCCCATATTTTCCCATTAAGGTTTCTGAATTTTCAAAAGAAGGAGTTTCAATAGGTTGAAATCCGAATTTCTCAAAATTAGATTTTATAATCGAAAATATATAGTTACGCTTTGCTACTTCTGTTGGAGAAAAATCGCGTGTTCCTTTTGGTATACTTGGTTTTTGAGCCATATTAAAATTTAGAATTTAGAATTTAGAATTTAGAATTCCGCTGAACGGAAAATATTATTCTAAAAAATATATTTATTGATTATTGATTCTGTTTTTTGTATTCTTTAAGGTTGTTACAAAAATCGCTGTTAACTCATTTGCTTCATTTAAAAGTTCTTTTAACTCTTTATTATCAACAACATTTAAATCTTGTAGAACTTCTAACCAAAATAAAGATTCATCAGCCTCTTCTAAAACAATATTCATTTTTGATAAAAATTCATTGTCGCTTCTTGCTCTTAATGAAGCTCTATAATTTGCACCAACAGAACTTCCAGACCTACCTAATTGATTTGCAATTATTCGGGTAGAAGTTTTCATAGGAATATTATCAACCAAATTCAAAATTGAAATAGTAAATGCTTTCGTTCGCTTTTTTAAATCAAATTCTTTCATTGAATACTTTTTACAAATATCGAACATAATGAGCATAATAAAAAACAATTTACACTTTCTAAATTACAAATTGTATTTTCTAAATTCAAATTTCTAAATTCTAACTTTAAATGTGTAACAAATTATTTAAAAGTGAGTCTTATAGAAGTTATGGTAGGATTATTCAAAGAAAATACAAAAATTGCAGTTGACTCTATAAGGAGTCAAGCTTTACGAACTTCATTAACGGTTTTTATTATTGCTTTAGGAATTACAGCTTTAGTAGGAATTCTTACAGTTGTATCTGCATTACAAAACACTATTATGAATGATTTTGCTTCTATGGGAGCAAATACTTTTTCTATGAGTCAATACGATTTGTCCTCTGAAATTAATAAAAATGATGTGGATCAAAAAGTAAATCCTATTATTAGTTACCCAGAAGCAAAAGCATTTCAAGATAAATATAATTTCCCTTTTACCTCTACTTCTCTTTCTTTTACAGCTGCTGCTGGTGTTGAAGTAAAGTACCAAGGCGAAAAAACAGATCCCGAAATTTCTATTTTGGGAGTGGATGATAATTTTGTACCAAATAAAGGTTTAATTGTTGCAAAAGGAAGAAATTTTAATTCATTTGATATTGACAATAACAACTTTGTTTGTGTATTAGGTTCTGATTTTGAAAAGGGTTTATTCAAAGATAAAAATCCGTTAGATAAAATCATATCAATACGTGGTGCTAAGTTTAAAGTAATTGGCGTTTTAAAAGAGAAAGGTTCTACTTTTGGAAACAGTCAAGATTTACGTGTTTTGATTCCAAATCAATTAGCTCGTTCTATATTTTCGGCACCAAATATCAATTACGAATTAAACATTATGGCAAACAACGAGGCTTTATTAGATGAAGCCGTTGATAATGCTATTGTTACCATGCGACAAGTTCGAAAATTAAATCCGGTTGAAAAAAACAACTTCGGAATTGAACGAAGTGATGATTTAATTCAAACCTTATTATCTAACACTGAAACTTTAAGTATAGTTGCTTGGGTAATAGGTATTATTACCGTTTTCGGTTCGTCTATTGCACTTATGAACATCATGTTAGTTTCCGTTACCGAAAGAACACGTGAAATTGGAATACGAAAATCATTAGGAGCAAAACAAAAAACTATAGCGTGGCAATTTTTTACTGAGACTTTAATTATTGGTCAATTGGGAGGAATTGTTGGTATTATTTTAGGAATTTCAATTGGATTTGGAATTGCTATGGCAATTGGGTTCACTTTCACTATTCCTTGGATGGCAATAATTGCAGCGTTTTTAACAACATTTGTGGTTACTATTTTCTCTGGGCTATATCCTGCTTTAAAAGCGTCTAAATTAGACCCTGTGGAAGCATTGCGACATGAGTAATTTTAGTGATTAGTGATTAGTGATTAGTGATTAGTGAAATTATAAACTACACTTAATCATTCTATCGTTTTCTTTAAAATCTTTTTTAAGTTCAATATTCTGAAAGCCTAATTGTTCTAGTAAATCAACGGTTTCTTTTCCTAAATACTGATTGATTTCAAAAAACAATTGTCCGTTTTCGGTAAGACTTTCTTTTGCTAATTGTGCAATTTTTCGATAAAACAGCAACGCATCATTATCTTCAACAAACAAAGCCAAATGTGGTTCGTAAGACAATACGTTTTTGCTGATTTCTTGCTTTTCAAGATTTCTAACATATGGTGGATTGGAAACAATGATATCAAATTGAATTGGCAATTTTTCAGTTTCTAAAATGTTCCGAAGAATAAAATTTACTTCTACGTTATTCTCAATAGCATTTTTTTTAGCCATTTCTAATGCTTTTTCGGAAACATCAATTGCACTCACATTTGCTTTTGGAATATTTTTTTTAATTGAAATTGGAATACAACCAGTTCCGGTTCCAATATCTAGTATTTCAATTGGATTTGTTGATTTATTATCTTGTAGACTTTCAATAATCCATTCCACTAATTCTTCTGTTTCTGGACGCGGAATTAAGGTATTTTCATTTACTTCAAACCGCAAACCATAAAACCAAGCTTCACCAGTAATATACTGAATTGGCTTTTCTGTTTTTAATTCTGAAATTATAACTTCCCATTTTTGATAATCTGCATCTGAAATTACAAAATTTGGATTCAAAATTAAATCTACACGTTTTAAATTATGTAAATATTCGGTTAGAATAATGAAGAAACTTTCGACTTCATCTTGACCGTAAATTTCAATTAATTCTTCAAAAAAATATGTTTTTAAATCCTTTATTCCCATTTTATATTGTACTTTTTTGTAATAAGTGCATGGATATCTTTATCCAATTGCCATGGAGCTAAACCAACGGAAATTCTTCTTTTATCTAAATTTTCAAAATCATTAATTCTTTCAGGCTTAACATTATTATAAATTCCGTAATCGTACAAACCTGTACTTCTTAAATTACTATCTATAAGTTCTCCATAAATGTTAGCTGGTGCTCTACCCCTTCTTATTAAGTCAAGAAAAATAGGTTTCCAATATTCTGCATCTTCTTTATTTATATGATATACAAAAATACTTACATCAAAATACTGATTATCAACAGCATGTTTACCAAATAGATTAAACATACTATCCGGGTAACAATCACAATCGGCAATTATTTTTTTTAGTTTTTGATTATTAATGCTATCAACTAACTGCATAGCTTTGTTATCTGGATATTTTGTTGTTCTTACACTTTGGTCCTCCTCTTTCATCTTTAAAATTTCATTACTTAAGTCTAAATCAACGCGTTTTACATAAGCATCATAATATTTTTTAGATTTTCGTTCTAATTTTTTCCATGACTTAGTATTTTGGATATCTTTATAAATAGGACCTTTTTTAATACTATCGAACTTAATACCATAATCTCTTACTAAAATTTCTAGATAATGAACCGCTTCTTCTGGCTTGTTTAAACGTGCTGCACATTCTGCTAAAAGTCCTGGTTCGTTAATTTCCATTTGTTTCAATAATGGACAATTACTTTCCGCTTTTTTAAATAAATCATAGGCTTTTTGATAATTATCTTTGTAATATTCATATTGTGCTTCATACACAAATTGGTAATAATTTTTAATATAATCGTATTCTTCGTTAATTTTCTTTTTTTGAGAAAAACCAACTACTGAAACTAATAATAAAACTAAAATCTTAATTCTCATATTTTATAAATTTTTAATCATCCAAACTTCACAACTGTTATGTCCTGTATTTCCCATTGGTGCATCTATATTCTCAAAACCTATTCTTTTATAAAGTTTCTGAGCCGCAGTCATGAACGAAAGTGTCTCTAAATAGCAAATTTCGAATCCTGTTTCCTTTGCAAACTCTAAGCATCTTTTTATAATTAATTCTGCATAACCAGTTCCTCTAATCTGTGGAGCAAAATACATTTTTTGCAACTCACAAATATGTTCACCTTCGTTTTCTAAAGGTGCAATTCCGCAACCACCAACAATTTCACCTTCTTTTTCAACTATAAAATATTTAGTTCTTTTATCTTGGTACACTTCAAACAAAGTATCTAAAATAGGGTCGGCATAAGCAGTTCCAACTTTTGGTGCATCTAGTTCATGAAAAACAGCTCTAATCACTGCTGCAATTTGCTCGTTGTCTTTTTGTTTGATTTCTCTAATCAACATATTTTATAAATTGAAACGTAAAAGTAAACAAATTGAAAACATGATACATTAAAGCTATCATAAAAATACTACTTTTGTAAAATGACTACGCACGAAAAATACATGGCTCGTTGCATTCAATTGGCAAAAAACGGATTAGGAACAACCTATCCAAATCCGCTAGTTGGAAGTGTTATCGTTTATAACGGCAAAATAATTGGTGAAGGTTGGCATAAAAAAGCTGGTGAAGCACATGCAGAAGTGAATGCAATAAACTCTGTCAAAGACAAAACATTACTTGCAAAATCTACTATTTATGTGAGTCTTGAACCGTGTAGTCATTACGGAAAAACTCCTCCTTGTGCTGATTTAATTGCATATCATAAAATCCCAAATGTGATAATTGGTACAATTGACCCATTTGCAAAAGTTGCAGGAAACGGTTTAAAAAAACTAATGGAAGCTGGCTCTAAAATTACACTTGGTGTTTTAGAAAAAGAATGTAAAGAATTAAATAAACGTTTTTTTACTTATCATGAAAAACATCGTCCATATATCATTTTAAAATGGGCAGAAACTAAAGATGGCTTTATTGCGCCATTAAATAAAGAAGAAAAAAAGCCGGTTTGGATTACTAATCAATATTCTAGACAATTAGTACATAAATGGCGTACAGAAGAGCAAGGTATTTTAGTAGGAACCAATACTGTTTTAGAAGACAACCCTCAATTAAATGCTAGAGATTTTAAGGGCAATAACCCAATTAGAATTGTACTCGATAAATCAGGAAAGGTAACTAACGTACATTTTGTAAAAGATCAAAAAACAAAAACTATTTTTTTTACAGAAATCAAATATTTAACAAAAAATACAAATATTATACATGAAAATATTATATTTGATACTCATTTATTAAATAATTTGATAAAAATATTAAATAATAACAATATTCAATCTGTAATTATTGAAGGTGGAAAAAAAACTCTACAAACGTTTATAGACGAAAACATCTGGGACGAAGCAAGGGTTTTTACAAGTTTAAACAAATTTAAAACAGGAATTGAAGCCCCAAAGCTAAAATTAAACTCAACTATTAGTTCTAAAATTATTAATGATACATTAAAAATATTCAGGAATTATGATTGAAACTATTATTTTTGATTTCGGAAACATTTTTATTGATTTAAATAAAAATGCAACACTTGAGGCTTTTAAAAAATTAGGGTTAAATGAATGGAATACTGATTTAGAGTTACTAAATCAGAAATACGAACTTGGAAAAATTGGCGAGTTAGAATTCATAAGTGGTATTCAAAAAAAAATACCTAACACTGACATTCTTGACATAAGAACGGCTTGGAATGAACAAATAGGAAATTTCCCGCTCAAACGTCTTGAATTTCTTCAGTTAATAAAATCAAAATTCAAGCTTATATTATTAAGCAACGCAGACAATACACATATTGAAAGATTTGAACATATGGTTGGAATTTCTTTTTCAAGAGACTTCTACAGCTCTTTTGAAAAAACTTATTTTTCGTTTGATATAGGACTACGCAAGCCAGATGTCAACGTCTTCAAACTTATACTTAACAACCATAACATTAACCCAAAAACAACTTTATTCATAGATGATATGTTAGAAAATATAGAAAGTGCAAAATCGTTAGGTATTAATACATGGCACTTAAATCCTAAAAAAGAAGACATAACACAGCTTTTTAAAACCTTGGAAATGATTCATGATTAGTCTTTTACTAGCAATACTTTTTTCTAGCTTTCTATACTTAATCTTTAAGGTTTTTTTAAAATTTAAGATAAACACCCTTCATGCAATTGTATTTAATTATGTCATTGCTTTTAGTGTAGGTTATTTTATAAATCCTTTCGATTTACACATCAACAATCTACTAGGCAAACCATGGTTCCCAAGCAGTATTTTCTTAGGCTTTATGTTTATTTTTGTTTTTAATATTCTTGGTAAAACAACTCAAATTAACGGCATCTCTGTTGCTTCTGTTTCTAGTAAAATGTCTATGATTGTTCCAATATTATTTGGAATTTTCTTTTTTAATGAAAATATTGGGCCTTATAAAATTACAGGAATTATTATTGCATTTTTAGCAGTTTATTTTACTTCCAAAAAAGAAAAAACAGAGGCACACTCTTCAAATATAGTTCTTCCTGCTCTTTTATTTATTGGAGCTGGGATTATAGATACGAGCATGAACTACATACAACACCATTACATACAAGTAGAAGATACCAGCATGTTTACCTGTATGACTTTTGCTTTTGCTTTTATTTTTGGGCTACTATATCTTGGATACAATTGTATAAAAACTAAAGAAGAAATAAAACTAAAAAATATAATTGCAGGTTTTGCTTTAGGTATTCCTAACTATTATTCCATGTTTTTTTTAATAAAAGCTCTTCAAAACAAAAACTTAGAAAGCGCAACCATTTTTACTTTAATTAATATTGGAGTAATTTTACTTACAACAATATTTAGTATTTTTCTATTTAAAGAAAAATTACAAAAGTATAACTACATTGGAATAATATTAGCCATAATAACAGTGTTATTAGTTACTTTTTAAATCATGACCATTCAAAACTCAGAAATTGACACATATAAAACCATTTCAAACGCTTCTGAAGAAATTCTGTTAAAAGAGAAAAACAGTAAATTTTTTGGCTACGCCTCTCCCGTTTCTAATGAAGATGATGTTAAAGAATTTATTATTGAATTAAAAAAAAAGCACAATACTGCTAGGCACTTTTGTTACGCCTATCAAATTGGAACTGAAAACCCATCTTACCGAGCAAATGATGATGGAGAACCAAACAACAGTGCTGGAATGCCAATCTACGGACAAATACAATCATTTGATGTTACAAATATCTTAATAGTTGTTGTACGCTATTTTGGAGGTGTAAAACTAGGTGTTGGAGGACTAATAAGTGCTTATAAAATAGCAGCTCAAATGACTCTTGAAAATTCAATAATAATAGAAAAAACAATTGACAAGCATTTCATAATTAAGTTTGACTACAAAAACATGAACAGAGTTATGCGAATAATAAAAGAAAAAAACTTAAATATTGTCAACCAAAAAATGGAACTAGATTGTGAAATAGAAATTAGCATTCGAAAAAAAAATGCTGAAGAAATTTTCAGCATTTTTGAATCAATTTTTGAAATAGAAATTACAGAAAAAGAAAACCTATAGATTTTTAATTTTATCTGAAACGTAAACTGGAGGTAAAATTGGCCTACCTGTTTTCATGTCTACAAAGACCAGCATAGAGTGTCCAATTGTTAACAACTCCTTTTTTTCATTGTAAATTTCATAGTCAAATTCTATCTTAACAGTAGTCTGACTTTTAAAAATTGTCTTAACCGTAAGTAAGTCATCGTACCTAGCAGGTTTCTTATAATTCATAGTTAACGACACAACAGGCAACATAACACCACTCTCTTCCATTGTTTTATACGAAACCCCCATATTCCTTAACCACTCCACCCTTCCCATTTCAAAATACTGAGCATAATTACCATGATAAACCACTCCCATTTGATCCGTTTCAGCATAACGAACTCTAACATCAAATACAAATTCTTTCATAAAAACAATTCTTAAAATTTTATTAATTAAACTATTTACTACCTACAATTTTATTTTTTAGAAATCAATAGCAATTTGATTTTTTTTTGACGAAAATTGTTCACATATTTGTTCTCCCGAATCAAAAGTACTACTTGCAAATTAAAACTTGTAAGATTACTAGTATTAACCTTTAATAAAAACTCTTTTAGAATTAAGAATATATGAGCAAAACTGCGCAATCCGTTTGGGAAAACTGCCTATCTTTTATCAAAGATAACATTCAGGAACAAGCCTATAAAACTTGGTTTGAACCTATTCAATCAGTTGAACTAACCGACAACGCATTATATATTCAAGTGCCTAGTAAATTTTTCTACGAATGGTTAGAAGAACACTATGTAAAACTTTTAAAAGTTGCACTAACTAAAGAACTTGGATCGAGCGCAAAGTTATTGTATAAAATTAAAATGGAAAACACTTATGGTAATAAACTTCCATTTACTGAACAAATACCTAGCTTAAATAGACAAACAGTAAAAACACAAGAGATTGATGTTCCTATTGCAAATAAAAATCCAGAATTAAAAAATCCTTTTATTATACCTGGAATCAGAAATTTAAAAATCGAATCACAACTTAATGTAAATTATAGTTTTGATAATTTTTTAGAAGGAGATTCAAATAGACTAGCAAGAAGTGCAGGCTTTGCAGTTGCAAATAAACCAGGAGGAACCTCTTTTAATCCGTTATTGATATTTGGTGGAGTTGGTCTAGGTAAAACGCATTTGGCGCACGCAATTGGTGTTGAAATCAAAGACAAACACCCAGAAAAGACAGTGTTATATATTTCTGCGGAAATTTTCACACAACAATACATAGATTCTGTTAAAAGAAACACTCGTAATGATTTTATACATTTTTATCAATTGATAGATGTTTTGATTATTGATGACGTTCAATTTTTATCAGGAAAAACTGGAACACAAGATGTATTCTTCCATATATTCAATTATTTACACCAAAACGGAAAACAAGTAATCCTTACTTCAGACAAGGCTCCAGTAGACATGCAAGACATTGAGCAACGCTTATTGTCGCGTTTTAAATGGGGATTATCTGCTGAATTACATCAGCCAGATTTAGAAACACGTATTTCAATATTAAAAAATATTTTATATAGAGACGGTGTTGAAATACCTGAAGATATTATTGAATATGTTGCAAAGAACATAAAAAGTAATGTTCGTGAACTTGAAGGAGCAATTATTTCATTAATAGCGCAATCATCTTTCAATAAGAAAGAAGTTACTATAGAACTTGCAAAATTAGTTGTTGAAAAATTTGTTAAAAATGTAAAACGAGAAATTTCTATAGACTATATTCAAAAAGTAGTTTCTGACTATTTCCAATTAGATTTAGAAATTTTACAATCTAAAACTAGAAAAAGACACGTTGTACAAGCAAGACAACTTGCAATGTTTTTTGCTAAAAAATACACAAAAAACTCGCTTGCAAATATAGGGTCTCAAATAGGAAGTAGAGATCATGCAACTGTACTACATGCATGTAAAACAGTTGACAATCTAGTTTCTACAGACAAACAATTCAAAAAAATTGTTGAAGACATCAACAAAAAGCTATCGCTTTAAATGATTAAAATTTTAATGGTTTGCTTAGGTAACATTTGTCGATCTCCATTGGCAGAAGGTATTTTACACGCAAAACTAACAGAAGACAATTTTTTTGTTGATTCTGCAGGAACTGCAGGATATCATATTGGCAGTCAACCAGATATTCGTTCCGTTAAAGTTGCTAAAAACCATTTTATAGATATTTCCAAACAAAAATGCCGTCAATTTTGCGTTACTGATTTTGACAATTTTGATTATATTTATGTTATGGATATGTCAAACTATAGAGACATTATAGCTTTAGCACCAAATGAGAATTCAAAACAAAAAGTACATCTTATTTTAAATGAACTTTTTCCAAATGAAAATATTGAAGTTCCAGATCCATATTACGGTGGAGATGATGGATTTGAACAAGTGTTTCAAATGCTCGATAAATCTTGTGAAGTAATTGCTAAAAAATTAAAACAAAATTCTTAAACCTCAAATTTAAGAGTTGATTCTCATAATAAAAACTATCAATACGTGAAGTCTATACAAAATTTAGGTAAATTATATTTAATTCCATGTACACTTTCTAACCCAGGAGAAACAACAGTTATTCCAGAAGACGTATTACCTCATAGCATTAAAAGAACTATTGAATTTATAGATTACTATATTGTAGAGAATGAAAAAACGGCTCGCAGATTTATAAAAAGTATTCAACCAGAAAAAAGCCAACCCGATTTAAAGCTTTCTCTTCTAAATAAAAGAACAGAAATCGCAGAACATAACGCCTTTTTAAAACCAATTTTTGAGGGCTTCAACGTTGGACTATTAAGCGAATCCGGATGCCCGGGTATTGCAGATCCTGGAGCAGACATTGTTAAACTAGCTCACGAAAAAGGCATACAAGTTGTGCCGCTAGTAGGTCCAAGCTCTATTTTATTGGCAATGATGGCAAGTGGAATGAATGGACAAAGTTTTGCTTTTAATGGCTACTTACCCATTGAAAAAGGTGAAAAGAAAAAAGCTATTAAAGATTTTGAACGATTATCTCAAGAAAAAAAACAATCACAACTCTTTATCGAAACACCTTACAGAAACAATAAATTACTAGAAGATATTTTGCAAATTTTACAACCAAGTACTCATTTATGCATTGCTTGTGACATTACTCTTCCTAGTGAGTTTATTAAGACTAAAACTGCTAATGAGTGGAAAAAACAAAAGGTCGATTTACATAACCGACCTTGCATTTTTATAATTCATAAAATGTAAATAACTACAAAGTTACTTTTGCGTTTTTATCTGCTTCAATGTGACTTACATCAAATCCACCGAATTTTTTCATATAACTTTGTAATGAAGTTCCGAATCCATCTTTAAATCCGTTTCTTCCGTTACTTCTAAGGTATTTTTTCACAGATCCTGCTCCACCTAAGTGTGCTGCTGCTAATAAACCCGATTCTGTAATTTTAATTCCGTTTATAACTCTACCGTTATATTTTTCAATTTCTTTTCTTAACCCCCATTTGTTTCGTGCAATTAAAGCTTTAAAAGCTTTTTCTTGCCAAACGGCATTTCTTAAAAATTCTTGAAAATCATAAACACCAACAGTTCTCAAAGTACTTTTCCCAAATTGGTATTTACCCATGTACCCGTAAGGATTTACCATGTTTAATATTCCTCTTGACTCTTTAAAAGCCAAAGCTTGCCTAAAACCTATAAATGTTTTACCTACATAAGGAATTTCAATGCTACTTACTTTTTCTTCAACCCCATTACTTTCTTCCTCATTAGGAACATTGTAAATTATCTCTTCATTTTCATTGATATGAAAATTTGGAACTCTTTCTATTTTTAATGAATTAAAACCAGAAGAAACCAATACTACTAAGATGGTTAACCCTAAAAAATACGTGCTTTTTTTTATCATAAATTTTAATTTCTCAAGACCTGTCACCTCGTTGAAATTTCCGAAGGCAAAGATATAAAAAAAATTACAATATTGACAATCAGAATGTTAAAGTTTATTAAAAGTAGATGAAGTGACCTCTAACTCCGTTAAAACCATTGTATTGAAGAGCTGGAGCAGGCACTTTTATTGTGTTAAAAACAGAGAATAAAGTTTTTAAAAAATGTGATTTTGTTTCAATTTTAGTCAAGTCAACATCTAAACTCAAATAAAATTGACGATATGCGTTTTGATAATACCCCTCCACTAAAGCCTCCTTTTTGTTTCCATACAACATATTTTCTGCTCCATAACCAATAGCAATATTTAACCATTTTGGAGTAATATTACTTTTAGTAAATGAATATAAATTAAAAGATAACCAATACGTTTGACCATTATAATCTTTTAGAACTTGTTCAGAAAATGATTTTCCTAAAGTATTAGGCCTTTGAATAGAATAATTAGTTTTATGAAAAGAGAATTTTGGCGTTATACGTTGTTCCTTCCATAATAATTCTTGTGAAACATATAAAGCCGTACCGGTTGCGTTTGCAATTAAATCTCCTGTTGAAGCTCCCCATTCTTGAGAAAATCCATCAAAAACCTCTACAGCAGTTAAAAAACCAAAACCTAATGTTGCTCCATAAATCAATTGTTCTTTTTTAGTAGCGCCACTCCATTGCAGCAATTCACTTCCAAATCTACCAACATGATAAGTAGAAAATAAATGCCCAACTTTATCCATTTGCATCCAATCATTATTATCATTAATAAAATGAAAAGAAGATTGCGGATAATCTTTATACCACAATTGGTTAAGACCTATAAGAGTTGCACCAAGCGTTACAGTTTCTCCTAAATAAACAGCATTTTTTCGAGAAGAATTTAAAGTATCTGAAGGCGATAGAAATGTATTTAACTGAGATTGTGCATTTCCAAACATAGATACAAGTAATCCTATAACTAACAATTTAGCCCTGCTTGCAGCGACACCTTGTAGAGCGGAAAGCAAGAAAATGGATACTGAATGTGACCTAAAGTTTCGCTTCAAATTTTAACGATTAATACCTAATTTATTTACCCAAGCAGCATACTTTCGAGCATTTACTTGGTGTTGTGCATAATTTGCAGCAAAAGAATGGTAGCCAGGCTTATCTGGACTTGCACAGAAGTAGATATAATCGTGTTTCTCTGCATTTAAAACCGCATCAATAGCAGAAATATCAGGCATTGCAATAGGGCCTGGAGGTAAACCAACGTTTACATAAGTATTATATGGAGAATTTATTCTTAAATCATTATGAAAAACACGTTTTATTATTTGATCAAAATCTCCCGATTCTTTTTTTATAGCAAAAATAATCGTTGGGTCAGCCTGAAGAGGCATTCCTGTTTTTAATCTATTCAAATAAACACCAGCAACTGTTGCACGCTCATCATTTTTAGCAGTTTCTTTATGCACAATTGAAGCTAAAACAGAAACCTCTATAGGAGTTAAATTTTTTGCAGCGGCTTTAGCTAAACGCTCATGATTCCAAAATTTTTTATATTCTTTAGCCATTTTATCGGCAAGTTTATTTGAATTTACATTCCAATAAAACTCATATGTATTTGGAATAAACATTGCTAAAATATTTTCTTCTGTAAATCCATTTTCTTTTAAGAAAGGTATGTTTGTAAACGAAACATAAAGAGCTACACTATCTGGCTCAAGCTGAGAAGCCATTCGTTGTGCTAATTTCCCTAAACTTTCTTGGTTATTAAACGCTACTTTTACAGGAATATTTCTTCGCATAGCTCTAATCATATCAAAACTTGTCATCTTTTGCGTAATAAGGAACTTCCCTGCTTTCACATTAGTATCATAATTTCTTTTAGAAGCAACAAAATCAAACTTGCTCATATCTTCTACAAAAGGCTCTAACTCTTTTTGAACCATTTCATAAGTAGCATTTGTAGGTATATACACAAACACTTCTTTTTGATTAAAAGTTGTATTTGGAGTAAAAGCTTTATTATAAACATAAGCTGTAATTCCAGCTGCAGCAAATAAGCCAACTACAGCAACTGTAGTTATTATTTTTTTAATTTTCAATTGAATTATTTTTTAGTGGTTAATAGTTGGTACAAAATTTCGTCTTCGTATTTTCCGTTAACTTTATTCCAATCTTTTTTTATTCCTATTTTTTGAAATCCAAATTTAGAAAAAAGAGCAATACTAATTTCATTTTCAGCACCAATATTTGCAAATAATTGATGTAATTGCAATTGAACAAACGAATATTCAATTACCAACGATAATGCTTCTGAACCTATTCCTTTATTTTTATTTAAATTATTCGAAATAACTAACCCTACACCTGCCCTTTTATGCATTGGGTCAAATTCAAATAAATCTATCAATCCAATAGCCTCATTATTATCATTTAAACATATAGCCAATCGTAATTGCTTCGCTTCATAAATATCTTGGTGTGCATTTTCTAAATATTGTCGTATTAAAAATTTACTATATGGTGTTTGCGTATTACTAACATGCCAAATAGATTCGTCATTTTCTATGGCATATATAAAATCTAAATCCTCAGGCTCTAGTGCTCTTAAAAATATATTTTCTCCTTTTAAAGTCATTATTCGCAATTTATTTTCCCCTCAAACACAAAAGTTGCCGGACCAATTAAATTAACATTGGTAAAAACACCGTCCGCTTCCTTAAAATTAACAGCAAGTTTACCTCCTTCAACATTTATATTAACATAATTAGATGTAACTTTTTTATTAGCATACATAGCTATGGCAACTGCCGTTGCACCAGTACCGCAAGATAAAGTTTCATCTTCCACACCTCTTTCATAGGTTCGCAAAGCAAACGTATCGTCGTTCAATTGAGAAATGAAATTAACATTACTCCCTGCTTTTCCGTATAAATCAGAATAGCGAATTTTTGCTCCTTCTTCTTTTACATTATAATTTTCTAAATCCGCAACAATCTGAATATGATGAGGTGAGCCCGTATTTAAAAAAGTGTAGTTGTATTTATTCTCAATTACATTGACATCCTTCATTTGTAGAGAAACAATATTATCTTGATCAATAGATGCAAAATGATAACCATCAACAGCTTCAAATTCGGCTTTCTCTTTTACAACTCCAAGTTGTTTCGCAAAAGCTACTAAACATCTGCCTCCATTCCCACACATAGTACTCTCGTTTCCATCTGAATTATAATACACCATAGTAAAATCATATTTTTCATGATTTTCTAGTAAAATAAGTCCGTCAGCACCCACTCCAAACTTTCTGTCACAAAGCTGCTCAATTAGTTTGATGTTATTTTTAGGAAAAGTATTAGTTCGATTATCAATCATAACAAAATCGTTCCCCGTTCCTTGGTATTTATAAAAAGTAATTTGCATATAATAAATTTCTAACACAAAAATACAAATATTAATAAGATGTTAAACATTGTTAATCGAGCGTTAAAAAATTTTGTAAAAAAAGAAATGTCTTTAAATTTACTTCAACCAAATTAAATTATTGAACTATGAAAAAATTTACAGGACTATTATTTATCTCCTTATTAAGTGGCGCAATAACATTAGGAGCCTATAAACTATTATTTGAAAAAGAAAATACCAAAGGAGTTACTTTAGCGCCAAACTATGCTAAAAATATTAATTTAGGTGCAGAAAACATAGATTTTACAAACGCTGCAGAAAACACCATACATAATGTAGTACATGTAAAAAACTTAAGTATTTCAAAAGCTCCAAGAAATCCCATAATGGAATATTTTTATGGATACAAAGGAAACCAACAACAAACCCAAGTTGGCACTGGTTCTGGCGTTATCATTTCTGAAGATGGCTATATAGTTACCAATAATCATGTAATTGAAAATGCAACTGAATTAGAAATCACCTTAAACAATAACAAGACCTATAAAGCAAAACTTGTTGGTACTGACACCAAAATGGACATTGCTTTACTAAAAATAGATTCAGATGAAAAACTTCCTTATATTGTTTTTGGAGATTCTGATGAAATTAAAGTTGGTGAGTGGGTTTTAGCAGTAGGAAACCCATATAATTTAAACTCAACTGTTACAGCAGGAATAGTATCTGCTAAAGCAAGGGATTTAAGCAATGAAGGTATCCAATCTTTCATTCAAACAGATGCTGCTGTGAATCCTGGAAATAGTGGTGGCGCATTAGTAAACACAAGAGGTGAACTTGTGGGAATAAACACCATGATTTCTTCTCCAACAGGGAGTTACACAGGTTATTCATTTGCAGTTCCTTCTAATATTACTCGAAAAATAATTGAAGATTTAATGCAGTTTGGCAATGTACAACGTGGTGTATTAGGGGTTGAAGGTGGCGAATTAAATAGTAATGTTGCAAAAGAATTTGGGATTGACCAAACACAAGGCTTTTACATAAATAAAATAACTAAAAATTCAGGTGCCGAAAAATCAGGATTAAGAGTAGGAGACATCATTACTGCTTTGGACAATAAAAAAGTTAAAGGATTTGCCGATTTAACTGCATGCATTAATACAAAAAGACCCGATGAAATTGTTAATGTAAGTATTACTAGAGATGGAAAATCAAAAACAATACCTGTTAAACTAACCAAAACAGAATTTTTAGCTTTTGAATTCAATGGAATTGAGCTAGAAGAAATAAATGAAAATGACAAAAAAGAAATGAATATTACTTATGGAATAAAAATAAAATCCATTACTAACGAAAATTATTTAGATTATGCTAATGAGCTTGAAGGCGGAATTATTCTTAGTATTGATGGCATGAAAGCTAAAAATATTGAGGAGGTATCATCTTATCTAAAACGAAAAAATAATTCGAAAGCACAGTACCAAATTATTACAAGAAACAAACAATTATATCGAATTATAATGTAATCTACATACCTATAGTTATCTTAAAACCACGCTTTTAACGTGGTTTTTTTATTATAATTGAAAAATAATTTCATTGAAACGTTTGAAATCATTATTTTTGCAAAATAATAAACAACAACTTATCTAATTACTACATGAGTAACAACAATTTATACGAAAAAGAGCTTGCATTTCAGGCAGACAGAAGAAAAGCTTGCGTTGAATTCATTAAAATCGTAAGCGATTTATGGTACGACAAATCTATTGAATTGGTCCTTTTTAGGAACCAATTAATTGACAGAAATGTTAGTGATATTATTAATTTGCATGAATATGCAGGAGAATTTGTACAAAAACCAATTAATATTTTTGATTCTGTAGAAATTGCACAAGCAATTTTAAGTTTAGACTTACCTCCTTCTAGATTAGATATTGGTAAATTAACTTATGAATTTCATTTAGAAGATAATAACTATAATGATGCTAAAGCATTTGTTATAGATAAGTTGAAAGACGCTAAAAACTACACAGACATTAAACCAAAAGACGTTGTTTTATACGGATTTGGAAGAATCGGTCGTTTATTAGCTCGTGAAATGATGAGCAAAATAGGAAAAGGACAACAAATGCGTTTAAGAGCAATTGTAACAAGAGATAAAAGTGATGCCATTTTATTAGAAAAAAGAGCTTCACTATTACGTTACGATTCTGTTCATGGTGATTTTGAAGGTTCTGTTCAAACAGACCCTGAAAACAATGCTTTAATTATTAACGGAACAACAGTTCATATCATTACTGCTAATAGTCCAGAAGAAATTGACTACACACAATATGGAATTGATGATGCTTTAGTGATTGATAATACAGGAGCATTTACTACTGAAGAAGCTTTAAAACGTCATTTAACTTCAAAAGGAGTTGATAAAGTTTTATTAACTGCTCCAGGTAAAGGTGTTCCAAATATTGTTTATGGAGTAAATCATACAGAATATAACCCAGATGAAGTTTCTATCTTTTCGGCAGCTTCTTGTACTACAAATGCAATTACTCCAGTTTTAAAAGCCATTGAAGATACTTTAGGTGTTGTAAAAGGGCATTTAGAAACAATTCATGCATATACAAATGACCAAAACTTAGTAGATAACATGCACAAAAAATACCGTCGCGGTAGAGCTGCAGGTTTAAACATGGTTATTACTGAAACTGGTGCCGGAAGTGCTGTTGCAAAAGCATTACCTAGTTTAGCAGGTAAATTAACTTCAAATGCAATTCGTGTTCCTGTTCCAAATGGTTCATTAGTTGTATTAAACTTAGAAGTTACCAAACAAACTTCAGTTCAAGAACTAAACGACATCATGAGAAAATACGCTCTTGAAGGTGATTTAGTTGAACAAATTAAATATTCTATGAATAACGAATTAGTATCTTCTGATATCGTTGGAACTTCTGCTCCTTCTATATTTGACAGTAATGCTACAATTGTTTCTGCAGATGGAAACAACATCGTTATGTATATTTGGTACGATAATGAATATGGGTATAGTCACCAAGTTATTCGTTTAGCAAAATACATTTCTAAAGTAAGAAGATACACTTACTACTAGTAGGGTAGAAATATTCAAAATAAAAAAAGCGCTTCAATATATGAAGCGCTTTTTGTTTTATAAAGAATCTATTTCTTCTTGAACTTTTTCCCAATCTTCTAACAATTGGTCCAATTCTTTCTTTTTCTTTTCATATGCCGTAAAAAAAGCTGCATTTTCAATTAGCTTATCATAGTTTGATGCTAAATTTTTATCATCTTTTTGAATATCAATTTCTAATTGCTTGATTTGACTTTCAACTTTACTAAGTCTGTTTTGTAATGATTTTGATTTTTTCTGATCTTCATAAGACAAACTCTTAACCTCATTTTTCTCTTTAGGCTTTACAACATTATCTACTTTTTCAAAAGCACGCATATCTTGTGCGTTTCTTTGTTCCAAAAAGAAATTAATATCTCCTAAATATTCCTTTATTTTCTGATCTTTAAATTCATAAGTAACATTTGCCAATCCTTGTAAAAAATCTCTATCATGAGAAACAAGCAACAAAGTACCTTCGTATTTATGCAATGCAGCTTTTAAAACGTTTTTAGATTTAATGTCTAAGTGATTCGTTGGCTCATCCATCAAAAGAACATTAATAGGCTGTAAAAGCAATTTACAAAGCGCCAAACGGTTTCTTTCTCCTCCAGATAACACTTTTACTTTCTTCTCTACATCGTCTCCTCTAAAAAGAAAAGAACCAAGCATATCTCTAACTTTCGAACGATTGGTTTCATTTGCAGCATCTATCATTGTATCTAATAATGTTTTTTCACCGTCTAAATACTCTGCTTGGTTTTGGGCAAAATAACCTATCTGAACATTATGTCCTAATTTAATGTCTCCGCTATATACAAATTCGTTAACTATAGCTTTAATAAAAGTAGATTTACCTTGTCCGTTTTGCCCAACAAACGCAATCTTACTACCTCTTTCCACTAAAAGCGAAATATCTTTAAGAATCGTTTTATCTCCGTACGCTTTAGTCACTTTCTCTGCTTCAACAACAACTCGTCCAGGAACTTGAGAAATAGGAAAGGATATATTCATTACAGAATTATCATCTTCATCTACTTCAATACGCTCTACTTTATCTAATTTTTTTATTAATGATTGTGCCATGGAAGCCTTAGATGCTTTTGCACGAAACTTTTCAATTAGTTTTTCTGTTTCTTCTATCTTCTTAGATTGATTTTTTTGAGTTGCCAATTGTTTTTCACGAATTTCATGTCGTAATTCTAAATACTGTGAATAAGGCTTATTGAAATCATAGGCTTTACCTAAAGATATCTCAATAGTTCTATTGGTTACATTATCCAAAAACATTTTATCATGTGAAACAATAACAACAACTCCCGAAAAATTACGTAAAAACCCTTCTAACCATATGATACTTTCAATATCTAAGTGATTCGTTGGCTCATCTAAAAGCAGAATATCATTAGATTGTAATAATAATTTTGCTAATTCAATACGCATTCTCCATCCACCTGAAAAAGTATCCGTTTGATTTTCAAAATCTTCGCGTTTAAAACCTAGTCCCAAAAGAATTTTTTCGGTATCTCCAATATAATTATAACCTCCTAAAACTTCATAAAGATGTGTAACATCACTTAAGTCCTCAATAATTTTTAAATAATCATCCGATTCATAGTCAGTTCTCGTGACTAGTTGGTGATTTAAGTCATCAATCTTTAATTCAGCCTTTTTAATTTCTTCAAAAGCTTGGTATGCTTCTTCTAAAACGGTTCTTCCTTGCTCAAAATCTATATCTTGACGCAAAAAACCCATTTTAACTTCTTTTTCTGTTGCAATAACTCCTGAATCAGGACTGAAATCTCCAGCTAAAATTTTCAACATTGTAGATTTCCCTGCTCCATTTTTCCCAACAAGACCAACTCTGTCACCAGAGCCTAATCTAAATGTTACTTCTTCAAACAAGTAAGTTCCTCCAAAAGAAACTGATAAATTATGAATATTTAGCATATGTATAAATTTCAATAAATACACTTATAAAATCTCATTTTGAGTACCTTTGTGTAAATATTTTGCAAATGTTAAAAAAAGGATCCAAACTATATAGTATTTTAACAGGAAGTTGTCCTAAATGTCATGAAGAAAGTATGTATTTCAATCAAAATCCATATAATTTAGTAGAAATTTATAAAATGCATGAAAAATGTAGTCATTGTCATACAACTTATAAAATTGAGCCATCCTTCTTTTATGGCGCAATGTATGTCAGTTATGCCGTGGGAATTGCTTTTGCGGTTGCAGCTTTTTTAATTGCTTATTTATTCATTGGTACTACACTAAAAACTTCATTTATTGCAATTGTGATCACTCAAATATTACTCATGCCTTTTACGATGAGAGTTTCAAGAAATATTTGGATCAACATGTTTGTTCATTATGATAAAAAATTAAAAAAAAGAGCTAATTAGCTCTTTTTTTTGTAAAATCTATGGATATCAATTTCAGCATCTAATGGATTATTATTTTCTATATTTTGAAACAATTGATTTGCAAGAAAAGGACCTAGCATTACACCTCGAGTTCCCAATCCATTTAACACATATAAGTTATTATGTATATTGTGCCTTCCAACTAAAGGTCTTCTATCTTTAACAGTAGGACGAACACCTGCAAAATGTTCTAAAACCTCGTATTCACAAGTAATAACTTCATTTAGTTTATCAAGTAATTCTTGTTTTCCTTCCATAGTAGGTAAATTTGTTTTATCCTTCCATTCATATGTAGCCCCAACTTTATACAAATCATTACCAATAGGAATTAAAAAAACACTAGAATTAATGATTTCATTTAACCTTAAATTTGGTGATTTAATAAGCAATAACTCTCCTTTAGTACCGTCAAGTGGCAAATCATTAAAATATGGATTTGAATGCAAACCAAAACCTTCTGCAAAAATAATTTGTTTAGCGTTGATTCCATTGTAGGAAATACAATTATCTTCAAAAACAACTGAATCATAATCGAAGGCCTCTTTATTTAAAACACCTAAACCTTCCAAAAATTTAGAATATTCTTCAACAAAAACTTTAACATCTAAGTAACCGGTCTGTTGAACTTTACCATACCCAAAAGGAGCTTTTATATTTTCATTATTATTTTGTATTAATTGAGTAGATAGAAAAGATTCCAAATTTGGTTTGTCTGCTGCTAAAAACCAATTATTCTGTTCCTCAATAGAAGTAAACTTCCTATATACTGGGATCTTGAAATCAAATTTAACAGCAAGCTTAGTCTCTATTAAAGCGTAAAATATGTTACAAAACAATAATTGCTCCTTAGCTTTCCAAACTTCACTGAAACGCTTTAAAACAAGAGGGTTATACATTCCTCCAGCAACTCTTGAGGACGGTTGTGAATTGTTATCATAAACCAATATACTTTTATTATTTTGAAGAGCAATTTCTGCAAAACAAGAACCAGCAATACCATTTCCAACTATAATATAATCAATCATGAGGTAAAAATAAAAAAAACTCTTACCAATTGGTAAGAGTTTTTTATGAATTGGAGAAAAACTATATTAATAATTCCACATATCTTGTTCGAAATCTCTAATTTTTTCTTTAACACGCTCAGATTCTAATAACTGCATTTGAGCATTTTCTTTCATATAATCTTTAATCATACGATCTCCGTAAACGTTTTCTTCAAGGTAAATAACCGCACTAAAACGTCTTGCATTAAGCAAATGATCAAAAGTAAAAGGCATTGCTGAGTTTCTATTATTAAAAGCTTTAGCTTCATGAAGAATATCTCTAGCTGCTGGAAAATATACCCAAAATAATTCGATGTAATCTTTCTCATCGTTATTCATTGTATAAACATCCGGTACAACAGGACAAATACCTAACATACGGTATTTTAATTCACCTTGACGTTTGTCAAAATACCAATATCCTACAATCTTGTATGCATCTACATGGTAAGCCTCAATTTGAGTTTTAGTAATATACTCCTCTGGAATTGTTTCACCAGCATTGTAATACTCTCTACCAGCATCTGTAGTATCAATAAAAACTAAAGACTGTTCAATATCTTTTAATGACTTTTTAGCTGTAAAATAACTAGAATCATAGATTTCAGTAATCTTACCATCTTTGATACCATCAATCAAAACCTTGTACAAAGGTTTTCTATCAGGACCTAAATCACCTTCAACAGGAAAATAAAAAGGAAAATTCACACGTTCATCAAGATCTACAATTTCCCAAATACGCTTACCCATCAAGATATCTCTATCATGTACATAACCATAAGGAAGTGGTTTATCATTGTCCGCTAATTGATCTGCTTCCGTTTTTTGACCTATTTGATCCGGTGTTTTTGCGTTTAATAAATTAGATTGCGCGAAAGTTAAAGTTGAACTTAAACTTAATGCTACTACTAATATAAGATTTCTCCAATTCATTTTTTTTATTCTTTTCGTTTATAAATAAACTCTGAAATTCTATTTTTATTGTATTTCAAAAGTACAAGGTGCAGTTTTTTTCATAAAAATTGAACTACCTCTTAATTTAGTTTTTACTTCAGAAATAATAACAAAATCACCTCTACCAGCTTTTGCTATAGCAGATTTAGCTCTTGCATCCATTTTGTTTCCAGAAACCACAATTGTAGGCTGTCCTGGAACTTTAATATTAAATCCTGTAACATCAATTCCTAATTCAAAATCAAAATCATCTAATTCAGCAGTTACAGTAGACATTTCTAGACTAGATTTTGGTCCTTTTGCAGCAACTTCTTTTCTAATTTTACCTTGAGGAGCAGGAATATCTTTAATACGAAAAACTTTTTTATCAGCAACTGGCTTACCATCAGGTAATTTACCTGTTACGTTAATAGTAACTTCACGACCTTGACCTGGACTCATATTATATTTTCCAACACCAGAACCTTTAGATAAACCAGATGCTGAAGCACTTACTTTATCATCAGAAATACCAGCAAATGAAATTGTCATAGGATTAACTACACCTCTATATACAACATTCATTTTGTCAGCAGAAATAGTAGCTGAATTTGGTCTAGGAACTACTACGTAGTTTCCTTTAATTGGTAAACTTACAACTTTACCACCTTCGTCAAAATTAAATGAACCGTTAATTTCATGTTCTCCAACACTACCAGCATTGAAAGAGAAATTAGCTTGTCCAGCTTCCGCTTTTACAGTTTGACCATTTACAATAACAGATTTTGCTACTAAAGATGGGTCAAATTTACCTAAAATAACTTTTCCTTTAACTGCTTCACCTTGAAAGAAAGCAGATTTTTCAGGAACAACTATTGGTTGGTAAGCTGTTAATGATGCTGCAGCAACTAAGTCAGATTGAAACATTCCACTAATAACATCACTTTCAGTAGTCTTAATATCACCTTGAATTTGTGATAATTTAGTTACCGTAGCAATTAATGGAAAACCTTTATAGTTATAATCTAACCAGTTTAAAGTTGTTCCAGCACTTTTAGATTTTACTGGAGCAGTTGCAAACCTTCCTTCAATTTTTTTCATTTCTGGGTCAGAAATAGAACTTCCACCTGCTTTTTTTATATCAGCAGAAAAATTAGCCATTTTATCTAAAAATTCTTGACCCGCCTTAGTAGGATTATCACCACTAAACCACATTTCATCAACACCATCTCCCTTGTCCATAGCTTCAAATGGTAAATTACCATCTTCATCTCTTTCAAGTTCACTTGTTATTTTTGTTTTAATCTCCTCAATATAAGCATTAAAATCTTTAGTTAACTTTCTGATTTTATCTACTTTAGCTTTTTTATCACCAAATTGACCTGGTTGATCTGCAGCTTTTTGAGCTAATTGTTCAAATGAAGACTGATTACGAACATCAGCAATTCCATTTGATTCTATAATTTTATTATTTAAAATACCAAAAGCAGATAATACTTCTTTTGACATATTTAAAGCTAACATTGCGATGAAAACCAAATACATTAGGTTTACCATCTTTTGTCTAGGACTTAATTTTCCTCCAGCCATTTTATTTAATTAGTTTTTGATTATTAATAAATTTAATTTTCGATAAAACTAATTATCCTCTTGTATTCATAGCAGTTAACATACCTCCGTAAACAGAATTTAAAGATGCAATGTTAGAAGTCATAGACTGCATTTGCTCTTTTAATTTATCTGCGTTTTCAGCAATTTGTTTATTAGCTTCAGCATTTCTTGAAGCACTCTCTAATTGTACTTTGTATAAACTATTTAAAGCTTCCATTTGTGCAGCAGCTTGAGACATCTCTTCAGAATATTTCTTTTGCCCAGCCATAGAATCAACTGTAGGTGCGATAGACTTAGCAGCTCCTTCAAAATTTTTGATACTTGCTCCTAAACTTTCCATTAATGCACCATCAATTTTAGCCTCTTTTAACATAGTATCTAATTTTTGAGATAATAATCCTTGAGCATCAGCTGGATTTTCTTTTTTCACTTTATCTTTAGCAATTCCATTATTTAATTCTGGATACACTAATGACCAATCTAAATCTTCTTCAGGCGTATCAAACGCAGATAATCCAAAAATTAAAGCTTCCGTTCCTAAACCTATGATCAACATAGCACTTGCTCCAGGCCAGTGCATTAATTTGAATAATGCTCCGATAATTACTACTGCCGCTCCCATACCGTAAGCGAAATTCATTGCTTTTTTGCTTAAAAATCCCATAATAAAAAAATTTGTTAGTTAGTTAAGTTTAATATATAAAAATTGGTTAAATACTTATTTTGGTCTGTTTCCAGTTGAACCTGTACCCATATAATCTTGTACTGTTCTAAATCCTATATAACTTCTAGCAGAATCTGCATACTCATAATCACGAGTAGCTACTTGTAAGAAATACCCAACATCTTTCCAAGAACCTCCACGCACAACTTTACGTTGATTTTTACGATCTGCTACATTTGGATTCATTGTTGAAACAAACTCATAAGAAGATGCACTATAAGCTGATTCTGTCCACTCAGAAACATTACCTGCCATGTTGTACAAATTAAAGTCATTTGGCTCATATGATTTTGCCTCTACAGTATACAAAGCACCATCAGCTGCATAATCTCCTCTATTTGGCTTAAAGTTTGCCATAAAACAACCTCTATCGTTCTTAGCATAAGGACCTCCCCAAGGAAACTTAGCCGATTCTATTCCACCTCTAGCAGCATATTCCCACTCAGCTTCTGTAGGCAAACGAAATGAATTCACTTGATCTCTACCTTTTTGTTTTTTAACATATGAGTTCTTATACATAGTTCTCCATGCACAAAAAGCTTTTGCTTGATTCCATGAAACACCAACTACTGGATATTCACCATAAGCTTGATGCCAGAAATAATCGTTATGCATTGGCTCATTATAAGAATATGCAAAATCTTTAATCCATGCAGTTGTATCAGGATAAATCTCAACTGGCTTAGTGTTTTCATAAAGACCCTTACGTCCTTTTTTCTTAACAGCTTCATTCCAATCTGCTTCTCTAAACTTAAATTTAAGCTTAGACATATCCATAGTTTTTAATCCATTATAAGATTCCGACTCAGGTAAATACATAGAATCCATTACTTCAACATAATACTCATCTGGGTATTTTTGCGGATCTTTAATTAATTTTATTTTATTATTTATCTTTCTACCAGCATATTGATCATCATCCGTACCAATACTATAGTAATTTTCATACATGTATTTATCGTACGCAGACATCTCTTCTACATTTGCATCAGCAAAAGCATAGTCTCCAATAGAACCACCATCTTTACCACTTCTTCCACCTTCAGCTGGCTTTTGACCAACCTCATCAGCAAGAACAGCTAATTTCATTCTAATTGTTGAATCTTTTACCCATTCTACAAACTGACGGTACTCACTATTAGTGATTTCCGTCTCATCCATATAAAACGAACGAACAGTTACTGTTTTTGTAGGAGCATCTTGGATATTAGCTAAATCATCATCTGATTTACCCATAATAAAGGCTCCGCCTGGAATTAAAGTCATTCCATAAGGCTTTTCTGGATGCCATTTTTTTCCTTTGACACCTACTACTTCACCTCTATCTCCTTTACTACAACTAATAAAAGACGATAAAATTATTGTAAATGCAACTAACTTCTTCATATAAACTTGGGTTAATTATAATTTTTCTTTTAAAGGCGTAAACCTATTTAATAATTTTGTAAAAAACAATTTTTTTGTTAAAAATCTTAAAAAAAGATTAATTTTTATCACTTTATGCTTTAACAGCTTCTGAACTTAATAAAAAATTAAAAAACATTACGTCTTTGTGCTTTCCACCAACGTTCTGGAATTTCACCCTCGCAAGATGCTAAATAGTCCTCATATGAACAAGGTAATAACGTATTTCTTTTTAATTTATTATTAACATTTGAAATAAATGGTATTTCTATCCACCATCTACCTGTTTTATCACTTTTATAATACACTAACTCTTCTTCCTCAATCAAAACAGTGTACTTCATATAGCTTTCTTTGGAACCAAATGGATATTCGTTTGATCTAAAACTATATCCTTCTAAAAAATACCAAACGATTTGCGAAATCAATACGGACTCCTCTTTTGTGTTTTGAAAATTAAAAATTCCAAATGAAGACACTTTATCGCTTATTCCAGCATACCTTGACAAAGCACATATTTCTTTTCCATCAAAACCATTAGAGTTAAAATCGATAAAGTTTCCTGAATAAGAAGACTGAACTGACGTTACATCTAAACTTACAAAATCTGCATCTCTGAAAACAGGTTCTGTAATTGATATATTGTTTGAAACCTGACCCAAACGATAAGCTTCAAAATACAACTTATCCATTAAATCTATCTCTTCTTGTGAATTAAAATAAGTTTGATACCCAATATTACTATAATTAAATAAATTATTAGGTTCTTCTACAATAACTTTTGACAAAAACGAGTTAGCCAAGTTAGTGTTTTCTTTTGCAAAATCAAATTTATTATCAATAGAAACAAAATTTACCATTTGATCTAGATTATCATAGGCCCTATAAATTGGGTAAGATATATCTTGTCCACCACCTATAACTATGGGGATAATTTTCTTCCTAATTAAGTCCTCACAAATAGTTTGAACTAAAAAATAAGTATCATCAATTGATTCTCCAGCCTGAATAGTACCTAAATCTGCTATTGCGACTTTCCAATTACCTGGATACAACTTGTAAAAATTTTTTCTAAAAAAATCTACATCATTCTCTTTATTTTCATAATCAGCACCTCTATATTCATTTACAACAAATACAGCAACACTTATATTATCTAAATTAGGAAAATCAGTAGACGTATGAAAAGTTACTTTCTTACCAAGTGACTGTGTAGACAAATTATCTATAAAACCTAAACATTCAGAATTAACAGGTTGTAAAAAATCAAAAACCATTCTTATTTCTTTTTAGCTGTTGTTTTCTTAGCAGGCGCTTTTTTCTTGGCTGGTGCTTTTTTAGCAGCAGTTTTTTTAGCAGGCAACTTCTTCTCTATCAATTCCTTTACCTCTTCTAAAGATAAAGCTTTTGCATCTACATCTTTACTTAATTCAATTTTTAATTTACCTTTTAAGATTACAGATCTTCCCCAACGTGCTTTTTCTACACGTATCCCATCTTCTTTCCAATCGTGAATTACCTTATCTATTTCTTTTTGAATTTTATCTGAAATTAATTCATTTAAATCTTCTTGTGATAAATTATCGAAATTGTATTTTTTATTTACATTTATAAACAATCCGTTCCATTTAATAAATGGACCAAAACGACCAACTCCTTTTTGGATAGGCAAATCATCATAAGTACCAATTGGAGCATCTGCAGCTTCTTTTTCAGCGATAAGCTCTTTAGCTCTTTCTAAAGTTACATCTAATGGATCTTCTCCTTTTGGTAAGGATATAAATATTTTCCCAAAACGAACATAAGGACCAAAACGACCATTACTTACCTCAACATCTTCATCTTTATACACTCCTAATGTTTTAGGCAATAAAAATAGCTTTAAAGTTTCTTCTAATGTAATTGTTCCAATATTTTGATCAGACATTAAACTTGCAAATATCTTCTCTTCATCATCCGCACTACCAATTTGCGCAACAGGTCCAAATTTACCTAATCTTACTAAAAGTGGTTTTCCAGATTTCGGATCTGTTCCTAAAATTCGTTCTCCACTTTCTCTTTCTGCATTTTCTTCAACTTCTTTAACATTTGGATGAAATTTAGAGTAAAACTCATTCATCATATTAGCCCAATCAACATTCCCTTCCGCAATTTCATCAAAATCTTGCTCTACTTTTGCAGTAAAGTTATAATCTAAAATAGTAGAGAAATTTTTAACCAAAAAGTCGTTTACAATTGTTCCAATATCTGTAGGAACCATTTTTCCTTTATCTGAACCTACGTTTTCTGTTAAAACTTTTGATTTAACGGTGTTTCCAATTAATGAAACCTGCGTGTATTTTCTTTCTACACCTTCAGAAGTTCCTTTTTCAATATAGTTTCTATTGATAATTGTAGAAATTGTTGGCGCATAAGTAGACGGACGACCAATTCCTAACTCCTCTAATTTCTTAACCAAAGCAGCCTCTGTATAACGAGCTGGAGGTCTTGAAAAACGCTCTGTTGCTTGAATATAAGTGTTCGATAATTTTTCATTCATTTTCATTGCAGGAAGCATTCCTTCTTGCTCTTCCTCATCATCATCGTGTCCTTCTAAATATACCTTTAAAAAACCTTCAAACTTTATTACTTCACCACTTGCAGCAAAAATTTCTTTATGATTATTTGCTTCAATTTTAACATTTGTACGTTCTAATTGTGCTTCACTCATTTGAGATGCCAAAGTACGTTTCCATATTAAATCATATAAACGCGCTTGATCTCTATCTATATTTACCGTATGCAAAGACATATCGGTAGGACGAATTGCCTCATGCGCTTCTTGCGCTCCTTTACTTTTAGATGTGTATTTTCTTGGCTTACTAAATTCTTTCCCGTAAGAACGAATAATTTCAGCTTCTGCAGATGTCATTGCCTCGTTAGAAAGATTAACACTATCCGTTCTCATATAAGTAATTAAACCGGCTTCGTATAATCTTTGTGCAATTTGCATGGTAATTCCAACAGGTAAATACAATTTACGTGCTGCTTCTTGTTGTAATGTAGAAGTTGTAAATGGTGCTGCTGGAGCTTTTTTGGTTGGTTTTGTTTCTAAATCGGCTACTTTATAAGCAGATCCTATATTACTTTCTAAAAAAGCCTCGGCTTCTTTTTGTGAAGTAAAGTTTTTAGGCAATTTTGCTTTAAATGATTTTCCTGCTTCGTTTGTAAATTCAGCAGTTATACTATAAGAACCATGTGGATTAAATTCTTGAATCTCTCTTTCTCTTTCTACAATTAAACGAACAGAAACCGACTGAACACGCCCTGCAGACAAACCTCCTTTTACTTTTTTCCAAAGAACTGGAGATAATTCATACCCTACTAAACGATCTAAAACTCTACGAGCTTGTTGTGCGTTTACTAAATTATAATCTATTCCTCTAGGGTTTTCAATAGCTTTTTGAATGGCAGACTTTGTAATTTCATGAAAAACAATACGTTTTGTTTTGTCTTTATCTAATTTAAGCTCTTCTGCAAGATGCCAAGAAATAGCTTCTCCTTCACGATCCTCATCGGAAGCTAGCCAAACCATATCGGCTTTTTTAGCTAAATCTTTAAGTTTTTTTACTAAAGCTTTCTTATCAGAAGAAACTTCATATTTAGGTTTGAATCCGTTTTCTACATCTACACCTATTTCCTTCGAAGGTAAATCTGCAATATGTCCGTAACTAGATTCAACTTGGTAATCCTTTCCTAAAAATTTCTCGATAGTTTTTGCTTTCGCAGGTGACTCAACGATAACTAAATTCTTTGCCATTATAATCTTTGTTTGTCGCAAAAGTATGCGTTTTTTTTAAATTTTGACATTTTAGAGAAACTTTTAAATTTAAAGTATGTGTTTTGAATTAAAAAAAAACACATATTCTTAGTCTGTCAAGTTGTCATATTTTACATTTTAGTATTATCTTTGCAGTTGTAAAAAAAGAGATATACTTTTTATGGAGAAGATAATTGAAGAAAGTAAACAAGGAACTAAACTTGTTTTAGAACACAAAAAAGAAAATACAAAAAAACTTTTCATCGAAAGCTATGGTTGTGCTATGAATTTTTCAGATAGTGAAATTGTAGCTTCTATATTGAATGATCAGGGATACAATACAACGGATACGCTGGAAGAAGCCGATTTAGTTTTAGTCAACACTTGCTCTATTAGAGATAAGGCGGAACAAACTATTAGAAAAAGACTTCAAAAATATAATGCTGTAAAACGAGATATTAATCCAGGAATGAAAGTTGGCGTTCTGGGTTGTATGGCGGAACGATTGAAAGAAAAATTTTTAGAAGAAGAAAAAATTGTAGATTTAGTTGTAGGACCAGATGCTTACAAAGACATTCCAAACTTACTAAAAGAAGTAAACGAAGGTAGAGATGCTATTAACGTGATTCTTTCTAAAGAAGAAACATATGGAGATATATCTCCTGTACGTTTAAACACAAACGGAATAAACGCTTTTGTATCTATTACAAGAGGTTGCGACAATATGTGTACTTTCTGCGTAGTTCCGTTTACTCGTGGAAGAGAACGCAGTAGGGAACCACAAAGTATATTAGAAGAAATAAAAGATTTATGGGACAAAGGATACAAAGAAGTTTGTCTTTTAGGTCAGAATGTAGATAGTTACCTTTGGTATGGTGGCGGATTGAAAAAAGATTTTGACAAAGCCCCAGAAATGCAAAAAGCAACTTCTGTAGATTTTGCACAATTATTAGATATGTCTGCTAAAGCATTTCCAAAAATGCGTTTTCGTTTTTCTACCTCCAATCCACAAGATATGCATGAAGAAGTGTTACATATCATTGCAAAACATCAAAATGTATGTAACTACATTCACTTACCTGTACAAAGTGGAAGTACCAGAATTTTAAAAGAAATGAATCGCCAGCATACGCGTGAAGAATACATGGCGTTAGTGGATAAAATTAAACAAATAATTCCTGATTGCACCATTTCTCAAGATATGATTACTGGTTTTCCAACAGAAACAGACGAAGATCATCAAGACACTTTATCGTTAATGCGCTATGTAAGATATGATTTTGGTTATATGTTTTCTTATTCTGAAAGACCTGGAACAATGGCTGCTAGAAAATTAGAAGACGATGTGCCAGAAGAAGTAAAAAAACGTCGTTTACAAGACATTGTAGATTTACAACAAGAACTTTCTTTAGAAAGAACACAACGTTTTTTAGGAAAAACAGTGGAGATTTTAGTGGAAAGAGAATCGAAAAAATCAAAAGAAGAATGGAGCGGAAGAAATTCTGAAAACATGGTTACGGTTTTTCCAAAAGAAAACTATAAACCTGGAGATTTTGTAATGGTGGAAATTTATGATTGTTCATCGGCTACTTTAAAAGGAAAAGCAGTAGGCTATTCTAAAATGCAATAATTACAGCCACGGATTAAAATGGAAAAGGAAATTATAATAAAACCAACTTTTGATATTAAAAGCTCTTTTAAAGCAACTTTACAAGTTCTTTTAGGAAGTAAATTAATACTATTAATAATTCTGATATTAATGGTGATTTTTAATAATATTTTCGTGAATTTCAACAACATTGAAATAAGTCTCATTGAGACAATAACATCTATTTTAGTTATTCCTTTGTTTTTATCATTTTTTATTTTTTCAATATTTAGAAAAACAAAAAAGAGCATTCTTGAAAACCCAAGGCTTAAAGAAAACATTATTTATATAATAAACAATAAATCCTTTCAAGAAAAAGGAGATAGTTTCGACCTAAAATATTTTTGGGAAAACATAAAAAAAATAGTTGAGGAAAAAGACTTTTTCCTTATATATGTTGCTAAAAACAATGCTATTGTCATTAAAAAAACAGACTTAAAGGACAATCAATATATCGAATTAAAAGAGCTTTTTAATTCATTGAACATCAAAAAGAAATTAATATAACTCTGCAAATTTGCGGTTAAAAAAGAGATTGCTTCGTGCCTCGCAATGACTATGGAAAGTATTCAAGCAACAAAACAACGATTTGAAATTATTGGGAATGACCCAAAGCTAAATCGCGCAATAGAAAAAGCAATTCAGGTTGCTCCTACCGATATTTCAGTATTAGTTACAGGAGAAAGTGGTGTGGGTAAAGAAAGTATTCCAAAAATAATACATTCTCTTTCGCATAGGAAACATGGGAAATACATTGCGGTAAACTGCGGTGCAATACCTGAAGGAACTATTGACAGTGAACTATTTGGCCACGAAAAAGGATCATTTACTGGCGCTACAAATGCTAGAGAAGGATATTTTGAAGTTGCAGATGGCGGAACAATATTTTTAGACGAAGTTGGCGAATTACCATTAACCACACAAGTACGCTTATTACGTGTTTTAGAAAATGGAGAATTCATCAAAGTAGGTTCTTCAAAATCCCAAAAAACAAATGTTAGAATTGTTGCTGCAACAAATGTAAATATGTTTGATGCCATTGAAAAAGGAAAGTTTAGAGAAGATCTATACTACAGATTAAGTACTGTAGAAATACTATTACCACCTTTACGAGAGCGAAAAGACGATATTCATCTTTTATTTAGAAAATTTTCTGCAGATTTTGCACACAAATATAAAATGCCTCCTATAAAATTATCAGAAGAAGCTGTCCAGTATTTATTACGTTACCGTTGGAATGGAAACATTAGACAGTTACGAAACATTGCCGAACAAATATCTGTTTTAGAAACAAAAAGAGAAATTACGCTATATACTTTACAAAGTTATTTACCAGAAAATGGCAATAACTTGCCTTCTGTTATAAACAACAAAAAATCGGAAAGTGACTTTAGCAATGAAAGAGACATTTTGTACAAAGTTTTATTTGACATGAAAAGCGACTTGAATGATTTGAAAAAATTAACGCAAGAGCTAATGAAGCATGGAAACGACAATGTGCAGGAGAACAATAAAAATTTAATTAAAAGAATTTACGATAAAAACGAAGATAATTCTATCTTTGAAAAAGAAACTCAAACTAAATTATTGCCGCCTCATCAGGAAGAATTTCAAGAAGATGAAATTGACGAAGAAGACGATTCAAACTATTTATTTGCTGAAACTGTAGAGGAAGAAGAAACACTAAGTTTAGAAACTAGAGAAATTGAGTTGATTAAAAAATCTTTAGAAAAAAACAAAGGAAAAAGAAAGGCTGCAGCAGATGAGCTTGGCATTTCTGAAAGAACGCTTTACAGAAAAATCAAACAATACGATTTGTAAAATTTAGATTATAACATGAGAAAAATATCATACTTACTTTCATTATTCCTATTACTAACTTTAAGCAGTTGTTCAGTATACAACTTTACTGGAACTGGCAAAATTGATGCAAAAACTTTTCAAGTAAATTATTTTCAAAATAATGCTGAACTAATTGAACCTGGAATTGAAAGAACATTTACAATTGAACTGCAAGAAATTATTCAAAATCAAACCAATTTAAACCTTACCAATCAAGGTGGTGATTTATTGTATGAGGGTGAAATTGTAGAATACAGAATTACTCCTATGACTGCAACCGCAGACCAAACCGCAGCACAAAACAGAATAACAATTGCCGTACTAGTTCGTTTTACAAATAAAAACAAAGAAGATGATGATTTTGAAAGAAGATTTTCATTTTATTATGATTACGATGCTAATCAACAGTTAGTTGGTTCTCAACTAACAACAGCTTTAAAAGAAATTTTTGAAAGAATTACACAAGATATTTTTAATGCTTCACTTGCCAAATGGTAAATAATTTAAAACCAAACAATTGAACACAAACGATTTAACATACCTATTAAACAAACCAGAAGCCATAAATGAAATGCAAACTATGTCATTAGAGGCTGTTTTGCATGAATTTCCATATTTTCAGAGCACAAGAGCTTTACATTTAAAAGGTTTGTTAAATCAAGATAGTTTTCGCTACAATTATGAATTAAAAAAAACAGCAGCTCATACATCTGACAGAAGTATTTTATTTGATTTCATTACCTCTGAAAAATTCGAAACACTTCAAATAAATTTAGTTGAAAATGATTTAAAGAAGATTAATGATATAAACGTAATTGATGGGTTTGTTATAGAAGAACAAAATATTTCGAAAGTTGAAATCTTAACTAAAAAAGAATCTATCGAAGAAAAATTGGAAATTGGAAAACCAATTAACTTTATTGAAAATGAAAAACATTCCTTTCAAGAATGGCTAAAGCTTACCACATTTGCGCCAATTGATAGAGAAAACATAGAAGAAATTATAGAATTTGATGTTGACAGACAAAAAAAAATAGAATTAATTGACAAGTTTATTGAGCTAAATCCAAAAATATCACCTGTCAAGGAAAACACTAAAACCCCTGCAAACATTAATATTAGCAAGGACGAACCAACACACTTAATGACAGAGACATTAGCAAAAGTGTATTTGGAACAAAAAAAATACAACAAAGCAATACAAGCTTATGATATTTTAATTTTGAAATATCCAGAAAAAAGTAGTTTCTTTGCAGACCGAATAAAAAATATAAAAGAATTACAACAAAATAATAATTAATTATGGGTTTCACAGGTTTTTTAATTGCAATAACAATAGTTTGCTTTTTATTAATTTTAGCAGTTATGGTACAAAACCCAAAAGGTGGTGGATTATCTTCTTCTTTTGGTGGTTCACAACAATTAGGTGGTGTACAAAAAACAACAGACTTCTTAGACAAAAGTACTTGGACTTTAGGAGGTATATTAATTGCTTTAATTTTATTATCAACTCTAGCTTTTACTAATTCTTCAAACGGAGGATCGAAAATATTAGGAAACGATGAAGGAACAGCTGTTCAAACTACAACTATTCCTACAACTCCTGAAGCTACACAACAAGCAACAGAAACTGCTCCTGTAACAACAGAAGAAGCTGCAAAATAATATATTAGTATACAAATAAAAATGCCAGCCTGTCAGTGCTGGCATTTTTTTTATAAGTAAAATTGTCAGAAAATAGCTTTGGCATAATTTCTGAAAAAACATTAAACAATAAATTAGCAAAAAATAAAATATATAATTATGCAACTAAACATTAAACCACTTTCAGATAGAGTAGTAATTGAACCAATGCCTGCAGAAACTACAACTGCTTCAGGGTTAATTATTCCGGATACTGCAAAAGAAAAACCACAAAAAGGAATTGTTGCTGCTGTAGGGAACGGAAAAAAAGATCATACAATGACCGTAAAGATTGGTGATACTGTACTATATGGTAAATATTCAGGTACAGAATTAAAATATGAAGGCAAAGATTACCTAATAATGAAAGAAGAAGAAATTTATGCAATTCTTTAATTTTTAGATTTATCAACAAGCTTAAATAATTAAACTTTAAACAAAACAAGATGGCGAAAGATATAAAATTCGATATAGAAGCACGTGACGGACTAAAAAGAGGTGTTGATGCATTAGCAAATGCAGTAAAAGTAACACTTGGACCAAAAGGAAGAAATGTAATTATAAGCAAATCTTTTGGTGGACCATCAGTAACTAAAGATGGAGTTTCTGTTGCAAAAGAAATTGAATTAGCGGATCCATTAGAAAATATGGGAGCGCAAATGGTAAAAGAAGTTGCCTCTAAAACTAATGACTTAGCTGGTGATGGAACTACAACTGCTACAGTATTAGCACAGGCAATTGTAAAAGAAGGATTAAAAAATGTTGCTGCTGGTGCAAATCCAATGGATTTAAAAAGAGGAATTGACAAAGCCGTAACAGCTATTGTAGAAGACTTAGCAAAACAATCTCAAACAGTTGGTAATTCTACTGATAAAATCAAGCAAATTGCATCTATTTCTGCAAATAATGACGAAACAATAGGTGATCTTATTGCCGTTGCTTTTAGTAAAGTTGGAAAAGAAGGAGTTATAACAGTTGAAGAAGCAAAAGGGACAGAAACTTACGTAGATGTTGTAGAAGGAATGCAATTTGACAGAGGATATCTTTCTCCTTATTTTGTAACAGATGCCGACAAAATGATTGCAGAACTAAACAATCCTTATATTTTATTATTTGATAAAAAAATATCAAATCTTCAAGAATTGTTACCAATTTTAGAGCCAGTTGCACAATCTGGTAAACCTCTATTAGTTATTGCAGAGGATGTAGACGGACAAGCGTTAGCAACTTTAGTAGTAAATAAATTAAGAGGAGGATTAAAAATTGCAGCTGTAAAAGCTCCAGGTTTTGGAGACAGAAGAAAAGCAATGTTAGAAGATATTGCAATTTTAACTGGCGGAACAGTAATTGCTGAAGAAAGCGGTTATTCTTTAGAAAATGCAACTTTAGAGATGCTTGGTACTGCTGAAAACATAACTATTGACAAAGACAATACAACCATTGTTAATGGTGCTGGAAGTGCAGAAAATATCAAAGCAAGAGTAAATCAAATTAAAGCACAAGTTGAAACTTCAACTTCTGATTATGATAAAGAAAAATTACAAGAACGTCTAGCTAAATTAGCTGGTGGTGTAGCAGTCTTATACGTAGGTGCTGCTTCAGAAGTAGAAATGAAAGAGAAAAAAGACAGGGTAGATGATGCATTACATGCAACTCGTGCCGCTGTTGAAGAAGGTATTGTTGCTGGAGGTGGTGTTGCTTTAGTAAGAGCAAAAGCTGTTTTAGCAAAATTAAAAGCTGAAAATGCAGATGAAGCAACAGGAATCCAAATAGTAAACAAAGCGATTGAAGCTCCATTAAGAACTATAGTTGAAAATGCTGGTGGTGAAGGATCTGTTGTTATTTCTAAAGTATTAGAAGGTAAAGGAGATTTCGGATTTAATGCTAAAACTGGCGAATATGTTCAAATGTTAAAAGCAGGAATCATTGACCCTAAAAAAGTTACACGAGTTGCATTAGAAAATGCTGCATCTGTTTCAGGAATGATTCTAACTACAGAGTGTGCATTAATAGAAATAAAAGAAGATGCTCCTTCAATGCCAATGGGCGGAGGAATGCCAGGAATGATGTAAGATTTTTATGTTAAATTTTTCAAAAACTGCTTGATTAAATCAAGCAGTTTTTTTTATTTTACAAAAACATAAAAAATGAAAACATTACAATTTCTTTCTTTTTTACTATTAGTGTCATATTTATCATTCTCTCAACAGAAAAACACTACAGAAAACAAAGACATAACCACTTCACTTGTAGAATTTTATAAACTTGAAAGAGAAAATATTTCAATTCATTTAAACAAAAGCATTTATTTAACAAATGAGACTATTTGGTTTAAAGGATATGTAATTGAAAAGAAAAATGTAAAGTTATTTCAACCAACTACAAATGTATATGTAAAGTTATTTGATGAGAATAAAAACTTAATAAAATCGCAGTTAATATATGTAACAAACGGTGTATTCGAAGGAAACATTGAAATAGAAGACTCATTAAAATCTGGAGACTACTATATTCATTCTTACACAAATTTTATGAATAATTTTGATGAAGATGAATCATTACTTCAAAAATTAGAAATAATAAACACTAAAGATTATGCAAATCCTATTTCTAACTCAAACTATTCCATTGATTACTCTGTTGAAGGAGGAAAATTGCTTTTAAATGTAAAAAACACAATTGTTGTTAAAGTAACTAATTGCTTAGGAGAAGGGTTTAAAATAGACAATATTACCGTTGTAGATTCTAAAGACCGTGTAATTGCAGTTTTTTCAACTAACACGGAAGGATATGGTAAATTTGAAATTCAAAACACTAAACTAGACACTTATACCATAAAAACAAATATTGATAATAAGTTCGTAGAAAAAAAAATATCTAATATAGAAATGGAAGGTATAAATATTAATGTAAACAATTATGCAATTCCAAACAAAACACTAATTACAATTTACACTAATCAGAATACCTTAAATAAAATTAACAATAAAGCATATACAGTTCTTATTCAAAAAAACGATTTTGCAAATTCGTTTAATTTTAATTTTGACAATAAATTAAGTAAAGACATTTATATTGATAACAAAAATCTATATGAAGGTGTAAACATAATTCGTTTATTAGACGAGGATTTAAATTCAATTTCTGAGAGAATAATATACAATTCTTCACAGATAAAAAACAAAATAGCTATTGTAAAAACAGAATCAAACGAAGAATACATTACGGTATTTGGTAATTTTGGGTCAAAAATAGCAAATTTTAGTACAACCATACTTCCGAAAAATTCAATATCTAATTTTAATCAAAATGATATTGTTTCAAATCTAGCTTTTAACAATTACCTTGAAAATCCACTTATAAACAGCAGTTATTATTTCACTGACTTTAATAGGGCGAAAAAATATGCATTAGATTTGTTTTTAACAGCTAATAAATATAAATATAGCTGGAGTTCTATTTTAAACAAAGCTCCTTTAAAGAAATTTGAATTTGATATTGGTGTTGATTTAAAAGGAAAAATAAATTACCCTACAACAGGGAATCAAAAGTCTAAAATTAGATTATTTTCACCATATGGAGTAGATGAATTAAGTGAGATAAATGACAAAAATGAATTTGAATTTAAAAACATTCTTGCAATAGACTCTACAAATTTTCACCTGTCTCTAATTGACAACAAAGGAAAAATATTAGATCTCAAGGCATATACCACAATCCAAAGTAATAAAAATATCTTTTTAAGGCAATTCGAAATAAAAAAACACGACTGTCCTGAAAAAAATTATGAAACAAACGAAAATTTTAATTTAAACTTTCCTTCACATGATAATTTTATAATCCTAAAAGATATTGTAGTAACAGAAGAGGCGGTCGAAAAATTAAATTTTGCAGATAGACCTAATAACAATATGTCACAAGCATACAAGATTGACGACAACAAAGCTTCAATGTACTATGATGTTTTAGGGTTCATAAGAGCTCATGGGTATGACGTAAGTCAAGTAGGTGGAGATGTCACTATAAGAGCAAGAACTGTTAATTCTTTTTATGGAAATTTATCTCCTGCAGTTTATATTGACGATGCCCTACTTTATGATTTCAGTCTTTTATACAACCTAAACTTAAATTCAATTGACGAAATTTATATAAATAAAAGAGGTTTTGGAGTAGGTAGTCAAAGTGTAAATGGTACAATTAAAATTTACACGAAAAAAATATTTAGTAGTTCTATATTATCCATTAAAACTAAATCTATGTCATTTCTAGTAAAAAATGCTTTTTCAATTCAAAAGCCTTTCAAGAATCCAGAATACTCTGATTATACTAGCAATGCATTTAAAACATATGGAACCATAAATTGGGTACCAAATACATATACTGACTCAGAAGGTAATTTTGAATTAATATTCCCTAAATTAAACCAAAAAGAAGTAACATTAAATATCCAAGGGATAGATTTGAATGGAGAGCTTTATTTTGAAAACATTGAAATAAAAATAAAATAAAAACCAAAAACCGATTAGAAATTCTAATCGGTTTTTTTATTATAACTTCTTTAAAGATTATTCTTTTTTAGTCCAATCGAAATTAGTAATGTAAGATATTCTAACTGTTGGATTAGTTTCTTGGATAGTATTTGAAAAATTCCAAATGTTTTGATGAATATAATTTAATTGCAATTGATGATTGGCGTTTAGATTATACCCTAAACCAGCAATAATTCTATTTTGATTAAAAAATGTTTTACCAGCATTATTACCAATATTTACAAATGCTTCATCACCTAAAACAGCGAATAATTTGGCTTTTTCATCTTGTTTGGTCAAGGTATAGTTTACCAAAAACATATAGCGTACACGATTTCTATAGTCATAGTGATCAATGTCAAATTCATTAGTTGTAGTGTTTAATTTTGTAATTCCTACAAATCTATTTTCATCTCTTAAACGATGAATAAATTTAAAATTTCCTTTAGAATGCGTGTACGTTCCTTGAATCCAAACATGATTTTCTGGACTTGTAATTTTGTTTATCGCAGGATTACCATACGAATAAGTTTCATAATGTGTAAACCCAATACTTCCTGTAAATTTTGAAGTAAATTTATAATCTAATGATGGACGAATAAACCATTGTTGTTTTTCAGAAAAACCATTTGCATAACGCATAGTAGCCTCAACTGTAAAAGAAGTCTTTTCATAAATCATGTTTTTACCTACATAATGAAACCAAATATCATTATTTTGACTTTTAACTTGTGCAATAGTGTTAAGTGATACTAACATTACTAATGTACAGAATACTATTTTATATATTTTTAAATTCATTTTATTTTATGTTTTTAAAATAGCTTTAAGCGCCTCATGCAAAAATAAGACGCCTATTACTAAATAACTAATTCAACCTATTTTAAAATTATTTATTTTTTCTTCCTGACAATGGATGATCAGATAACGGCTTATGGTTTTCTAATCCAACAATTGTAACAGTACTATTATCATTTGATTCATAATCATTTTTAAAGTGTTCTAAATTTTCCATTACAGAATGGTCTACTAATTTAGTTTTCTTTAAATCGATAGTAATATTAAACCCAGGTGGAATTGCCTCTAATTTTCTCTTTACACCTAAATAATTACTAAAAATAGCTGCTTTATCAATTTCAACTAAATAATTATTTCCTTCAAAAGAAACTAAAGTTGGAGCCTTAAAGAAAGAAGAAATAGGCGTTCCATTAATTAAATGAATTATCATTTTAAGAACCATACCTGCTGCAATACCAATTAATAAATCTTCAAATAATGTAAAGAAAATAGTAACTAAGAAGATTGCCAATTGCTCTTTACCAATTTTAAAAGTATGCACAAATTCTTTTGGATGCGCTAACTTAACACCTACACTAATTAACATCGCAGCCAAAGCAGCATTTGGAATCATCTCTAATATTGGCGTTGCTAGCAAAACAAATATTAAAATAAAAAAACCGTGGAAAAAATTTGCCCATCTTGTAACCGCTCCATTATTAACGTTTGAAGAAGAACGTGCTACCTCAGAAATCATTGGTAAACCCCCTAAAAATGCAGCTAGTGTATTCCCTATTCCTACTGCAATTAAATCTTTATTCATATCTGACTTACGCTTAAACGGATCCATTAAGTCAATTGCCTTAACCGTCAAAAGAGACTCTAAAGTACCTACTAAAGCGAACATAATTACAAATTTTACAAATAATCCTGTTTGAGAAATCCCAGCAAAACTTGCATTTATATTAATATTATCAATTAAACTACCAATTTTAACTAAAGCATAAGCTGGCTCAGTTTCTTTAAAGTGCATAAATAACTCACAAGGAATAGCAAACAATAATACTACTAATGGAGCAGGAATCATTTTAATTGTTTTATTCTTAATATAAGGCCATCCCATCATTACAGCTAAACTCACAATACCTATAAAGGATGCTTTTGGGTCTAAATTTGCAATAAAGTTTGGAATATTCATCAATAACTCAATTGGTCCTTTCCCTTTTCCTAAAGCAGGGTCATCGTTTAATAAAACCGGAATTTGTTTAGCAATAATAATTATACCAATTGCGGCTAACATTCCATGAATTGCAGACAATGGAAAAAAGTCGGCTAGTTTTCCTAATTTAAAAACTCCAAATAATATTTGGATCACACCAGCAACAACCATTGCTCCTAATGCTAATTTCCAACCTAGAGCATTATCTCCTTGACCGAATTCTGCAACAGCACCAGCAACAATAACAATTAAACCAGCTGCTGGTCCTTTTATAGTTAATCGTGAACCCATAATAAAACTAACAACTATTCCTCCAATGATTGCGGTTAACAATCCCATAATAGGCGGAAATTCTGAAGCTTTTGCAATACCTAAACTTAATGGTAATGCCAATAGAAAAACAATAAACCCAGAAATAGCATCTGCTTTGAAATTTTCTTTTAATCCTGCTAATCCATCAGCAGGTATAAATTTTTTAACTTTTGTATTCATTATATTTTATTTTTTTATCTTCCTGAATTCGTTTCAGGATCTGTTTTTTATGATTTAGATTTGGATTCTGAAACAAGTTCAGAATGACAAATTTTCTATGATGATTTATAAGGCAATTCGTGATATGTTTTAACATGCGGACCAAGGAAAAGTCTTGTGTAAATTCTAATTCCTGCAATTCCAGATACTATAAAACTTGAAGCAATAAAAAAGGCAAGCAATATTTGATTACTCTCGATATGACTAAAAATTAAATCCTCACCAATAAAAGTGGTTGTTATTGGAAACCCTGTAACACCTAATGCTGCTAATAAAAAGAAAAACGCAAATTTTGGATGTTCATAAACATGTCCTAAATACTGATTTAGCCCCACATTTGACTCCATTTTTTTTAGTCGAAGTAATGCTAAATAACCAATAACACCCGCCACAATAATTCCTGACAAATAGACTACTAATTCTGAATAATCTACTTTTTCGTTAAAAACTATAGCTAGCGCAATCCAAAAATGGTTTAATACAATCAGAATCCATGCAATAAAAGGACTTTTTCTTTCTGAAAAAGCTTTAAAAACAAATAACAAACCAATAAAAGCAAATAATTCAGGTAAAATATTTATAATTTGAACAGGCACTATGTCTTTAAATTCATAAAACACAACTCCCAAAAGATAAGTAGGTATAAATACCAAAATCAATCGCTTAAAATTTAAAAAATCTAATGATTCTCCTAAAGTTTTTAACGGTTTCCAAAGCACTAAATTCATGAATTGCTCAAGTTTAAATTCTTTCAAACTCAATATATATAAAGCATATTCCAAACGTTTAGGTAATGTATTTTTAATACCTCTTTCTTTTGGTTGAAAATTGTAAAATTGTTCACGAATCATGTAACTCACAACAGAAGGAGAAACCAATAATTGATAGGTTCTTAAAAAAGCATTTCCTGCGAAATGGAACAAGGCTAATGTTTCAAAACCAAGAGCAACTTCAATAAAAATCAAACCAATTTGAGAAATTGAACTATAAGCAACCTGACTTTTAACAGACGATTGTACTTTTGCCATATAAGCAGCCATTATACTAGTTGTTAAACCCATTAAACCAATAGCAATTCGCATGGAAGTTTGGTGCTCCCAAAAAGGAAAAGTTCGCAACATTAAGAACACTCCTAAATGAACAGAAAGCGAACCATAGAAAATTGCACTTGAAGGCGTTGGTCCTTCCATAGCTCTTGGTAACCAGGAAGAAAACGGAATTTGAGCCGATTTAGCTGCTGCTGCCAATGCCAATGAAAGTGCAATAAAAGTTCCTATTAATGTATGATTTTGCAAATGCTCATTAACCAATTCAAAATTATTCATCTTCATAAAAGTGATGTTTTCATGAAATAAATGGTGACTTGCCCACATTGCTAAAATCATTCCTATATCTCCAATTCTATAAATTGAAAATACTTTGAATGCATTTTTAACTGGTAAATAACGTTCTCTATAAAAAGCAATTAACAAGAAAGATGAAATTCCGATGATTTCCCAACCAATGAAAAGTGTTTCAAAATTACCTGATAAAATGGCTAAATTATATCCAAAAAAGAAAAACAAAACGGTGTTAAAAAATCGCTTGTATCCTTTTTCTCTATGTAAATAATAACGACTATAAGTTGTAATCATTGAAGTTAAAAGTGCTCCAATAAATAAATATACTGCCGATATTTTATCGAAATAAAAATCAATAAAAAACTCATAATGATCAGTTTTTAGTAATGTTGCTTCATTAAAGTTTAAATGATTTCCTCCATCAATTACCCAAAAAATAATAAATATTGTTAAAGCTACTAATTGTGTAAAAACTGTTCCAAATGCTACCCAAGAAATCAAAGTTTCTTTTTTTTCTGGCAACAATAAACTTATGATAAAACCTACTAATGGTAAAGCTATAAATATTTGTAATATCTCGTTCATGATTCCTTAATTTAAAACTCCAATTGGAAGATTATCAATAGTTTTTTCGGCTAATTTTAATTCGTCTGAAACAATTACTATTTCTTTCTGAATTGGATTATAAATTTCAAATTCGCCTTCTTGAAAATGATATAATTCTAAAGTTTCAGGGTGAACCACAACAAGTTTTACCCATTCATTAATAAACCACTCATATGTTGCTGCACTCTTCGTAATTGCATATTTTACTTTTTCAGGAAAATGTTCTACAATAACTAACAATCGTAAAGGATCATGCACTTCAATCATTTGACTTGGTAAACCTGGTCTCAAATCACCATCAATTCCATTTGCAACACCAATTAATCCCATAACATTATGCGGTAATTTACTTCCTGCTCCTAATTTTTGATTATCAACTCTTGAGAAATAATATTCTAAATTAATTCCACCACCAACTGGAGCAACAGCGTTTAAAATACCTGATAAATAATCGCCTGAAGGATCAACTGTATAATCATAAGAATTCATAAATGAACGTCTATCTAAAAACATATGTTTAGATAAACTTCTTCTTCCTACAATACACATTGCATTAGTTGCATGATTTAATTCTGGACGTGGTTCAAATAATGAAACCGAACGTCTTTTAATACTTTCATGCACTTTTTTAAGTGATTGAGTAGAATCTACTGTATCAAATCTACGAGAACGCTCTTTTGCATTATTTAATAAAGCTTCTTCAAATAAAATTACATTTTGTTGGTGTAAATTTTTGTTACTTTCAGAAAGTGTATTCTCTTGATAAAAAGTAATTTCATCGCGAGTAGTGTCATGTAAACCAGGTAAAAATTGCGTTTCACTAGGGATAACAATTCCTCTTTGTTCTAAAATTCTTCTAACTTCTGGATGATTAATTGCAAAACAAGCAACAGTTGCGTTAACTGAACTTGGTCTTCCACAACAAGCACCACAATCATAACCAGCATAATGTGTGTTATTTACACTTGTAGCACCATGACCAACTAAATAAATAATGGAAGCAAAATTATCCACCAAACCATTACTTTTTAATAGACCTTCTACTCTATTTGCCATTTCATCAACCGTGAATCCTACTTGCAAATTGTCTACTCTATCAGCAACATCTTTGTTCTCAATATGTAATTTTGACTTTTTATTCAAATGCTTGAAAGAAGCACTTGTTGCTGGAGTCATCGTTGGTTTAAAAATATTAATAAATAATTTTAAAGCTGCAGAAAAACCCAAGGTTTGTGAGATTATCCAACCAAAAAATAACGAATGAGAACGTTTATGATAATGAAAATCTTTAGCGTGTTTTTTCTTTCTATGTTCTTCTTTAACTAAAAAAGTAGGCGTCATAGGAGCTGGACAAAGTTTTGTAAAAAACTTACCGTCTACAGGCTGATAGAAGAATTCGAAATTAAAGAAAGCAGCAGTTCCAAACGTTACCGCATTTTTATCTAAATGTTCAATGTGTCTTCTAAAAGAACATTCTCTATCATCCATACAGAAAAAAGCTTGAAAACTTGGCATTATTTTTTCAACGGATGGCTTGTATTGTTTTACACTTGCTAAAACCTGATCGTATAAAGACCATTCAAAAGCTTGCTGCCATAACGACAATACTTCAAAATGTTCATCAATAGCAACTGCTCTAAATAAATCTTGCGGTTCAGCAATAATTCTACTTGCTAAAGGAGCCCAATTTTGACCAAATTTTTCATCTAAGGCATCAATCTCAAGAAGTAATTCAAAAAAAACAAGTTCTTCTAATGTGATTGCTTTTTTATCTAAAAGTGATGTTGGATTACTTTCTAAAGTTGCTACCATTCCACTCCAACCAGGATGCGAAAACTGTTGGTCAAAAATATACGTTTCATAAAAACGTTCATCTCCAACTACTATCTTCAACAAATCGGTAATTGATGCTTTTTCTTCTAGTAATTGTTTTGCTCTTTTAGAACTAAAAAAACCAGAAAAACTAGTACGTTCTAATTCACGAATAGAAAACAAAAACCCTTTATCATGAATAGGAAAAGACCACATAGCAATGCCTTGATCTAAATAACTGCAAAGCACTCTAAACAAAGTACTGTGCGTAGATTTATCTAAATTTATTGCATATTGAGTTTTCCAATTAGAACGAAGGCTCCCAATTCTTGGATTTATAGATTCATCATAAGATTGATTTAGCATTTTTTCTAACCATAAATCTAAATTTTCGTTTCCTTTATTTTTAACGATTATTTGATTTAAGATTTCAGAATTTATTTCTTTTTTATGAAAACGTTTTCTAAAAACTTCAATAGATAAATAGGTTTTATATCCAAACACCTCCGAAGCTTCATGCAATGCTTCAAAAAAATGTTTGTCTTGAAAAGCATGCAATGTATTGTGATGCACAAAGTCTTTCAACGGATTTTGAGCTGGTAAATAATGTTTTAAGTGATGAAGCACATGCTGTGCATCAAAACTTGAATGAGAATTATTCATTGTATGAATGAAATAAGATTAATACATAGGTGATTTATTTATGCTGTAAAAACACAAATAAGCATTCGAAAAAATATTCGATTATGTATTAAGAAAGGTGTAATTTCCAATTGCAAAACAAATCATAAAGCGGTACTTTTTGATTAGTTTTAAATTGGTTAAGAAATGAAAAGTGATTTTCTTTTTCTGAAACTGCTTCTAAAAAATTTGAATAAATAGTTGGAATAGCTCCCCACTTAAGTTCAAATTCTAGCTCTGCCTCTATTTCCGAAAAAACAATTTCAACCTCATCAAGACTTGTAACATTACAAACATTTAAGTCTTTGTTATGGTTTTCTTGTTTATGAAATAAAGCTTCAGTTAAAAAAGAGTTTTGTTCTCCGTTTATTTTTGCAAAACCAGTATTTACTAACAATACTAATGCAAGTATTGGTAGTACAAAAATTGATTTTTTAGATAATATTTTTTGGAGGCTCAAAATTTCATTAATTAAAGGAACAAATGTATATTTATTTTTGACACAAAAAACATTTTTATTTTTTTTTAATAAAAAAGCCTTCAATTTTTTTTGAAGGCTTTTAAACTATAATCTTTCATATTTACAACAACCGTGAAGATCATTGTAAACCTCATCTTTTGTCTTAATTTTTCCAGCATCATGACCCGCACTTGCAATTGCATTTTGCACATCTGTTATAGAACATTTAGTTTCATCAATTATTAGATGAATGTCTTTATGATCAACATGCCAATTTGCGCTTTTAACTCCTTTTACTGAAAAAGCAGCTTTTTCAATTCTTTTTTGACACATTTCACAGTTACCTCCAACTGCAAATTCAACTTTTTTATTTTTGCTTTTTTTCTCTTGTGCAAATCCGTTAATTGATAAAAAAGAAACCAAAACTATTAATACAATATTTTTCATTTTATTTATTTATAAGTTATTTATTTAATCTTAAATCTTAATCCAGCATAATACATTTGTCCAAATATAGGACCATATACCATACTACTATCAAAATATGCGCCAAAAGGATTGTCTACTCCAACTATTGCATTATTCTGCCTGTAATTACCAATGTTTTCCCCTCCTACGTATACTTCAAAAACACTTGAAAAAGTTCTTGTTACTTGTGCATTAAAAACCGAAAAAGAAGTCGCGTACTCCTCTAAACGATATTGAGGCAAATTACTTGCTGTGTTTGGTAAACGTTGTTCTCCTAACCAATTATAAGTAACATCAAACTTCCATTGTTGTCCTTTATCTTTAATATGCGTTTCAAACGCAACATTTGTAAAGAAACGATGCTTTGCTTGTAAAGCTCTCTGCAATTGTTCAGTTGTATATTGTGTTTGCACGTCATAAAACTTATAAGCTGACTTAACATTAAGATGTTTTATTGGTTCTATACTAAATTCTGCTTGTAATGAATTTGCAAAACTTTTCCCTTTTAAGTTATAAAACAATACTTGTTGTGGGCTATAATCTAAATCTACAACTGCTTGATTTTGAAAATCTGTTACATAGTAATCTAAGGCTATTTCTGAATCCATACCAAACACTTTGAAAGATTGACTAAAACTCATTCCATAATTCCAAGCGATCTCAGGGTTCAAACCGTATAATTTACCATCATTATTCAAAATCGCAAAACTTCTAGAACTTGCAAATAACTGCTGATTTTCGGCGAAAATATTTGCTGCTCTTTTTCCTCTACCTACTGAAGCTCTTAAAACTGAATTTTTCCAAGGATTATAGCGCATGTGTAATCTAGGAGTAACAAATGTTCCTAATCTATTATGATTATCAACTCTAGCTCCTGCTACTAAACTAAAATTATCTAAATTATCGTAAGTATACTCGAAAAATGCGCCAACAGAATTATCAATTCTTGAAAAATCTTTAGCAAAATTTAGTACTACATTTTCGTTATAATCATCGTACGTAAAGTTAATACCCGTAGCAAATTTATTTTTAGTATTACTAATAATAGAGTTGAATATCAAATTAGAATAATAACTTTTTTGGTTAATATTATATTGATTTAAACCAAAATAAGAATCTTGTTTGTTCATTTGAAATGAATTTTGAAATCCTATACTTTGGTAAGGCATATCTGGAAAAACATATCCAGTTTTATTAGAAAGCTCTACTTTTTCAGTAGCAATTTCACTTCCCCAAGCATTAGTTGTAAACTTATCTATATTAGGATTAAAAGCAACTTGACCAGATTGTTTGTCATCTTTCATATAACGCACATTAAAGAAACTTACAATTCCTTTTTCCACATCGTTATATTGCCAACGGTTTAAGATATTAACTTGTTTCCCAATAGGGTTATCCAAGAAACCATCATTATTCATGTCGTTTTTAGTTTGCCTAGAATTTCCATGGATAAACAAAGTTGAACTTAATTTGTCTGAATATTTTTGGTTAAAATGCGTATTCAACTCAAATCTTCCATCCATAGAACCGTAAGCATTTACAAAAAACGGAATATCATTAATTGGCTTTAAAATCTCATAATTAATTTGTCCCGATATACTTTCGTAACCATTAATTACACTTCCAGCACCTTTAGTGATTTGAATACTCTCAACCCAAGTTCCAGGCACAAAAGACAAACCGTAAGCTTGTGATGCTCCTCTAATAGCTGGAATATTTTCTTCCGTCATTAAAATATAAGGGCTTGTTAGTCCTAACATTTTAATTTGTTTATTTCCTGTTACCGCATCAGAAAAATTAACATCAATAGATGGGTTTGTAGAAAAACTTTCTGATAAATTACAACATGCGGCTTTCAACAATTCTTTTTGCCCCATTGTTTGTAAATTTGTAACAGCTGTATATGAATTTCTTGTGCTTTTTAGTGTTTTGGAAACAGTAACCTCGTTAAGAGTAGTAACTTCAATAAGTTTTACGTTTAATTCTTTTGAATCTAAAACTTCAATTTTTTGAGTATTGAACCCAATATAACTAATTAACAAACTATTTGTTTCTGGAGATTTTTTAATTGTAAACAAACCATTTTCATCTGATGTTGTTCCAATGGAAGTACTTTGCCAAAATATATTTGCACCTAAAATTGGGATGTTATTTTGGTCAACAATTTTTCCTTTTATTTCTGAATTTTGGGCATATATTGATGACGAAATAAGGAGTAGCAATACTGCTATTTTTTTATACATGATTTTTTAATTTAATGTTTTTTATTTTCGAATGAATCGGAGTTAAAACATTAAATTAAGCGTATAAAACAAGTTGGCAATATAATTTATAAAAAGGTGGGGCATTAGAATCACAATAAAAAGAAGGAACTTCTTTTTTGCTAAAAGAAAGTAGATTTTCCTTTGCTAAAAAAAAAGGCTTTTCAAACAAATATATTTGTTGAAAATCTAATTTAAAAGATTTAGACCAAAAATCATCGTGCTTATTTTCAGCTTTAATTACCTTATTTGAACAACATTCATCGTGTGAAGGTTGTGTTGCACAACAAGATTTTACGTCTTCTAAACAAGGCTCACTAGTAATAGTATTCAAAGAAATACTAGCAATTCTATCTTCACAATAGTGGACATTAAAAGCCAATCCTAAATTTGAAAATAGGATGAAGATTGCTAATAATATACTTGTGCTTTTTCTAAATTGCATGGTGCAAATTTATAACTATTTTATTTAACAGGGATTATTTATTCGTTAATTTCTTTTGATAGAAAAAAGCAGGAATAAACAAAACCAAAAGCAAAGGTTGAATTAAAAACCTTCTTATGTAAAAAAGGATCATAAAATTAGGGTTTTTTGTATAATTTAAATATCCAAAAAAGACAATTATTAAAATCAGAAATAACACTGTATAAAGATAAAAAGAGAGTTTTAATAACTGTTTTTCTTTAAACAAAAAATAAATAATAACTAATGAGATAGAAGAGTTTAATAGATATCTAAACAAAATGTTTAGAAACAGTTTACCTTGATAAAAAAACGGCAATTGTTTATGGTAAAACTCCGATTTAAAAAAAGCAATAAACGGATCGTAAAATAAATTTGACTCAAAAATTCTTATACAAGCTAACAATAGAATTGCAACCAATATTATAAAAAAATTAATTTTCTTTTTAAGAATCTTTCTTATCATAACCTGAAAATCTAGTTACCCATGCAATCCATAAAATAAAAACTACTCCATATATAAATAATGGAAAAATAGTGCCATGTAATAATTCTTCATATTCTGGGTAGTAATATAACGAATACGTTAAAAGTGCTATTCGAAAAATATTTAAAATATAAATTAGTGCAGACCCTAATACTATATATATAATAGTTCTTTTTATCTTAATTGAAAAAGCAAATACAAATGCAGCAAATAAAATTATAACACTTATTGCATTACAGCCTTCAATTATTCTTGATATATATTTTTCTTTAAAAATAATTTTAATTGATGGTTCAAATTCATGCTGAATTAAATAGGAGTCTTGATTAAAAAGATGCAATAAATTATTTGTTTGATTTGCAACATGTGTAGAAATGCCATCTAGCTCATTAAGCAAAGGGTCAAACTGATTTAAATATTGCTTATAAACAAAAGTAATAACAATGTAAAAAAGCAAAAACTTAAACAAGAAAATAAAAAAAGGTTTGTATTGCAACAATAAAGTTTTCAATTCGTTGATTTTTAACAAAAATATATAATTTTTTAAACTAAAGAATAAATACTTTTGTGAAAAATAATAAAAATGAATTTAGAAGCAATATTACAATCCACAAAAGACATTACAAATAGCGACTCATCAAGAGATGAAAAATTATTAAAAATCTGTAAATTATTAAACGAAAGTATAGAATACTATAACTGGGTTGGTTTTTATTTTGCAAATCACGAAACAAAAACACTACACTTAGGACCATATGTAGGGGCAGAAACTGACCATACAGTTATTCCTTTTGGAAAAGGGATTTGCGGACAAGTTGCTGTTTCTAATGAAAACTTTGTAGTCCCAGATGTATTTGCTCAAGATAATTATATAGCTTGTAGCTTTACCGTAAAATCAGAAATTGTAGTTCCTTTATTTGTAAACGGAATAAACATAGGCCAAATAGACATTGATTCTCATGTAATTGATCCGTTTACCGAATCAGATGAATTATTACTACAATCTATAAATCAAGAAGTTGCAAAATTATTCTAAACAGAAAAAATAATTTATAATTTATAATTTATAATTTATAATTATTACTATATTTGCATCCGAATTGTAAAATGCAATTCATACATAATAATCATTTAAAATAATATTAGCATGTACTTAACTAAAGAAGTAAAAGCAGAAATTTTCGCTAAACATTCAGGTTCAGCAGAAAACACAGGTTCAGCAGAAGGACAAATTGCATTATTCACACACAGAATTTCTCACTTAACAGAACACTTGAAAAAAAATCGTCATGATTATAACACTGAGCGTTCATTAGTACTTTTAGTAGGAAAAAGAAGAAGCCTACTTGACTACTTAATAAAGAAAGACATTTTGAGATATCGTGCGATAATCAAAGAATTAAACATCAGAAAATAATAGATATGAGGGGCTTTGTGCCCCTTTTATTTTACGTTTTATATTAAAAAAAGTTCGTTTTTCATTGGGTACAGACAACAACTACTACAACACAACTAGGCTGTCGACAGGCAGACAAACCAATGTAAAATTAAAAAGGAAAATTTATGATTCCACAATTATTTGTAGAAACTATCGATTTAGGTGATGGAAGAAACATCACAATCGAGACAGGACGTTTGGCTAAACAAGCTGACGGTTCTGTAGTAATTAGAACTGGAAAAACTGTTATTTTAGGTACAGTTGTTTCTTCTAGAAAAGCAAGCCCAGGCATTGACTTTTTGCCATTAACAGTAGATTATCGTGAGAAATTTGCTGCAGCAGGTCGTTTCCCTGGAGGTTTCTTTAAAAGAGAAGCTCGTCCAAGTGATAGTGAAGTATTAACAATGAGATTAGTTGACCGTGTTTTGCGTCCACTTTTCCCAGATGATTACCATGCAGAAGTGCAAGTTATGATTCAATTAATGAGTTATGATGATGATGTTATGCCAGATGCATTAGCAGGTTTAGCAGCATCCGCAGCACTTGCATTATCTGACATTCCATTTGAAACATTAATCTCTGAAGCTAGAGTTGGAAGAATTGATGGAAAATTCATCATTAACCCATCTAAATCACAATTAGAATTATCTGACATCGACATGATGATTGGTGCTTCTATGGACTCTATCGCAATGGTAGAAGGTGAAATGAAAGAAATCTCAGAAGCAGAAATGCTAGAAGCAATTAAATTTGCTCACGAACACATCAAAAACCAAATTTCGGCTCAATTGCGTTTGCAAACTGCTTTTGGTAAAAAAGAAGTTCGTACTTATGAAGGAGAAAGAGAAGACGAAGCTATTTACGCTAAAGTAAAAGCAGCATCTTATGATAAAATTTATGCAATTGCAAGTAAAGGTTCTGCAAAACAAGAACGTACTGCTGCATTTGAAGAAGTTAAGGAAGAAGTTAAAGCATTATTTACAGAAGAAGAATTGGCAGAAAATGGAGATTTAGTTTCTAAATATTTCAAAAAAACCAACAAAGAAGCTGTTCGTAACGTAACTTTAGATTTAGGAACTCGTTTAGACGGAAGAAAAACTACAGAAATTAGAGATATCTGGTGTGAAGTAGATTACTTACCATCTGTTCATGGTTCTGCATTATTTACACGAGGAGAAACTCAAGCATTGGCTACTGCAACTTTAGGAACTTCTAGAGAAGCAAACCAAATTGACTCACCTTCACAACAAGGAGAAGAAAAATTCTATTTACATTATAACTTCCCTCCATTCTCAACTGGAGAAGCTCGTCCTTTAAGAGGAACTTCAAGAAGAGAAGTTGGACATGGAAATTTAGCACAACGTGCTTTAAAAAACATGATTCCTGCTGATTGTCCTTATACAATTCGTGTTGTTTCTGAAGTTTTAGAATCTAATGGTTCTTCTTCTATGGCAACTGTTTGTGCTGGAACATTATCATTAATGGATGCTGGTATTCAAATGATTCGTCCTGTTTCTGGAATTGCAATGGGATTAATTACAGATGGAAATCGTTATGCTGTATTGTCTGATATTTTAGGTGATGAAGATCATTTAGGAGATATGGACTTTAAAGTAACTGGTACTTCTGAAGGAATTACAGCATGTCAAATGGACATCAAAATTGACGGGTTGAAATATGAGATTATGGAAGCAGCATTAGCGCAAGCTCGTGATGGTCGTTTACATATTCTTGGTAAACTAATCGAAACATTAGCATCTCCAAAAGAAGATGTTAAAACATATGCACCTAAGATTATTACAAGAAGAATTCCTAATGCATTTATTGGAGCATTAATTGGACCTGGTGGAAAAGTAATTCAAGAATTACAAAAAACTACAGGAACAACAATTGTTATCAATGAAGATCCTACTACCGAAGAAGGAGTTATTGAAATATTAGGAACAGATCCTGCTGGAATTGAAGCGGTATTGGCTAAAATTAAGTCGATTACTTTCAAACCAAAAATGAATGAGTCTTACGAAGTTAAAGTAATCAAAATGCTTGATTTTGGTGCTGTAGTTGAATATCAAGAAGCTCCAGGAAACGAAGTATTACTTCATGTATCTGAATTGGCTTGGGAACGAACAGAAAATGTTACTGATGTTGTAAACATGGGCGACACTTTCCAAGTAAAATACTTAGGTATGGATCCAAAAACAAGAAAAGAAAAAGTATCAAGAAAAGCACTTTTACCAAGACCTCCTAGAGAAGAAAGAGTAATTGAGAAAAAAGAGTAATCTACAATACAATATTAATTCAACTAAAATCCCATTTCATTAATTTGAAATGGGATTTTTAATTTTAATTGAATAAAATTTTCTTATACTTGTACTCGTATTCGTACTCGTACTCGTACTTTAGGCAAAAAAAGTGTCTAATAAAAACAACCTTTTTTTATGGAAAATAAATTGCAAAATTTCAAAGCTAATTTTGGCACATTACCGGTTTTTTTAACAGCTATCTCTACCATTCTGGGAGCGGTTATGTTCTTGCGTTTTGGATATGCTGTTGGTGAAGTTGGATTCCTAGGAACACTTCTTATCATTTTAGTAGCACATATGGTAACTATACCTACAGCTATGGCATTAGCAGAAATCGCAACCAATCAAAAAGTTGAAGGAGGTGGAGAGTATTTCATTATTTCACGTTCATTTGGAGTAAATATTGGAGCTTCCATTGGACTTGCTTTATATTTATCTCAAGCCATTAGTGTTGCCTTTTATATTATAGCATTTGCAGAGTCATTTGAAGCGATTAAACCTTGGATTCTATCTGAGTTTGGTTATGAAATATATGACAATAGAATATTTAGTGTACCAGCCCTTCTATTATTAATAGGACTTATGATTACAAAAGGTGCCGATTTAGGAATGAAAGCACTTTATGTTGTTGTCGCTATTTTAGGAGTATCTTTAGTTATGTTTTTCTTTGGAACAACAGATTACGCTGCCACTTATGATAGCTCATTACTATTTAGCAATGTAGATTCTGATAAAGGTTTTTTCTTCATTTTTGCAATTATATTTCCTGCCTTTACCGGAATGACAGCTGGAGTTGGATTATCGGGTGATTTAAAAGACCCTAAAAAATCCATACCAACAGGAACACTTGCTGCAACTATAGTAGGAATGATCATATACATATTTATTGCATTAAAATTAGCTTATTCTGCTTCGCCAGACGACCTAGTGAACGACCAATTAGTAATGAGTAAAATTGCTTATTGGGGACCTATTATTCCTCTTGGACTTGCTGCTGCAACAATTTCTTCTGCTTTAGGGTCATTTATGGTTGCTCCAAGAACTCTACAAGCAATTGGTAGTGATAATGTTATTCCAAATCAAAAAGTAAATGACTTTGTGTCGAAAGGAACTGCAAAAAATAACGAACCTAAAAACGCAACAATTATCACTGCAGTTATAGCAATTATATTTGTTATGATGGGAGATGTAAATGCTGTAGCCGAAGTTATCTCAATGTTCTTTATGGTAACTTATGGTTCATTATGTTTAATTTCATTTATGCAACATTTTGCAGCTGATCCTGCATACAGACCTTCTTTTAAGTCTAAATGGTATTTATCTTTAATGGGTGCAATTTTATGTATTTACCTAATGTTTAAAATTAATGCTGTTTATGCAGTTGCATCTATTTTATTAATGATTGCAATCTATTTTTATATAACATACAGTAATGACAATAAAAAAGGGATGGCTAATATTTTCCAAGGTGTTATTCATCAGTTTAGTAGAAACTTACAAGTATTTTTACAAAAAACAGATAAAGAGGCTGATGCTGATTATTGGAGACCTGCTGTATTATGTTTATCTAAAGATAGTTTTGAGCGCTTATCTGCCTTAGAAATGATGAAATGGATATCGTATCGTTATGGTTTTGGAACATACATACATTATGAAAAAGATTATTTTTCAAAACATTCTAAAGAATTAGCTGATCAAAAACTAGCTAAATTAATCAAGACGGCAAATAATACTAAATCGAATGTGTTTTTAGAGACAATTATTTCGCCTTCCAATACAGCTGCAATTGTACAAGCAATTCAACAACCGGGTATTTCAGGTCATGACAACAACATGATGCTTTTTGAATATAAAAAAGGAACTACTGAATGGTTGAGTGATGTTGTAGATAATTATAGTTTAATTCAAAGTGCAAATTATGATTTATGTATTTTAGGGACTTCGGATAGAAACTTCGGTTACAAAAACGAAATTCATGTTTGGGTTAAAAAAGAGGATTTTGAAAATGCTAACCTAATGATTTTGCTATCATACATTATTCTAGGTCACCCAGATTGGAAAGGAGCTGAAATTAAAATATTTGCTGCTGTTGATAAATCTAATTTAGAAAGTGAAAAAGCGTATTTAATTGAATTAACAACAACAGGTAGATTACCAATTTCCCCTAATAACATTATTGTTATTCCAATTGAAGAAACAACCGACAAAATAGAATTAATTAATGAAACTTCTAAAACAGCCGATTTAACAATTCTTGGTTTTCACGAAAGTTCTATAAAATCAAAAGGTATTGAAGTTTTCAACTTATACGACAAAATAGGAAATGTGCTTTTTGTAAACACTCAAAAAGGGAAACAAATAAAATAATTAAAAACAAAAAGGCTCTGAAAATTCAGAGCCTTTTACATTTATACAATAACCTTAATTATTCTTCCGAAACAATATATTCAGCTTCAAATTCAGGATTAGCAATACCTTCTCTGTCTAACCAATATTCAGAAGTAATTAATTCATAAGAATTACCACCTTTATTATTTAAATACCAGACAATACCATTTGCTTCTTCAAAAATCCCGTTACTTGCTAGTTGTTCAGCAAAAAGCCTTTTATTTAAACTTCTTTCCGTTAAACCAACAGTTAATAATTTTAGCGCTATTTCTTTATTCATTTCCAAATCCGTTTCTGAAACTGGAACAATATCTATACTTCATTTAGATGCTTTAGTGTTCAAAAATTTACCATTATATGCTTTAAACAAAAGTTGATTAATAGAATATAATGTAGAATGTAAACTAATATCTGGATACTCTTCTGAAACTTTATCTAAAAGCATGTCATTTGAAACCTGATCTATTTGACCTTCATTTAAAACTTCTGACAATTTATATGTCAATACAATATTTGCAGCCTCATTAGGCTCAAAATCCTGAATTGCCATAAATAACATTTCTTGTAAATTTTCTGACTTTATACTTTGCGCATCAGGAAAATCAAATTTCCCTAATAAATTCACATAATCAGCGTTTGACCAGTAGTTTTTAATCTCTTCAATAGAAGAAATATTAGTAATATTTAATTTAAAGTTCATTTTTAAATAGTTATAAATTTCAATTAAAATGCAATTTAAAAGTATATTTAAATAAAAAATATTCTCATAAATATTAAAGTCCTTTAAAAATAGAACATTTATATTTGTTTTACATGTTTTTTTAAATAAAAATCTTACATAAATTAAAAGTTTAACATTTTTATAATCCAAAAAAGTTTATTTTTGAGCTACAAATAAAAAAATATGAATTTTTTCAAAAAGAATCTATTAATTGGATTCCTAAATTTAATCTTTTTTTCTACATCATATGCACAGTTAAATAAAGATTATTTAACAACTTATGATAGTATAATTGAAAAGAAAAATTTAATAATCACAAATGGTTTATTTCATATAAACAATTACAGAATTAACAACCATAAGAACATCTATTATAAAGAAGAACTTTTTGTAGTAGGAGAAATAAGCTACTTAGGTCAAAATTATTATGATTTAAAATTAAAATTTGATATTTATAATGATGATTTAATATTTAATCCTATTGGCAATTCTGAAAATAGCGGTGTAATATTAATAAAGCCAAATGTACTGTCATTCTCAATTCACAAATCAAAATTTGTAAATTTAGACTTAGAAAACAAAAAAGGATATGATTTTATTAATGGTTATTATGAAGAAAAACTAACAAAAAACAATTTTGCTTTTTATATTAAACACAAAAAAAGTAAGAAAAAAATAATTCAAAACAAAAACTATGTATTTGAATTTAATCACGAAATAAGCTTTGTTGTACTAAAAGATGAAGAATACTCAAGAATTAATTCAAAAGCGAGTATCATTGAAATTTTCCCTGAAAGTAAAAAAATCATTATAGACTATTTTAAAAATAATAGAAATTTAAAAAAATCTAACTCTATCATGTTTTACACAAATCTATTTAAATTAATTACTTTGTAAATCATGAAAAAAGTATTATTTATCCTTTTCATAGTTTTTTCACCCGTAATTTATGCTCAAGAAAAAACAAATATTTCATTACTTGAACTACAAAATTCTAGTATTGAAAGTGCTATTTTAAATATTGAAAATAAAACAGATTTTAAATTTTATTTTGATAAAAAATGGCTTGAAGAATACAACACTATTTTAATTACTAAAAAATATGAAAATGCAACAGTTGAAAATATATTAATTGATGTTTTAAGCTCAACGAATTTAAACTTTTTTGTAGACTCAAATAAAATTATCTTAACTCAAAATAGCATTATATATGATGCTATTCCAGAAAGTGAAATTGTTTCAACAATTGTTTCAACTGAAATAATAAATAAAAAAACGGACCCTGTGTTTTTTCAACAATTCCAAAAGAAAAGCACCAATTCAATTACACTTATTGGAAAAGAGTCAAAAAAGAATAATCAAAAAAACTACACACTAACGGGAGTTATTATTAATGAAAAAACAAATGAACCAACTCCAAACGTAGTCATTCGAACTAAAAGTAAAACGAGAAATGCTGTAACAAACGAAGATGGTTTTTTTAGTATTTCACTACCTGTTGGTTTAAACGAAATAGAGATTATTTCATTAAATTATTTGAATAATGAAAGAAAAATAATGATCTATAACAATGGTAATTTAGACATCAAACTTACCGAAAAAATAAACGAATTAAATGAAGTTGTCGTCTCAGCTAAAGAAAAAGAAAATGTTAATAGTGTAACAACAGGGGTCACAACAATTACATCGGAAGAAATTAAAAGTGTTCCTATGGTTTTGGGAGAAAGAGATATTCTAAAAGTTGCTACTGTAATTCCAGGAATAAAAAGTGTTGGAGAAGGCGCATCTGGATTTAATGTCAGAGGAGGAAAAGAAGATCAAAATTTATTTTTATTAGATGATGCGGTATTATATAATCCGGCACACTTTTTTGGTTTTTTCTCATCTATAAATGCATATACTATTAAAAGCGCAGACATCTACAAAGGAAGTATTCCTGCACAATTTGGCGGAAGATTATCCTCTGTTTTTGATATTTCAACAAAAAATGGAAATTCTGAAAAATTCTCTGGAGAAGGTGGCGTTGGTCCTGTAACTAGTAACATAACTTTTAGCACACCAGTTATCAAAAATAAATCTAGCCTTTTAGTTGGAGGAAGAGCCACTTATTCAGGTTGGATTTTAAAAACTTTAAAAGACGATGCTCTAAAAAACAGTAAGGCATCTTTTTATGATGCAATTGTAAAATATAACCATACAATAAATGAAAATAATGATATAGAAACTACCTTTTATTATAGTGATGATAAGTTTAATATATCATCAGATTCCATATATGGTTATAATAATAGTTTAGTAACTTTAAAATGGAAACATCAATTTAATGATAAAAGCAAATTCCTAGTTAATGTTTCAAACAGTCAATATAAGTTTAATATTAATTATAATAATGGTGGATTAAATTCCTTTAACTATGGCTACAAAATTAATGACTCCCAATTACAACTAAAATTTAATTATAATTATAATGAAAAACATAATTTTAGTTATGGACTTACAAGCAAGCATTTTAAACTTGATCCTGGTTTTATAAGTCCTAGATTTAAAGAATCATTAATAAATCCTAAACAAATAGATAGAGAAAAAGGTCTTGAATCAGCAATATACATTAGTGATGCAATTAAAGTTAGTGAACGATTTACTGTAAATATTGGCGCTAGATATTCTTATTTTGCCTCATTAGGAGAATCTAATCAAAATATATATGAAAATGAGCTACCATTAAACGAAGCGACTCTTATAGAAACAAAGTCCTTTTCGAATAATCAGATAGTAAAAACATATGGAGGATTTGAACCAAGAATATCTGGTAGGTTTAAAATTAATGATTACACATCTATAAAAGGTAGTTATGATAAAACGTATCAATATTTACATTTGCTATCCAGTAACACAACTCAGTCTCCATTAGACACTTGGAAATTATCAGACATCAATGTAAAACCACAATCTTCAATTCAGTATTCCTTAGGAATTTACAAAAACCTTAAAGAAAACCTTTACGAAGTTAGCGTGGAAGGATATTACAAAAATTTAGAAAACATACTAGATTATAAAGTAGGTGCCGAATTAGTTTTAAATGACAATATTGAAACGGAACTACTTCAGGGAGAAGGCAAAGCATTTGGTATTGAATTTTTATTAAAAAAACAAAAAGGTAGACTTAATGGATGGTTAGGCTATACATATTCAAGAACTTTTATTAAATTAGATAGCCAATTCAATGAAGAAAAAGTAAATAACGGTGAATATTTTGCTGCTAATTATGACAAACCCCATGATTTTAGTGCTATTTTAAATTATCGAATTACAAAAAGATATAGTTTATCTACAAATTTTATTTACCAAACAGGAAGACCAATAACATACCCAATAGGATCCTACAATTACGGAAATGCTAGATATACATTATATAGCGACCGCAATTTATTTAGAATACCAGATTACTATAGAATGGATATTGGTTTAAATATTGAAGGAAATCACAAACTTAAAAAGCTAGCACATAGTTTTTGGAACATATCTATTTACAATGTCTTAGGAAGAAACAATCCATATTCCATTTATTTTGTAACAAATGATGGTAAAATAAAAGCGTATAAAACTTCTATTTTTGCTATTCCAATTCCAACTGTTACATACAATTTTAAATTTTAGACTATGAAAACGAATAATTTTAAAAAAATATTTTTTGTATTTACAATCGTTAGTCTGCTAATAAGCTGTACAGAAGAGTATCCTTTGCAAACGAATACATTTGAAGATGCAATAGTTATAGAAGCAACTATTACAAATGAATTAAAAAAACAAGAGATAAAAATATCAAAAACATATCGTTTAGAAGAAAACGAGCCAACTTTTGAAGCTAACGCAACTGTTTATATTCTTGATGATTTAGAAAATCGATTTGATTTTGAAGAAATAAACAATAAATATATTTCTACAATAGCATTTCAAGCAGTTCCAGATAGAGAATACAAACTTTTTATAACAACTAACAACGGAAAGCAATATACATCTACTAAAGAAAAACTAACAACCGCAAATTCTATAGACAATATTAACTTTATAGCAAAAAATAAATATGGCGTTGACGGTGTAGAAATGTCTATAAATAGTTATGACCCTACAAACACATCTAAATATTATCGCTATGAATATGAGGAAACTTATAAAATAATAGTTCCATTATGGTCTGGCGATAGCTTAAGAGTTTTTGGAAATGCTGAAGACTGGAATTTATATGGAAATATTGCATATGCATTTACAACTGCTCCAAGAACAGGCGAATCTAAAACGTGCTTTAAAACTGAAAAATCAAAAAATATTTTTTTATATAATACTAATAATTTATCAGAAGACAGAGTAGTTGATTTTCCAATACGATTTATCGAAAAAAACAACCATATTATAGCAAATAGATATAGTTTACTTGTAAAACAGTACGTTCAGAATTTATCTTCTTATGTTTTTTACAAAACACTTAGAGACATTTCCTCTACGGGTAGTGTTTTATCTCCAAATCAACCTGGTTTTATTAGCGGAAATATGTCTTCATTAACTAATGAAAATGAAAAAGTAATTGGCTTTTTTGATGTTTCATCAATATCTTCTAAGAGAATTTTCTTCAATTATAATGATGTCTTTCCAGGTGCTTCTATACCTGCTTACTTTTTTGATTGTGAAGTTATGGATTATGACATCACAAAAAAGAAAACACCAGGCAATACTCCTTCTGATGGCTTAACATATTTAGCAACATTAACTAGACAAAGGAGTATTATTTTATATCAAGCAAATAGCCCCATATATAGGATGGTAACACCTCAATGCGGAGATTGCAGAACATTAGGATCTAACATAATACCAGATTTTTGGGAATGAAAAAAATTATACTAATATTACTTATCTGTACTAATTCTTTAATAGCACAAACTGCAAAAAAAGAAAATGCCAGTTTAAAATTTGCTAACTCTATTCAAGAGTCTATTTATGTACACACTAATTCTTCCGTTTTATTAACGGGAGAAACACTGTTTTACAAGCTATATTGTTTAAACTCTATGAATTTATCTTTCAGTGATGTTAGTAAAATAGCGTATGTAGAGTTGATTGACCATGAACGTAAAAGTGTATTTAAACAAAAACTTTTACTAAATAAAGGAGTTTCTCAAGGTGACATATTTATACCTACAACTTTAAATTCAGGCTCTTATAAACTTATTGCTTATACTAATTGGATGTTAAATTACAATTCACCTAATATGTATAGTGAGGACTTCGTAATTATTAATCCGTTTCAAAGTAAGATATCTATTCCAGAAGTTCAATCTATTAACAATGACATTAAATTGAATCCTTTTACTTTTGACAAAAAAACATACAGTAATAGAGAACTTGTAAAAATTAAATTAAATAAACAAAATCAAAATTTAGAGAACGGGAAGTATTCAATATCTATAAAAAAAATTGATGAATTAAAATTCAGAGACAAATATACCGCGCAAAATTTTGTGTCTAAAAACACAACTATCCCGGAAAGTAAAAACAATAATTTTTACACTCTTCCAGAAGTTAGAGGCGAAACGATTAGGGGAAACATAATTGCAAATGATAACAAAACTAATTTAGAAGACATAACAATTGCATTGTCAATACCTGGAAAATCGTTTGATTTTAAAATAACAACTACTAATAATAAAGGAGAATTTATTTTCATACTAGACGCTTCTCAAAATGCCTCTAATGCAATTATTCAAGTTTTTGAAGACAATAGACATTCTTACAAAGTAGAATTAAAAGAATCCACATTTAATTACTCCAATCTTGAATTTTTAAAGACTAAAGACATCCCATCAGATTTAAAAACAAATATTGAAAAACGTTCTATTGCCAATCAAATTGAGAATGCATATTTTTCAATTAAAAAAGACACTATCAAAGAAAATGCTTTAGTACAGCCATTTTATTTTCCAATAGCAAAAGACATTTCATTAGATGACTACACACGCTTTTCAACTATTAAAGAGACGATTATTGAAATTTTACCAAATGTGTTTTTTAGAGAAAAAGATGGAATATTCACTATTAATTTAAGAGATAAATTAACAAACGGTAGCGAAAGCGGCTATACTTTAGTATTAATAGATGGTATTCTAATTCAGAATGTTAAAGAATTATTTGATTATAGCTCCAAAAACATTGATAAAGTGAGCTTTATAAGAGAAAAATATGTTTTTGGTCCAAAAATATTTAATGGCGTTATTAATTTTATAACTAAGAAACAAGATTATCAATTAAAGGAAAATGGAGACTTTATACTAAATTCTGAAATAAAGCGTCCGTTAAATATAAAATATTACTATAATCAGGAATATTCAGATAGCTTAAAATACGACAGGATACCAGACTACAGGCACCAATTACTTTGGAATCCAAATTTAACTTCTGAATCATTAGAAAGTGAAATAAAATTCTACACTTCCGATATTAAAGGAAAATTTGAAATTATAATTGAAGGTTTTACAGACAATGGATCAGCAATTTCTATAACTGACTCTTTTGAAGTAAAATAGCCTTTAAAATTATTTTAAAAACATAAAAAGCGATTAATTTTAAATTACATATCTTTGCACTTTATTTTGAAAAACGAGTACTTTAAAATTAAAATATGAACATGAAAAAAATTGTTGAGTATAGAAAACTACTTGACGTTACCAAAGCAGCAACTTTAAAAGAGTTAAAAACAATTTACAGAAATAGCATGAAAGATTGCCATCCTGATAAATTTACAAATGATGAAGAGAAAAATGCAGCAGAAGAAAAGAGTGCTTTGATGATTGAAGCGTATCACTTTCTTGTAAGTGTAGCTCCTGAAACAGCTGAAAAAGACAAAGCAGAATATACAAAAACAACTTCATCTGTTAACATTCTTGATTTTTATATGGAAAACAACGTTTTATATGTAAACTTTTTAGATGGAAATAAATATGAATATTTTGGTGTACCAAAGAATACATATGTTAAAATGGTTAATGCGGAATCTCCTAGTAGATTTGCAAGAAGACATATTTACAATGCATTTTTATACAGAAGCGCAGTAAAGTTAGCTACTGCATAACTAAAAGAAATAGTTACAAAAAAAGGCATTCATTAAATGAATGCCTTTTTTTTTGAAATTAAAACAGCTTTTTTATTATATCTTCTTCGGTAATTCCTTCTGAATCAGCTTTATAATTCTTTATGATTCTATGTCTAAGTATTCCTAAAGCCACAGATTGAACATCTTCTATATCTGGAGAAAACTTACCGTTTAAAGCAGCTTGTGTTTTAGCTGCTAAAATAAGGTTCTGTGACGCTCTCGGACCTGCGCCCCAATCAATATATGTTTTTACAAATTCAGTAGCTAATAGGTTGTCAGGTCTTGTTTTACTGACTAAGGTTACTGCATATTCAATTACATTGTCAGCAACTGGTATTTTTCGTATAACATTTTGAAAATTTATAATTTCTTCAGAAGTAAATAACGCGTTCACTTTTGGAGCAAAATCAGATGTTGTTGCTTTAACTACATCTACTTCTTCTTGAAAACTTGGGTAGTCTAATTTTATCGCAAACATAAACCTATCTAATTGCGCTTCCGGTAAAGGGTATGTTCCTTCTTGCTCAATAGGATTTTGTGTTGCTAACACAAAATATGGTAAAGCTAATTTATAATGATGCCCTGCAATTGTAACTGCTCGTTCCTGCATAGCTTCAAGTAATGCTGATTGTGTTTTTGGCGGAGTTCTATTAATTTCATCGGCTAAAATAATATTAGAAAAAATAGGCCCTTTTATAAACTTAAATTGTCGGTTTTCGTCTAAAATTTCACTTCCCAAAATATCCGAAGGCATTAAATCTGGGGTAAACTGTATACGCTTGAAATCTAATCCTAAAGCTTGTGAAATAGTATTAACCATTAAGGTCTTTGCCAAACCAGGCACACCAATTAACAACGCATGGCCTCCAGCAAAGACACTTAGTATAATTTGATTTACAACTTCGTCTTGCCCAACAATAACTTTCGCTATTTCTTGTTTTAATTCTTTTTGTTTTTTTACTAATTGTTGAATAATTGCAACGTCTGACATAGGAAAAAATTAGATATTAGTTTTAAATTTTAATGTTACTAAAGTAAGAAAAAATATGCACAAAAAAACCCTTCAAAAATGAAGGGCTTTAATCTATTATTTAGTTTTATTTTTTTAACCAATTGTTTGCAAATTCACAATCTTTATAATCTTTATTAATACTAATATATGTTTCTTTAATTTTTTCTTCTGTCCATTCAGCAATTGCTTTAATTTTTTTGTCTGTTAAAGCTAATTCTTTAATTTTTAAATAATCATTTGCAAATTCAGCTTTATGCTCTTCTGTTTTATTATTAACTGTAATTAGTTTATAAAACTTTCCTTTACCTTGTTCTTCGTCTAAAATTGGCATCGAAATTTGACCAACAGTAAAGTTAGAAATTTGATTATATAATGATGGGTCCATTTTTGTAAGATCAAAACGAGGTTCCATTGTACGTGGATTTAACAATACACCACCATTATTTCTTGTTTCTTTTTGATCAGACGAAGATTTTGCTGCATCAGCAAACGAAATATCTCCTTTAGTAATCCTTTCTCTAATTTCATCAATTTTAACTTTAGCATCTTTCATTGCTTGAGTAGTAACTTTTGGCGAAATTAAAATATGCCTTAGTTCAACCTCTTGACCTTTAATTTTTTCAACCAAAATAATATGGTACCCAAAATCTGTTTCAAATGGCTCTGAAATTTCGCCTTCAGCTAAACTAAATGCAACATCTTTAAATTCTTTTACAAAGGCAGTCTTACGGTTCATTTTATAAAACCCACCATTTGAACTTGAACCCGGATCTTCAGAAAAAAGCACAGCTTTACTGAAAAAACTAGAACCATTTTCTAAAACATCTGTACGGATAGATTTTAATTTATCAATTGCTTTGTTCTTTTCTTCTTCAGAAATTATTGGTTTAATTATAATTTGCGCAACTTCAACTTCTGCCCCAAAAACTGGTATTTCATCTTCAGGTATTTCTTTAAAAAAGCTTCTTACTTCCTCTGGAGTAATTTCAACATCATCAATAATTTTTTTCTGCATTTGTGAAGTTAATTTGTTCATTTTTATAATATCAAAAAAATAACTTCTAAAATCCTCTTCATTTTTCTTTTTATAGAAAGCAATTACTTTATCTATAGAACCAACTTGTTCTACCATAGCATCGATTTGTTGCCCCATATAATCATAAACTTCTACATCTGTAACAACAATACTATCTTGTATTGCTTGATGTGCGTATAATTTATCTTCTAGTTGCTTTCCAAATAACTCACAACGTGTAATGTTTTTTGTATCTACTCCTTGTGCTTTTAATTGAATAATTTCTAAATCAATATCTGAGTCTAAAACAACATAATCGCCAACAACTGCAACAACTCCATCGACTTTTACTTTTTTTGTTTGTCCAAACACTATAGAAGTTAGTAAAAGAACTACAATTACTAAATTGTTATTTATAAATTTCATACTTGTTATTTTTAATCGCATCATTTGTAATCTCTTTTTCAATTGTTTTAACTAATTCTAGTTTTCTATTATTTAATATAACTTGTTTAATTGTTGGCCTTAAAAATTGTAAAGGTGTAGCATCATTTTTGGATAAAACTTTATTAACTTTTACTAACCATATTGTTGTAGAATCTGGATATTGAAAATTCATCCCAGAATTCATGTACAAATCTTTATTATTCATATTTATGAAAGGTAATTTTTCATAAACCTGATTTATATCTACCCATAAAGAATCGTTAAACGCATAACTTTTAAATTGTATAGACAGTTCTTCTAATTCTTTTTTATCCTTTTGTGTAAAGGAACTAAACTTTGCTTTAATTTTATTAAACTTTGGATTTTCTTTAACTAAATTAATGAATCTCAATTTTATTAATTCTGAAGAATTTTTAAAGTATTGTTTGTTTAAATTATAGTAACTCACAATTTGATTTTCAGTAATAACAGTATCTATTTTACTTTTTACAAGGTCTTCAATATACCCTTTCGTATATAAATCAACTTTATACTGTTCAATTAATTCTTTATATTCTTCTGCTTGAATATTTGAAAGATTAAATTCAGCAGCGTTATATAAAATTTTTTGTGTAGCCCATCTCTCTATAAATGCATTTACTATTGCAATACTATCTTTCTTTTCTGTTCCTTTTGGAACCAAATCTTTTAAATCTTCTTTATACAAATATACATCGCCAACTCTAGCAACAGCCTCTGGCTCTTTTGGCTTTTTAAAATAACTACAGGAAGTTACTAAGCCTACTAATAATATGAATTTAATGATTTTGCTCATTATTTAACAATCTGCGCTTTTACTTCTTCATAAACTTGCTGATTTATTTTTACAACAAATTCTTCCTTTAATTCATCTACCCATTTATTCTCTAGATATTGTTGATAATCGCTAATCAATTTCCCCTTACATTCATCTATAGTTTTAACCTGACTTGGCTTAACTTCTTTAACATTTACAGTGAAAAAATAATTTCCTTTTTCAACTATCGAAGTTACACCTTTTGATACATTTTGTAAATCTGCAATTACATCATAATTTTCTTCAAATAAACCAGATTTAACCATCACATTTACCGCTCCGTCTTTATTTAATTTAGATTTAATATATTCTATTGTTTTCCCTTTCTTTAAATAATCTTGTGTTTTCTTAATATCCTTTTTATTTGTAGAAGAGAATATATCTACATTATATCTTTTTGTCCATTTATAATTTTCAGCATTTTTTTTATAAAAATCATTAAGCCCTATTGAGTCTGTTTTAGCTTTCTCCCATATTTCTTTCTCCATTAAATCAAACAACAATAAACCATCTCTATATTCTTCTACAATGTTTTTAAATTCAGGAAATTCACTTTCTAAATTATCATTATAATATTGAATCATTTGATCATCCATCCATTTTTCGAACAAATCATCAACTAATTTAGAAATAGGCTTAGTCTTATTATTGCTTTTTTGTTGACTAAACACGTAGCTTAAAAATGAATGTGAATATAATTTCACATCTTTATTTAGCATTGCAATTTCACCACTTAATTCTTTCTTATTTTTTGGCATTTCCCAAGTTTGGGTATAGAAATCATTTGTTACTGATTTAGAAATTTTAGAATACAATGCTTTATTTTTTGTAAACTTATATTTATTTCTTAGTTTTTTAGCTAAAGAATTAGTAATTAAAACAGAACGCTCGTCCTTTCTAACTTTATCTTCTATATCAGTTCTCATTTCTTGCATAGATTGAACTGGATATTTCTCAATCAATTTAACAATATGCCATCCAAATTGTGACTGAAATGGTTTAGATATTTCGTTTCTATCTTTCAGTGAAAAAGAAATTTCTTCAAACTTCTCAGATGCTAATTGCCCCGAACCAAAACGCTGTAAAACTCCTCCTTTACCAGAAGTAGAATTGTCCTCAGAAAATTGATTTGCTAAACTTTCAAAGCTTTCTCCTTGTTGAATTTTTTGATAAATTTCTTCTATTGTAAGTTTTACTTTATCTTCTAAAGCAACATCTTTTACAGAAGGATTTAATATCATTATATGTGCAACCGCAACCTCTCCTCTATTTTTTCTTGCATCTGTTACTTTAACTAAATGATAGCCAAATTTAGTTCTGAATGGTTTAGACGTTTGTCCAACTGCAGTATTAAAAGCAGCATTCTCAAAAGGATAAACCATTCTGAAAGCAGAAAAATAACCTAAATCGCCTTTATTCTCTTTTACAGATGGGTCTTCAGAATATTGCGTTGCAACAGAATCAAATGCATCACCAGCATCAAGTAATTTTTTAATTTTTACAATTTTATTATATGCTACCAAAGTATCTTCAGCTGAAGCATTTTCATCAACAAGAATTAAAATATGAGAAGCTCTAACCTCTTTACTAATTCTTTCATAAGCTTCTTCCACTAATGCATTAGTAACTTTGGAATCATTGACGTAGTTTTTTGCTAACTGACTTCTATAAGACTTTAATTCGTTTTGGTATTTTGCATTATACTGTAAACCTAATTTATTAGCCTTTTCTACTTTTAATTTATACCCTACAAAAAGTTCTAAATAGTTATTCAAATCTTTTTGAGAATCGTCTTTTACTAAATCTAAATTTTTATTATAAACCCTTATAAATTCTTCTGTATTAAAAGGTTTTTCATCAATTGTAAACAACACTTTGTTTTCCTGCGCAACAACAGTTTGACATAAACAAACAAGCAATACTAAGCTCAATAAATATTTCATATAATAATTTTTTGATTTGCAATCAACAAAAATAATAATTCAAATGTATAAAGCAACAATATAACATCCTATTAACATAAATATATTGCAAAAAAAGGCATCAGATATACTCTTATCATTTTAGTTATTTAAATTAATACCTTAATTTTGCAACTCTTAAAAAACAAAAATGGGATTTATAGAAGAAATTGCAAGAAGAAGAACCTTTGGTATTATATCACATCCGGATGCTGGAAAAACTACTTTAACCGAAAAATTATTATTATTTGGAGGTGCAATTAATGAAGCTGGTGCAGTAAAAAACAATAAAATAAAAAAGGGAGCAACTTCTGATTTTATGGAAATTGAAAGACAAAGAGGTATTTCTGTTGCTACTTCCGTTTTAGCTTTTATATATAAAGACAAAAAAATAAACATATTAGACACACCCGGACATAAAGATTTTGCAGAAGACACTTTTAGAACACTTACAGCTGTAGATAGTGTAATAGTTGTAATAGACGTTGCAAAAGGAGTTGAGGAACAAACTGAAAAATTAGTTGAAGTTTGTAGAATGCGTAAAATTCCAATAATCGTATTTATTAATAAATTAGACCGAGAAGGTAAAGATGCTTTTGACTTATTAGATGAAGTAGAACAAAAACTAGGCCTTACCGTAACTCCTTTAAGTTTCCCAATTGGAATGGGTTATGATTTTAAAGGAATTTACAATATTTGGGAAAAGAATATTAATTTATTTTCTGGTGATAGTAGAAAAGATATTGAAGAAACTATTGCTTTTTCTGATATTGAAAACCCGGAATTAGATAAAATTATTGGTAAAAAACCAGCAGAAACATTAAGAGAAGAACTAGAATTAATTTCAGAAGTATATCCTGAATTTGACAGAGCAGAATACTTAGCAGGAAACTTACAACCCGTTTTCTTTGGTTCGGCTTTAAATAATTTTGGAGTAAGAGAACTTTTAGATTGTTTTGTTGAAATTGCACCCACTCCAAGACCAAAAGAATCAGACTCGAGATTAGTAAGACCCGAAGAAGAAAAATTTAGCGGCTTTGTATTTAAAATACATGCCAATATGGACCCTAAACACAGAGATAGACTTGCGTTTATTAAAATAGTTTCGGGTACTTTTGAAAGAAACAAACCTTATCTACATGTAAGAAATGGTAAAAACATGAAGTTTTCAAGTCCGAATGCTTTTTTTGCTGAAAAGAAAGAGATTGTAGATATTTCATACCCTGGAGATATTGTTGGTCTTCATGATACTGGAAATTTCAAAATTGGAGACACCTTAACGGAAGGCGAAATAATGAATTACAAAGGAATACCTAGTTTTTCACCAGAACATTTTAGATACATTAATAATTCTGACCCTTTAAAATCTAAACAACTAGAAAAAGGAGTAGATCAATTGATGGACGAAGGAGTTGCTCAACTTTTTACTTTAGAAATGAATGGAAGAAAAATCATAGGAACCGTTGGTGCACTTCAATATGAAGTAATTCAATATCGTTTAGAACACGAATATGGTGCAAAATGTAGTTATGAAAATTTTCCTGCATATAAAGCTTGTTGGGTAAAAGCAGATGACCCTAAAAATGAAGAGTTTGCAGAATTTAAAAGAGTAAAGCAAAAATTTCTAGGTCACGACAAATATAATCAGTTAGTATTTTTAGCCGATAGTGAATTTTCAATACAAATGACGAAACAGAAATACCCAAGCGTAAAACTATTTTTCACCTCTGATTTTCATATTTCATAAATTAACAATGTTTTTTTGTAACTTTTTTACAAGTCTTAACGTATAACAACCTGAATAGATAAAAATTAGAGCAAATTAATGAGACAACTTAAAATAACCAAGCAGGTAACGAACCGTGAAACTGCTTCCCTAGACAAATACTTACAAGAAATTGGAAAAGTTGATTTAATTACTGCCGATGAAGAAGTTGAATTAGCTCAAAAAATTAAAGCTGGTGACCAACGTGCACTAGAAAAATTAACGAAAGCTAATTTACGTTTTGTTGTTTCTGTAGCTAAACAATACCAAAATCAAGGTCTTACTTTACCCGATTTAATTAATGAAGGAAATTTAGGTTTAATTAAAGCAGCACAACGTTTTGATGAAACTCGTGGATTTAAATTCATTTCTTATGCAGTTTGGTGGATTCGTCAATCTATACTACAAGCACTTGCTGAGCAATCTCGTATTGTACGTTTACCTTTAAACAAAATTGGCTCTATTAATAAAATTAACAAAATGTTCGCTTTATTAGAGCAATCTAATGAACGTGCTCCTTCTGCAGAAGAAATTGCAAAAGAGTTGGACATGACTGTTAACGACGTTAAAGAATCTATGAAAAATTCTGGTCGCCATTTATCAATGGATGCTCCATTAGTAGAAGGTGAAGATTCTAATTTATATGACGTTTTACGTTCTGGAGAATCTCCAAACCCAGATAGAGAATTAATTCATGAATCGTTACAAACAGAAATAGAAAGAGCTTTAGAAACATTAACTCCTCGTGAGGCTGATGTGGTTCGTTTATATTTTGGTTTAAGTGACCAAAACCCAATGACTTTAGAAGAAATTGGTGAAACTTTTGACTTAACCCGTGAGCGTGTTCGTCAAATTAAAGAAAAAGCAATTAGAAGATTAAAACATACTTCTAGAAGTAAAATTTTAAAAACATATTTAGGTTAATCCTAATAACAATAACAACAGTTTCAAAACTGTTCGTTTTTTGATTGATGATTGAAACCTCGGCTGATTACCGAGGTTTTATTTTTTTATCAAATAAAACATCGGTCTGTTCGAGCAAAGCTCTCGGGTTTTCCGAGGTTTTACTTTTTTAAGAAGTAAGGCCTAACTTTTTAACCGTTTAAACTTCCAACTAATAACCTTTTAAACTTTTAAACTAAAAACTATCTTTGCACAAACAACATAACTACAATATAATGAAAAACACATTAATTGCACCTTCTGTATTAGCAGCAGATTTTGCGAACTTACAACGCGACATTGAAATGATTAACAACAGTGAGGCTGACTGGTTTCATATTGATATTATGGATGGTGTTTTTGTTCCAAATATTTCGTTTGGAATGCCTGTTTTACAAGCTATTTCTAAACATGCAAAAAAAACCATTGATGTTCATTTAATGATTGTTGACCCAGATAGATACATTGCAACTTTTAAAAAATTAGGCGCAGATGTTTTAACTGTTCACTATGAGGCTTGTCCCCATTTACATCGAACGCTTCAAGCTATAAAAGCGGAAGGTATGAAAGCAGGTGTGGCATTAAACCCGCACACCAACATAGATTTATTAGAAGATGTAATAAATGATATTGACTTAGTCTGTATAATGAGCGTGAATCCAGGTTTTGGTGGACAATCCTTTATTGAAAATACGTATTCTAAAGTTGAAAAACTAAAAGCTTTAATCACTAGAAAAAACGCTTCTACTTTAATAGAAATAGACGGTGGCGTTACAGATAAAAATGCCAAAGCTTTAGTAGATGCTGGAGCCGATGTATTAGTAGCCGGAAGCTATGTGTTTGGAGCTGAAAATCCAACTGCAACTATTACTGATTTAAAGAAAATCACACAATAAATAGCTCAAAACAAAAGACTCCTTTCAAAAGGAGTCTTTTGTTTAATATTGATCTATTAAATATTTAATCAAATCTGTAGTTGTAACAATTCCAACTAACAAACCACCTTCGACAACTGGTAATGCATGAAACTCCCTAACTGCAAGAATCTCTGCAACTTCTTTTATAGTTGCATCAGCAGAAACTGTCACTAAGTTTTTAGCCATTACTTGTTCTACTGAAAACATATTATATACTGTAGTATCAACAGTATCTTCATCGTCTTCAATGGAGTCTGCAAAAGAAATACGCAATAAATCCGTATAACTTAACATTCCAATTATCTTATTCCCGTTAACAACAGGAATATGTCTAATATGGTGTTTTTTAAATAATGTTTCTGCTTTAGTAAGATCATCAGATAAATTTAATTTTACAACTTCTTTAGTCATGATTGAAGCAACCGGAACTACCTTTTTCATAATATTAAAATTTTAAATTACACCTAAAGATAAAACAATAAACTGACAAGTAAAAAAACTTAAGTAATTGATTATTAACTATTTTATATGTATATTATATCAATTCTTTAAAATTAATCATTGTTTTTACACTCTCAAATAATTCGGGAAATTCGGATTTAAATTGTTTTGGAGTTTCAAAAAAATGCTCTAAAATAACTGCAATAAATTCAAATTGATTTGTGTAAGCATAAATTCTAAAATATTCTGAGTCAATTAATCTTTTATAATTTGAAGGTCGTTTAATTTGCTCTATAATTTCATCATACGCAGCAGAAAACAAAGTTGCCGATGTATCATTTTTTTTCAAGCCTTGAAAGTGTAAAACATGAGAAAATTCATGTAAACCCAAATTCAAATTGTCATTACTTATTTCATAACCTTGCTTAAAATGCTTCCATGAAAAAACAATAGCTCGCAATCTTGGATTAAATTCGCCATTATGATAGGCATCACTTGCTTGAGAATAATATGCGTCTGGAAAAACAATTACTTTATCTATAACTTCAAATAAGTAGGTTCTCATTCCAAAAGTTAACATTGTTGAAGTAGCTGCAATTAGAATTTTTATTTCATCTGTGATTTCTAAACCTTCTCTTCCATGGAATGGATATTTTTCAATAAATTTTGCAACTCTATGCTCAAAATATTGTTTTTCTCTAATAGATAATTTCTTATAGAAATCAAATTGACGATGAAGAACACTTAATTGTCGTAAAGTAAGCTTTTTAGGAAAAAAGTAAAAATGTACATATATTGGTTTTCTAAATACAAAAGCATAGACGGGCTCTATAACAAGATTATATAAGAAAAAACCAATAAAAAGTAATAAAAAGTAAAACAATTTGAATGAGGTAATTTTTACAAAAATAAGAATAATGATTCACATAAAACTATAAATAATTTTTAAAGTGTAACTATACAATAAAACTATTCACGATCATTTATCAGACTAAAGACAAATTAATAAACGATAAATTACACTATATTATGCACTATTATTCATATATTAATACTGCAGCTATATAAATATTCATAATAAATGTAATAAATAATATATTTAAATAATTATAAAAATTGATTTTTGCTAATTTATATAAAACAGTCTGTACTTAACAACTAATAAGC
>Ga0102814_10000046_pt1 | contig 78866 bp, 72 predicted proteins | sample ColrivemetaGS741_FD_79112 | JGI IMG/M metagenome (GOLD analysis project Ga0102814, IMG submission 79112) | Estuarine microbial communities from the Columbia River estuary - Flood tide ETM metaG S.741 | ecosystem: Environmental > Aquatic > Marine > Intertidal zone > Estuary | place: USA...
ATTTTATAATGAACTTGCCTTTGATTGCGGGTGCAAAAGTAGTCGCTTTTTCCTTTCCCACAAACCTTTTTTAATCTTTTTTTTAATCTTTTTTAAAGTGAGTTGATTACGAACAACTTACATCTGAAAAAAAATATGAATTCATTTAACCATTGAATCATTATTTGCGGCTTCTTCTCTTTACCTGTGGAAATACAGTACTTATAGCCCCGAGTGAAGCGGCATCCTTTTATTGATATTGCTTTTAAGATTGCTTCGTTCCTCGCAATGACAATAAAAGATATAGCGGAAAGCGGGAATGAGCTGCAAAAGAAAATAGAAATTAATCGAATCGAATGGCTTTTACCGGTGAAATCTTAGTAATTATATAGGAAGGAATTAATAAAACCAATAAACAAATTACTATTGTTCCTAAATTTAACAACAAAATATGCAACAAGTTTATATCTACTTGTACTTCGCTAACATAATAACTTGCTGGATTTAATTTTATGATTCCAAATATTTTTTGAATAAACAATAAAGCAAGTGCTATTAAATTTCCAAATAACAATCCTCTAGAAATTAAAAACCCTGCATTGTACAAAAATATTTTTCGAATATTCCAGTTGTTTGCACCTAATGCTTTTAAAACTCCTATCATTTGGGTTCGTTCTAAAATAAGAACTAAAAGTGCAACAATCATATTAATAGTTGCAACTACAATCATTACTATAAGGATAATGATGATATTAAAATCGAATAACTTTAAAAATTCGAAAATACTGAAGAATTTTTCTTCAATAGTTACACTATTATATGTAGACGGAGTTTCTTTATATACCTTATCTCCTATTTCTTTTATTTTTGTAAAATCGTCAATAAAAACTTCGAATGCTCCTACTTCATCTTTTTTCCACTTATTGATTCGTTGAACGTGACGAATATCTCCTATTATATAAGTAGCATCAAATTCTTGAAATCCTGAATTAAAAATACCAACAATCTTGAAATTTCGAAGATTAGGCATTTTACCACTTTCCTTCATAAAGAAGGTATTGAATTTATCTCCTAATTTAAGCTGAAGTCTATTTGCGATATATTCCGAAATTAAAACTTCATCATTTAAGTTGTCTTTATAATTAGGTAAACTTCCTTGAGTGATATATTCTTTTATGTTTGTCCAAACATAGTCTTTACCAACACCTTTTAATATAATGCCTTCAACAGAACTTTCAGTTCTAATAATTCCGGCTTTGTGGGCAACCGCTTGAATATGGTTTATTCCTTCAATGTTTTTAAAAGTAAGATAAAAATCTTGATTTATAGAAATGGGAATAGTATTTGCTTGAGATTGATTATCGTCGTGATTCGTAATTACTATATGCCCATTAAAAGCCGCTACTTTTTCTCTAATTTTATTTTGAAGTCCGATTCCTGTAGCAACAGAGACAATCATCATAACAATACCAATTGCAATTGCAGAAATTGCAATTTTAATTATTGGAGAAGAAATACTACTTTTATAACTTTTAGCAGTAATAAGACGTTTTGCTATAAAATATTCTAAATTCAAATTATATGATCTCTAAATTGATGCTCAAAAATACATTATTATTCTCGTTTATACTTCTTTTTTCATGCGGAAATTCGGCAAAGCCTAAAGTTGAAAGTCAAAAGTTGAAAGTTGAAAATATAGAAACTAAATTAGAATTTAAAACTGGTGCCGATAATTTTGAATTATACCTTCCGCTTTTAAAAAACAAAAAAGTTGGGATTGTAACCAATCAAAGTGGAATTTTAACCACTAAAACGCATTTGGTTGATTTCTTATTGACTGAAAAAGTCAATATACAAAAAATATATGCTCCCGAACACGGCTTTAGAGGAACTGCTGATGCTGGTGAAGTAATTAAAGACGGTAAAGACATTAAAACAGGTTTGCCTATAATTTCTCTTTACGGAAATAATAAAAAACCAAAACCAGAACAACTAGAAGGAATTGGCATTATGGTTTTTGACTTGCAAGATGTTGGTGCCCGATTTTATACCTATATATCTTCTTTACATTATGTAATGGAGGCTTGTGCTGAAAATAACATTCCATTGATTGTTTTAGACCGACCAAACCCTAATGGCGGAATTGTGGACGGACCAATTTTAGAAAAAGAATTTACCAGTTTTGTAGGTATGCACCAAATTCCGGTTTTGCACGGAATGACTATTGGCGAATATGCGAAAATGATTAATGGTGAAAAATGGTTGAAGAATGAAATTCAATGTAAATTGACCGTAGTTCCTTGCGAAAATTATAATAGAACAATGTTTTATGATTTATTAGTAAAGCCATCGCCAAATTTACCCAATGCACAAGCTATAAATTTATATGCAAGTTTGTGCTTTTTTGAAGGAACGAATGTAAGTGTAGGTCGTGGAACGGAAAAACAGTTTCAAGTTTACGGTTCTCCTTTTTTAAATAAAGGTGATTTTAGCTTTACGCCACAACCAAATGAAGGTGCAAAAGACCCAACCTATAACGGAAAAATATGTTACGGTGAAGATTTAACCCAAATAAAACCTGTTAACAAACTAGAATTAAAATGGTTAATAAAAGCATATAATGAAACTACAGACAAATCGAAGTTTTTTAATGCGTTTTTTACCAAATTAGCTGGAACAAAAAAACTACAAGAACAAATTGAAAAAGGTATTTCTGAAACTGAAATAAGAGCTTCGTGGCAAAAAGGTTTGATTGATTTTAAAGAAATGAGAAAATCGTATTTGATTTATGAATAAGATAGAAGAGAGATTAACTAAAAAACATTCCACACCTTTATTTTTAGTTTTACTTGTTCTTTTTACAGTAGGAGGTTTTATTTATATTAATAAAGATCGAAAAATAACAGAATTAAAGCAAAATTACGAAATAGCAATTGGTAAAATTGATAAATATATAGTTACAAAAGATGTAAATAAATTGAATACTTGCGATTTTACATTTGAGAAAAACAGAGAAGCGTTTTACGGAAACAATAACTCAAATCCTTACACTAATCTTCCAAATGAAAAACCAAACTTAGAATTAAGTTATCTGGTAATTTATCAAAAATCAAAACCAATAAATAGTTATATTCTTTTGAATTATCCAATAAAAGATAGTCTTGATTTTAAAAGGTACAAATTAATATTTGACAATGGAATTCCTGAAAATATTTTTAGAAATTAATTATATCTCCACTAAAAATATCTGGATTTATTTTTAATAATTCTTCTATGAACTCTTTTTTATCTTTTGGAGAAATTAAAACTTCATCGTACTTATTATATACTATTGCTATTCTATCTAAAGACAATGCCGGAGAACTTAATGGGTTTCTAGTTTTATAAATTCGTTTTATAGATTGTATTTCAACTTTAATCCACCAAATTTTTAAAATTTGTCCGTTAATAACATATTTTATTTTTGAAAATAAAAATCCAATTAACACTAAAACACCAAACATTGTAAGAGACAAGTAATATTGTTTAGATATTAAACCATCTACAATTGGATAACCAAATAACGCTAAAAATAAAACTATTAGCCACCAATCGATTTTTGAATTAAATGTTTTCTTCATAAAGTTATTTAAATTTTGGTTGTCAGGAACCGCTTTTTCATTTTTATTAAGCAAAATATTCTTCATGCAGTTTCATATTACAAAGGCATTTTTTCCTTCATTTTTTCTACAATATTGAAAGCAGCCGGGCAAACCTCTAAGTTTTTCAAAGTTAAATCAGTTATTTGTTGGAACTTCTTTCTATCCGTATGTGGAAATTCACGGCAAGCTTTTGGTCTGATGTCGTAAATAAAACATTTGTTATCACTATCTAAAAAAGTACAAGGCACACTTTGCAACACATAATCGTTGTCTTCATCTTCACGAAGATATTGTGCAATAAATTGTTGTGGTTTTTGTTTGAAGTTTTTAGAAATACGTTCAATATCAGTAATAGTAAACAACGGACCTGTAGTTTTACAACAATTAGCACAATCTAAACAATCGGTTTTTTTAAATTCAGCATCGTGTAAATCTTGAATTACTTTATCCAAATTTTTTGGCGTACGCTTTTTCAGCTTATCAAAATACTTTTTGTTTTCGATATGCGTATCTTTGGCAAGTTTTCCGAGTTCGTCTAATGATGGATTTGTCAATTTGTTTATTTAATAAGTTAAAACACAAATTTAGACTTTTAAACTCGTAAACTTCTAAACTCATAACCTTTTTATCATGAAAGATCTTTTTGGAAAAGCAATTTTAGACTACCAAACCAACAATAATCCGGAAGATATTATTACTGAAACTTCAATTAGTGAAGCAGATGAAATGAGTGTTGCTTATTTGTTTAGAGATTTTACAGAAATGCCAAAATTGGAACAAAAAGCATTACAGCTTTCAAAAGGCAAGGTTTTAGATGTTGGTTGTGGAGCTGGAAGTCACGCTTTGTACTTACAAAACGAGGTGAATATTGATGTAAAAGCAATTGATATTTCAGATAATGCAATTGAAGCTTGTAAATTAAGAGGTGTAAAAAATGCTCAAACTATAAATATTTTAGATTTAGATGTTTCTGAAAAATATGACACTATTCTATTATTAATGAATGGAACAGGGATTTTTGGAAAACTAAATCAGACTTCAATTTATCTTAAAAAATTAAAAAGTCTTTTAAAAGAAGATGGACAAATTTTGATTGATTCGTCAGACATTATATATATGTTTGACCAAGATGAAGATGGAGCTTACGAAATTAATGGAAATGGTTACTATGGCGAACTAACTTTTACAATACAATATAAAGGTGAAACCGAAGAAATATTTGATTGGCTTTATTTAGACTATAATACTTTGCAAAATGCTTCAATTGCAAATGGTTTAAATTGCGAATTAATTATAGAAGGTGAGCATTTTGATTATTTGGCTCGAATTTCATGATTAAATAAATGTTAGTATATTTGTAAAAACTACTCTTATGAATTTTTTTAATAAAATTACAATCGCAATCTGTTTATTATTAGCATTAAGTTGCTCTAAAGATAAAGATGAACCAATTATTGTTGGTGATGGCGTAACTAAAGATCTAAATAAAAAACCAACTGGCTCTAGTGCTAATGATTTTTTAGCAGCAACAAATTACACTAGCTTAGTTATTGAAATTGTTTATGTTGACGGTTTTAAACCTAATACTGCATCTATTCAAAATTTAAAAACTTTCCTAGAAACAAGACTTAACAAACCAAATGGGATTACAATTATTGAGAAAAAAATTCCGGCATTAGGTTTAGCTCCATATAGCAATGACGATTTAGTTTTAGTTGAAGACACTTTTAGATCTTATTACAACAATCAATCTATTCTTTCACTATATGTCTTTTTTGCAGATGGAGGCTCACAAGAAGATACGAGTAATTCTTTTGTTTTAGGAACTGCATATCGCAATACTTCTTTTGTAATTTACGAGGATACTATTTTAAATAATACAGGTGGTTTAGGTCAACCATCTAGAACTAATTTAGAAACTGTTGTGATGCTGCATGAAATAGGTCATTTACTTGGACTTGTTGATTTAGGCTCATCCATGCAAACACCACATTCTGACAGTACTCATGCTAAACATTGTAATAACGAAAATTGCCTAATGTTTTGGAAAACAGAAACTGGAGATGTATTTGATTCTTTACTGGGAGGAAATATTCCAGATTTAGATACAAATTGTATAAATGATTTACAAGCAAACGGAGGAAAGTAAAAGCCTGTTGTATATATTAAATTTAATTTTGATAAAAAAAGGAGCCCAATATAATATTAGGCTCCTTTTTTTATTCATTTGCTTTCTAAAAAATATCGAATTTAAGAATTTAAAAAAACTATGGTATGTTTAAATATTTATGAGTTTGTAAGGAAACGCGCCATTTTGGATTATTCATGACATAGTCCACAATTAGTGGAGTCATTTCTTCTTTTTTACTCCATTCTGGTTGCAAAAAAAGAATAGCGTTTGGATTTACTTTTGCAGCTTGTTCTTCAGCAAATTGAAAATCGTGCTTATTATAAATAATAACTTTTAATTCGTTTGCAATATCATAAGCTCCTTGCACTGGTAATTTCATTTTCTTTGGAGATAAACAAAACCAATCCCAAGTTCCACTTACTGGATAAGCTCCTGAAGTTTCAATATGCACTTTTAAATCTTGCGCTTTTAATTGTTTTGTTAGAAAAGACATGTCCCAAGTTAAAGGTTCTCCACCAGTAACGACAACTGTTTCTGCGTATTTTTTTGCATTTGCTACAAAAACGTCAACATGTGTTGGCGGATGTAATTCTGCATTCCAACTTTCTTTCACGTCGCACCAATGGCAACCTACATCGCAACCGCCAATTCTTATAAAATAAGCTGCTGTTCCTGTATGATAACCTTCACCTTGAATGGTATAAAACTCCTCCATTAAAGGCAACATTTCGCCTTTATCAACTGCAATTTGTATTTCTTTCTTCAACATTTTACTTAAAATAGTCTGCAAAGATACAGGTTTCGAAATTAGAATAGAAATTTCAGTAATCAATTACCTTTTAATAATGCTAAAATGTGCTGTTCTACCGGCTCTGTTTCCCAAATTTGTTCAATATTCTCAATTGCCAATATTTCTTGCATAATCTTGTTTTGTCTATCTCCTTCAGCTAAAGCTTCCGCGTAGGGTTGATGACTAAACGTAACTCTACTGTATAGAGGCGTCCATTTATCTGGATGTTTCTCAGAGAACCATTTTTCAATTTGTTTTTGCAAATGAAACTTATCATCGGCAGTTTTAGAACTCATTTCTTTAAAGTTACGATAAGACAATTCTGCTATAGCATCTGTATTAGGTTTGCGAGAATTTTCATATTCTGAAAAAATGGTTTGCCAATCATCCCCATGTTTTCCCATTAATTCGCTTAAAACAGTAATATCCTCAAAACCCGCATTCATTCCGTGTCCGTAAAAAGGGACAATAGCATGACAAGCATCCCCAATTAAAGCAACTTTATCATTATGTGTCCAAGGAAAACACTTCATAGTAACCAAATAACTTTTTGGGTTTTTGAAAAAATCTTCTACTAAATCTGGAATTACATCTTGAGTAGATGGGAAATATTTTGCAAAAAAAGCAATAAGCTTATCTTTATCATTTAATTCTTCAAATGAATTTTCTCCTTTAAAAGGCATAAATAAGGTACAAGTAAAACTGCCGTCAATATTTGGCAACGCTATAAGCATAAAGTTACCTCTCGGCCAAATATGTAGCGAATTTCTATCTAATTTATGTGATCCATCTGCATTTGCAGGAATATTTAATTCTTTGTAACCAACTTCTAAAAACTCTTGAGAATAATTGAACATACTTTGTCGTTGCATTCTATGTCTTACTCTAGAAAAAGCTCCGTCGGAACCAAAAACCATATCGTATTTATACTCTTTCCACTCTCCTCTTTCATCTTCACCAATGTGCAAAATTGCATCGCCAAGTGAAACATCCCAAACTTTATGCTCAAAGAAAAACTCCACGCCAACTTCTTCAGCTAAATCAATCATTCGTCTGTTTAAAACACCTCGAGAAAGAGAATAAATAGCCTCGCCGTCCTTACCGTATTTTTGATAACTAAGAGATTGATCCATCATATGAATGGCTCTTTTCTCCATTGGCAAACCAATTTTCTTTATTTCATCCGCTATACCAATTTCTTCCAATGCCTTCCATCCTCTATTAGACATTGCCAAGTTTATAGAACGTCCAGAAAACTGAATTTTTCTAATATCAGGGCTTCTATCATAAACATGAACAATATGACCAGCTTTTTTAAGATATATTGCTAATAGAGAACCTACTAATCCGGCTCCAACAATAGCAATTTTTTTTGGTATTTGCATTTTAAAATATTTCTTATTACAAAAATAACGAAAATAAACTACTTGGTCGCAGGTTTTACAACGCTATCTCATAAAAAAAGACGATTTTGAAGTCGCCTTTTAATTCATTTAAACTTTTATATGCGCCCAGTTTTCACCGGTTTTAATTCTATGTAATTGCATTTCTGTAATTCCAAATTCTTTAGCGATTAAACGCAAACGTGTTTTTCTATTTGGATCGAGTAATTTTCTCTTTAAACGGATAACATCTATTTCTCTTAATTTAGTGTTTTTAGGTCCAAATTTTTCAAAAGCTCTTTTCCTTCCTTCTGCAACATGTGGACTTTTATATCCATGTTCTCGCATTTCTTGGTAAGTAACCCATTTTAAATTCGTTATAACATTATTCGTTTTATCATAATCTAAATGAATAACATGTGTTTGTTCTGCAGCTGTTTTTTGAATAAATAATTCTCCAATTATTTTATGAATAGCTATTCCATAATATTTCTTTTTATTATTAATTTGCCTTACATATCTCAAATAAGGAAAGCCGTCGTTTTTTGGAAGCTTCAATAACTTGCCCTCTTTGATATATAAAGTAAAGCTTTTCAACCGTCCTAAATTTGAAACAGCATATCGTACTTTTCCTGGAATTTCAAGTTCAAACTCTTTCCATTGTTCAATTATAAAATGATTCATTACTTGTGGTTTTGGTTAATAGATTTAAGGAAATCATCAGTAATAATCTAATTTACAAATAATTAACTACTTTAAGAAATTAATTTTTTCGCCAACATTCATTTTTTGAGATTTTGCTAACATTCCGCACATGTGAAACAACATACGAGCACCAACGTTTCCGTCCCAATCCCCATTTTCTCCTGGTGCAACTTCAACTAAATCAAAACCTATAATTTCTTTATTTGACTCCGCTAATTTACTTAATAAATAAGTTGCCATTTCATAAGAAAAACCTCCTGGAACTGGCGTTCCTGTATTTGGACAATACAAAGCATTCATTCCATCAATATCAAAAGAAACACATACTTTTTTTGGCAAAGAATGAATAATATTGTCACACAAATGTTGCCAAGTATTTCCTTCGAATAGTTGTTTTTTTATATCACTATCCGTATGAACTAAAACTCTACCATTTTCACTTTTAACTACTCCAACTTCTTCTTCACAGAAATCTCTTATTCCAACTTGAACAATTTTTGAAATTTGAGGAAGTTTCAATGCATTATACATAATTGAAGCATGTGAATACGCAAATTGCTCATAAGCAATTCGTAAATCCATGTGTGCGTCTAGATGCAGAATTCCAAAATTTTCATGTTGAGACGCTAAAGCTTCATAATATCCAAGTGGTGTTGAATGATCACCGCCTAATAAAACTACTTTTTTACCTTTGTTCATCCAATACTGAGTTCTTTCTTTTACTTCAGTATGTAATTCTCTACAAATTTTATTTATTTTATCTAAATCGGCTTGAAGAACAGGAAATGTTAAAATATCTTCGCCATTTTCTTGCGCTTCAATAATAGGCTGAGCCAAACTTTTATATTTCTCCGAATTGGTTGCCCAATGTGATGGAGCTTCGTCCATAAAAATTCCTAATTTCCATAATTCTGGAAACTCTTGATGGTTTAAATCTACCTGAAAAGAAGCTTCTAATATTGCTTCTGGACCTTCTGAAGCTCCTGCACCATAACTTACTGTTACTTCCCATGGAACAGGAATTACAATAATTTCACTTTGTTCTGCTGAAAAAGGTAATCCAAAAATGGTTGCGTCTGCTAATCCTGGTTGACTTGGATCGAAGCTATCTATGATTTGTTGTTTTGTCATTGTTACTTGATATTAGTACTATACAAATATACGAGTAATTAAAAACTAAAAAAAAGGACCAAAAATAAATTTTGGCCCTTTTTTTTAAAATATAAGTATATTGTTACTTTATTCTTTCACAAATTTATAAGTAGCTTTTGAATCATTAAACTGAATAGTATATATTCCATTTGATAATTTTGAAATATCAACATTCGATTCTGAACCAGAAACTAAACTATCCATTACTTTTTGACCTAACATATTATAAACAGAAATTTTTTCTGCATTAGTAAAATCTCCTTTAATAGTAATGTTAGATTTTGCAGGGTTTGGATATATAACAATTGAACTTCTAACAACATCATCTAACCCAAGTGGAGCTTGAACAATTAATGTAAAATTACAATTTACAGCCGTACCACTTGTAGCAGTCATTGTTACAGTATGTGAACCTACAGCAACAGTTGATCCTATTGCTGGAGTTTGAGTTACCACAGCATTACAATTTGAGTTTATTGCATTTGTAATACTAGCAAAACTTGGAACCACATAATTCCCAGCTCCATTAGCTATTACTGTTTGAGTTCCTGGACAATTAATAGTCAAAGGAATAGCTGGCATTGTATATCCTGCCGCAGTATATTTTTCAGTCATTACTTTTACATCTGCACAACTATAATTCATATTAATTGCAGCTTGACGTACAGCTATTGCAGCATTTTGTTGATTTGTTGAACTATTAGTCATTGCTAATCCTTCTAAAAAAGCAGTATCTGTCTTAGTTCTTCCTAACACATCCCAAATTTTCATATTAACAGTCGCCCAAATTTGACCATCTGTATGAACTTGACCAACTAAACCTCCTGGATAAAGTGCTCCGTAATTAGTTGTTCTTCCTCCCCAACATGGATTATGCCCGTCCCAACTAAACATCCAATGATATGCAGGTTGCGCAGAAGTCCATTGTCCAAGCGCTCTACTATGTGATTGTGCCCAATAATCACCTGTCCCTTCACTTAATCCGTTTACCTGAGATAATGAACCTCCAGTTATCCAATCATGTAGTCCATGAGCAAGTTCGTGCCAAATAACATCTCCGTCTTCTCCATCATCAACACAACCTTCACCAAAAACTACTCGACCGTTGGTATAATACGAATTATCAGCCCCATTTGCACCTGATGGATCAAACCATAAAACACCTGCATTTGTTAAAGGTAGACATGTAACACCTAAAGTTTCATTTATGTATCTTAAACTATTATCTGTATGATAGAAAACATTTGCTGCTTCAAATCCGTCTTGAGAACGTGTAAATAAGAAATTTGCATTAGCCTGAGTAAACAAACCTTTATTTGGGTTTTCTAAATTTTTAATTTCTACATAAGAACTTTTTAACTTATAAGTCCCTGAAACATTTTCAACTTGTGGTAAATTCACTAAAACTCTTTGTGCATTTAACTCCGCAGTATCTGTATCACCTTGCCCATTCCCATCAACATAGTTACCACCATAAGTAACACCTGCTCCAGACAACGGATCAGATAAAAAAACCATTGCTGTTCCTGTCTCAAACGCTAATGCACTAGTAGTTTCTACTTTTGCAAAATGCTTAGCTTTAGTCGCTTTTGTTTGAGGTAAATGATTGTGACTATCTGTACACTCAGTTCCACAATAAATTGCAACATCTTTTAAGCTTAATACATCTGAAGTATTTGCATCAATAATTGCTTCCCAACTTCCCATTAAATCTTCAGCACTAGTAACAACTCTATAAACTAATTTGGTTGTACCGTTAAAATCGTAAACATATAATTTAGATTCCTGAAAAGTAACTGCTTCATTATAGTTTAATTGCTTATCTGCAAGATTTACTGCAACTTCAGAAGAAATTGATGGTTGAGTGTTTATTGCATTAACCGACTCATTATAACTTGTAGAAGAAAATGCAACTTCATTATTTTTATTGAAGTTAATTACAATTTCAGAGTTATAAACTGGCACGTTGTTAATCATGTGTTGAAAACGAAGTGTTTCTCCAGCTAAACTATTCCTTACAAATCGTAAAGAAAAATTATCATTTTCCTTAATTTTAAATTCACTAGCATGATTTTTAATGTATTCTAATGCGTTTTTCTCATTAGGAGAACTTTGTGCGTATCCATTTGTTATGAAAAACAAAGATAACAGAGCAACTGATAGTAGTTTTAGTTTCATAAAAGTTTATTAATTAGTAAATTAGAACTAATGTATATATAAATTTTATATTTTTTAACAAAAACATTAATTATTGTTAAATTAAGTGTTTAGAATTCCTTCCTTTAATATTTGACCAAAATTATACATATCCTCAAAAGAGGAGTATAAAGGTACTGGCGCTAATCTTATTACACTTGGTTCTCGCCAATCTGTAATAACTCCATTTTTCATAAGATAATTAAATAATTCCTTTCCTTGCCCTGGCAAATAAACAGATAGTTGACAACCTCTTTCTTCTTGGTCTGAAGGTGTAATAATTTCAAATTTGGCTTCTTCTAATTCAGCATCGATTTCATGTAAAATAAATTCTAAATAAGATGTAATTAGGTTTCTTTTAGCGACTAATTTCTTCATTCCTATTTCTGCAAACATATCTACAGATGCTAAATAAGGTGCCATTGATAAAATAGGCAAATTACTAATCTGCCAACCATCAGCACTTTGAGCAGCATCAAATTTTGGTTCCATTAAAAAACGACGTTCTTTGTTATGGCCCCACCAACCTGCAAAACGACTTAATTCTTTATCATCATGATGCTTTTCATGAACAAAATACCCTGAGGCATTTCCAGGTCCAGAATTCATGTATTTATAACTACACCATGCAGCAAAATCAACTCCCCATCTGTTTAATTCTAATTCAATATTTCCTGCAGCATGAGCTAAATCCCAACCAACATAAGCACCAACTTTATGGCCAGCTTCAGTAATAGTTTCCATATCAAAAACTTGACCCGTATAATAATTAACTCCTCCAATTAAAACAAGAGCTAACTCTTCTCCAACTTCTTCTATTTTTGCTAAAATATCTTCCGTACGAATATTATGTTCTCCTTCTCTTCTTTTTATTTCAACAATTGCTTCATTTTTATCAAAACCTATTGCTTTTGAATGAAAATCCACTTGACTTTGAAACATGTATTGGTCACTTGGAAAGGCTTTTTCTTCGCAAATAATTTTAAATTTTTTATTAGATGGTCTATAAAATGAAACCATTAATAAGTGTAGGTTTACAGTTAAAGTATTCATTACTCCCACTTCTGTTGGTTTTGCTCCCACAATTTCAGATAAAGGTTGACAAAATCTTTCGTGATAATCCCACCAAGGTTTATCTGCATAAAAATGCCCTTCCACTGCGAGATTAGCCCAGTCGTTCATAACTTCATCAACGTATTCCTTAGCTTTTTTTGGCTGTAGTCCTAAAGAATTTCCTGTAAAATAAATAACTTCTTTATTATTTACTTTTGGGAATATAAATTCATCTTTATATTTATTTAATTCGTCTTGTTTATCAAGTTCTTGAGCAAATTCTTTAGTATTTTGAAAATTCATCTTTTGGTTTTATATAGTGTAAAAATAAACAGAAAAACGGGAAGAAAAAAACAACTGTATAAAAACAAAAAAAATCTCATCGTTAGGATGAGATTTTTTTGTTTACTTATTTGAAATGAAATGGATTAAATAATCAACATTGCATCTCCATAAGTATAGAAGTTATATTTTTGCTCAATTGCTTCTGCGTATGCTTTTTTCATTAAATCATGACCACAAAATGCAGAAACCTGCATTAATAAAGTAGATTTTGGTATATGAAAATTAGTAACCATTGCATCCGCAAGGCTAAATTCATATGGAGGAAAAATAAATTTATTTGTCCAACCTGTATAAGGATTTAAAGTGTTTTTTGAAGAAACAGAGCTTTCCATTGCACGCATTGCAGTTGTTCCTACACAACAAACTCTGGTTTTTTTGATTTTTGCTCCATTTATAATATCGCAAGCTTCTTGAGAAATACTCATTTCTTCAGAATCCATTTTATGTTTAGATAAATCTTCTACCTCAACCGGATTAAATGTTCCTAATCCAACATGAAGTGTGACTTCAGCAAAATCAATTCCTTTTATTTCTAATCTTTTTAATAAATGCTTAGAAAAGTGCAATCCTGCAGTTGGAGCAGCAACAGCACCTTCTTCTTTAGCATAGATAGTTTGGTAACGATCTGCATCTTCGGGCGTTACTTCTCTGTTCAAAAATTTTGGAATTGGAGTTTCTCCTAATTCTAGTAATTTTGCTCTAAATTCTTCATATGAACCATCGTATAAAAAACGTAATGTTCTACCTCTTGAGGTTGTATTGTCAATTACCTCAGCAACTAATGTTTCGTCATCCCCAAAATAAAGTTTATTTCCAATTCTTATTTTACGAGCTGGATCAACTAAAACATCCCATAAACGTTGCTCAGCATTTAATTCTCTCAATAAGAAAACCTCTATACGTGCTCCTGTTTTTTCTTTATTACCAAATAATCTTGCTGGGAAAACTTTGGTATTATTTAAAACCATTACATCTCCATCGTCAAAATAATCAATAATATCTTTGAACATTTTGTGTTCGATTAAACCAGTTTTCTTATGTACAACCATTAAACGAGACTCGTCACGATTTTCAGCTGGAAATTCAGCTAATAATTCTTCAGGTAAATTAAATTGGAAATGAGATAATTTCATTTATTTTAGTTTAAAGTTTAATGTTTAAAAGTTCAAAGCTGTAACCTTTACTTTTAAACAAGTCTGCAAATATACGACTGTGAGATAGGCGTTGTCAAGTAAAAAGCAGTTTATTTTTAAAAAGACAGTGTTTACAGTACTTTATTGATTTTAAACCCTACAGTTTTTAAATCTTCCCAAAAAGAGGGAAACGATTTTGAAACTACTTCTGCATCGTTAACAATTATTGGAACTTTTAATGCTAAAGGAGCAAAAGCCATTGCCATTCTATGATCTTGATAAGTCTCAATTGTAATATTAGGATTTATTCTTTGGGAAATTTCTAGTGTTAAACTATCATTGGTAACTGAAATAAGAGCGCCCAATTTAGTTAGTTCATTCTTTAAAGCTTCTAATCTGTCTGTTTCTTTAATTTTCAACGTATGCAAACCTGTTAAGTGGCAAGCAATTCCTAATCCAAAACAAGTTACCGCTATGGTTTGCGCAATATCAGGACAATTATTTAATTGATAATTAACATTTGATAATTGACAAGTATTAACTTTTGAAATTGTTATTGTTTTATTGTTATTGTAAACTGTTTCAACTCCAAAGTCTTTATAAATTTCGTCTAAAGCAGAATCGCCTTGTAAGCTGTTTTGCTTGTAACTCGAAATTGTAATTTGTGTTCCAATTTCAGACAATGCAATTATGGAATAAAAATAAGAAGCGGAACTCCAATCTGACTCAATTGATAATTGATAATTGATAATTGATAATTGTCGTTCTACTTTAATAACATTATTTTCAAAACTAGTTGCTACTCCAATTTCATTTAGCAAAGCTAATGTCATTTTTATGTAAGGAATAGAAGTTATTTCTCCTTCAAGCGTTAATTCTAATCCGTTTTCTAATTTTGGAGCAATTAATAATAATGCAGAAATGTATTGACTACTTACATCTGCTTTTAAGGAAATTTTGTTGTTTGTGATTTTTTGACCTTTAATTCTTATTGGTGGAAATCCTTCTTCTCCTTCATAAGTAATTTTGGCTCCAAGCTGTTGTAAAGCTTCTACTAAAATTTGAATTGGTCTTTTTTTCATTCTTGAAGAGCCAGTTAAAACCACTTCTCTTCCTTCTTGAATAGAAAAAAAAGCCGTAAGAAAACGCATGGCAGTTCCAGCATGATGAATATTTATTAATGGATAATTAACAGTTGATAATTGACAATTATTTAAAGCCTGCAGCATCACTTCTGAATCATCCGATTTTGATGTGTTTTCTAAAGTAATGTTTGGACATAGAGCTTGCAACAACAACAATCTATTGGTCTCTGACTTCGAACCTGTGATAGCGATTTCAGAATATGAATTAACTACTGATTGTTTTAAAAATAAATTCAAAGCGCTATTTTAATTTTTCATTGTTATGATGACGGTCGTGATCGCGATTTGTTTTCACATCCATTTTTTTATCAAATGCTTCTTGTAAATTAATTCCTGTTTGATTGGCTAAACACATTACTACAAAAACAACATCTGCAAGTTCTTCTCCAAGATCTTTATTCTTATCGCTTTCTTTTTCAGATTGCTCACCATATCTACGAGCAATAATACGCGCAACTTCACCAACTTCTTCCGTAAGTTGCGCCATATTGGTTAATTCATTAAAATAACGAACTCCATGTTCTTTTATCCAATTATCAACATCTAATTGTGCGTTTTTTATGTTCATTACTCTTTATTTTTAGAATCTATAATTATAGTAACTGGTCCGTCATTAATTAAGGAAACTTTCATGTCTGCTCCAAACTGACCTGTTTGTATTTTTTTACCTAATTCTACTTCCATTTTTGAAATAAATTCTTTGTAAAGCGGAATTGCAATTTCTGGTTTTGCTGCTTTTATATAACTAGGTCTATTCCCTTTTTTTGTTGCAGCGTGAAGTGTAAATTGACTAACTAAAATAAGTTCGCCATTACAATCTTTTAAAGAAAGGTTCATTACTTTATTTTCATCTTCAAAAACCCTAAGATTTGCAATTTTAGCAGTTAACCAATTAATATCGTCTTGATTGTCTAAATCTTCAATTCCTAAAAGAACTACAAAACCATTATTTATATTAGCAACAATTGCATTTTCAATTATTACTGAGGCTTGAGAAACTCTTTGAATTACAACTTTCAAATTAATTATGAATTATGAATGGTTAATTATAAACTTTGCTTGTGATTTTATAATTCACAACTCTCTACTCGCTTTTTCTAGTTTCGTCACTAGCAGTTCTATCATTGTCATATACATCTGCGCGATACTGCTCATCTTCTCCTTCTAAAATTTGAAGATAACTTTTATATCTTGACCAAGACAACTCTTCTTTTTCCAAAGCATTTTTAATTGCACAATGAGGTTCTTCTTTATGTAAGCAATTATTAAACTTACATTGGTTTTTTAAAGCTAAAAATTCAGGAAAGTAATGTCCAATTTCTGGTTTTTCCATATCCACTATTCCAAAACCTCTTATTCCTGGTGTATCTATAATTTTTGCATTCCCAAAAGACAAGTCATACATTTCTGCAAAAGTTGTAGTATGTTGTCCTTGTTGATGCTGACTTGAAATTTGTTTTGTTTTAAGATTTAATGTTGGCTCTAAAGCGTTTACTAAAGTTGATTTTCCAACTCCAGAATGGCCAGAAAACATTGAAGTTTTGTTTTCCATTAATGCTTTCAATTTATCTAAACCTTTATTTTCAGTTGCTGAAACTCTCAAACATTTATAACCTATTTGGGTATACAAATATTGCATAAAAAGTTGTTCGTCAGAAACTACATCGTCAAATGTATCAATTTTATTAAAAATTAGAACAGCTTCAATTCCATAAGCTTCGGCTGTTACTAAAAATCTATCTATAAAACTTGTAGAAGTTGTAGGATTATTAATGGTTACAATTAAAAAAACAATATCAATATTAGACGCAATAATATGTGTTTGCTTTGATAAATTTACTGACTTTCTTACAATGTAGTTTTTACGCTCTTCAATAGTATGTATTAATCCATTCTCAACATCTGAAGTTGTATCTAAATCAAATTCTACAACATCTCCAACAGCAATTGGATTAGTGCTTTTAATTCCTTGTAATCTAAATTTACCTTTAATTCTACATTCGTAAAAAGTACTACTTTCTGCTTTTACAGTGTACCAACTTCCAGTAGATTTGTATACGATTCCTTTCATTTAGCAAAGATATATTATTTATTGACTATTTTTTCCTGATGATTAATACTTTCTTGGTGAATTGCCTTAAATAATTTCAATACAAACTCCTCACTTAAACCTTTATTTTCACCTTCTAAAATCATTTTACCTAAAATTTCATTCCATCTCTTATTTTGAAGAATTGCAACATTTTTCTCTTTTTTAAGTAATCCAATTTGATCTGCAATTTTCATTCTATTCCCAGAAATTTCAAGAATCTTCTCATCATAAACATCAATTTGCGCTCTAAATTTTGCCAACTTAATATTATAATCATCAGCTTCATCTGTTTCTTTTCTAACTTTTAAATCCACGAAAATTTGCTTCAAAGTATCAGGTGTTACTTGCTGTGCAGCATCGCTCCATGCATTATCTGGGTCTATATGTGTTTCGATAATTAATCCATCATAATTTAAATCTAAAGCTTGTTGGCAAACTTCATGAATCATATCTCTTTTCCCTGTTATATGAGAAGGATCGCAAATTAAAGGCACACCTGGAAATCGATTTTGAAAATCAATTGCAACTTGCCATTCTGGATTATTACGATATTTTGTTTTTTCGTAAGTTGAAAAACCTCTGTGAATAACTCCTAAGTTTTTAATATTTGCATTGTATAAACGTTCTAAACCACCAATCCATAAAGATAAATCTGGATTTACGGGGTTTTTCAACAAAACAATTTTATCGGTATCTTTTAAAGCATCGGCAATTTCTTGAACAGCAAAAGGGTTAGCAGCAGTCCTTGCGCCAATCCATAAAACATCAATATTGTGTTCTAAAGCTAACTGAACATGAGCAGCTGTAGCTACTTCTGTAGCCATTAACAAACCAGTTTCTGCTTTTGCTTTTTGCAACCATTTTAAACCAATAGCGCCTACGCCTTCAAATCCACCTGGCCTTGTTCTAGGTTTCCAAATACCAGCTCTAAAAATAGAGACATCAGAATTTTTCAATTCATTTGCAATAGCTAATACTTGTTCTTCTGTTTCTGCACTACATGGTCCGGCAATGACAAGCGGATGATCTAACTTAAAATCATCTAACCATGTTCTTAAAAATGTATTATTCTCCACTATATTCATTTATTACAAAGTTACTATTTTGGTTCACATTATCCCATAAAAAAATCCCGATGTAAAATCGGGATTATCTATATTAATATATATTATTATTCAATTATATAAAAACACAACAATCCCATATGCTTTTCCAAGCACACCAGATAGAATTGTTCCAAGTAATTATATTTAACATTTTTGTATTATTAAGCGACAAATGTAATAAATTTATTTGTAGTGATAAAGAAAAACAAGTTGTCTTTAATTTTTTTACATTTGTTTAAAATTATAAAAATGTCAATAGAGGTAATAAACATTTCAAAATCTTACGGTGAACAAAAAGCATTAGACAATGTGAGCTTCACAATTAACAAAGGAGAAATTGTTGGTTTTCTTGGCCCAAACGGAGCTGGAAAATCTACTTTAATGAAAATTTTGACTACTTATATTGCTGCAGATGAAGGCGATGCTTTAATAAACGGAAACAACACTAAAAATAATCAGAAGTTAGTTCAAAAAGCTGTTGGATACTTACCCGAACACAACCCTTTATATTTAGACCTATATGTTAGAGAATACTTAGCATTTAATGCTGATGTGTATAAAGCATCCAAATCAAGAGTTGAAGAAGTAATTACACTTACTGGACTAACACCAGAAAGTAATAAAAAAATTGGCTCTCTATCAAAAGGTTACCGCCAAAGAGTAGGTTTAGCTTGTGCGCTTCTTCATAACCCTGAAGTTTTAATATTAGACGAACCTACTACAGGTTTAGATCCAAATCAATTAGTTGAAATTAGAGAATTAATTAAAAATATAGGAAAAGACAAAACAGTTTTTCTTTCTACACATATTATGCAAGAAGTTGAGGCAATTTGTGATAGAATAATAATCATTGACAAAGGGAAAATTGTAACCGATAAAAAATTAAATCAAATATCTACAAATACTGAACAAGTTATTGAAGTAGAATTTGATTTAAAAATAGAAGAGCAATTTATTAAAACATTACCTCATTTAACTTCGTATAAAAATACGCACGATATGGTTTGGGAACTTACTTTCACAAGCGACATTGATATGCGCCCTATAGTGTTTGATTTTGCTAAAGAGAATGGTTTAAAAGCCCTACAGTTAAATGCAAAAAATAAAAATATTGAAACTATTTTTAGAGAAATTACTTCTAAAAAATAAATCCATTACTTCTAAAGAAATAATGGATTTACCTTATCAGTATTTATTTTTTTTAGTCTAATGAAGCAACATATTGTTTTTGCAACTTTTCCAAATCGTAATAAATAACCGATAATGCATATTTTGAAAGTGCCGAATCAATTACTTGACTATAGATAAAAGCCTGTTCTGTTAATCCATATTTAGATATAGATTCTTTTACATATTTAACTGCTTTATCTTTGTCGTTATTTTTGAAATAACAATTTGCAATTTCTAGATACACATTTTTTAAATCTTTTGCATCTGCAGATTTTATATAATTTTTATATTCTTTTATTGCTAAAACATAATCTTTATTGGAACTTGCTGTCCTCGCTAAACTAAGAAGTGTATCATTATCATTTGCAAAATTAAATTGCGCAATAAATAAAAAAACGAATGTTAGGATAATTTTTTTCATAGTCATCTTCTTTTGAGGTTCAACATTATAAATTTACCATTTTTTTTAGTGACAAAAAAATAAAATTCTTAACAAAAATTTATTTTATTGGATTTAGAAATATAATTTTAACATTTTTATTAAATATAATTTAACAAAAACGATTTTACATGTAGTTATAATCAACCTGACTGATTATTTTACCCAAATATTGACTTATCTGTAAAAATTGCTTATCTACAAAATAATTTTATTATTCAGAAAAACTCAATATTTATCTTCTATTTTGAAAGACAAACTTCTGAAGCTAACTCTAAATAGTCATGAATATCATCTTTCAAAACAAAAATATTTAATAAACTTTTTTTGCAATAGCTTTTATATTATCCGCTTTACCCATTGAATAATAATGTAAACACGGAATTCCAGCTGCAACTAATTCTTTACTTTGTTGCAAGCACCATTCTACACCTATTTGAGAAACAGCTTCGTTCTCTTTTGCTTTTACTATTTCTTTAATTAAATCATCTGGTAAGTCCACTTTAAATCGATACGGAATTAGGTTTAATTGTTTTTTAGTAGCAATAGGCTTTAAACCAGGTATTATTGGAACCGTAATTCCAGCAGCTCTACATTTTGATACAAAATCAAAGAACTTTTGATTATCGAAAAACATTTGTGTGATTATATATTCTGCTCCGTTTTTAATTTTTTGTTTCAAAAAATAAATATCACTATCCAAACTTGGAGCTTCCATATGTTTTTCTGGATAACCTGCAACTCCAATACAAAAATTCGTTTTAGTCGAATTTTGTAAATTTTCGTCCAAATAAATTCCGTTATTTAAGTTTGCAATTTGCGTAACTAATTCAGAAGCATAAGAATGTCCTTCTTTTTCAGGTTTAAAATAAGTTTCGCTTTTTACAGCATCGCCTCTTAAAGCAACTACATTATCAATTCCAAGAAAATCCAAATCAATCAAAAGATTTTCCGTATCCTCTTTTGTAAAACCACCACATAAAATATGCGGAATAGCATCTACATTGTATTTGTTTTGAATTCCTGCACAAATACCAACCGTTCCTGGTCGCTTTTTTACAATTCTCTTTTGCAATAAACCATTAGCCATTTCTTTATACTCATATTCTTCCCGATGATATGTTACATCAATAAAGGGTGGCTTAAATTCCATTAACGGATCAATACTGTCAAAAATAGACTGAATGTTTTGTCCTTTTAAAGGTGGTAATATCTCGAACGAGAACAAGGGTTTTCCGTTTGCTTTTTCTATATGTTGTGTTACTTTCATTTTTTTAATCTGCTATGTTTGGCGCCAACCATTTTGTGGCAACTTTTTTTGAAACTCCTCTTCGTTTGGCGTAATCTATTACTTGATCTTCTTTAATTTTTCCTAATCCAAAATATTTACTTTGTGGATTTGCAAAATAATATCCAGAAACCGATGAAGCTGGCCACATTGCCATACTTTCCGTTAAGGTTACTCCGATTTCTTGTTCTACATTTAATAATTTCCAAATGGTTTGCTTTTCTAAATGATCTGGACAAGCTGGATAACCTGGTGCAGGACGAATTCCTTTGTATTCTTCTTTGATTAATTCCAAATTATTTAGATTTTCATCTGAATCATAGCCCCAAATTTCTTTTCGGACTTTTAAATGTAAATATTCGGCATAAGCTTCGGCTAATCTGTCTGCTAATGCTTTTACCATTATTGAATTGTAATCGTCTAAATCTTTTTCATATTCTTTGGCTTTTTCTTCTACTCCAAAACCTGTGGACACACAAAAACAACCAATATAATCTTGAATTCCTGAATCTTTTGGTGCGATAAAATCAGCTAAACCTATATTTGGTGCTCCTTCTGTTTTTTGTGATTGTTGTCTTAAAGTTAGAAAGGTTGTCAGTTGTTGGTTGTCGTTTTTTAGTTGGATGTCGTCATCATTTATTGTATTAGCAGGAAAAATACCTAGAATGCCTTTTGCGGTGAACCATTTTTCTGACACTATTTTCTGCAACATATTTTCTGCATCTGCAAATAATTTTGTTGCTTCTGTTCCAATAATCTCATCGGTTAATATTTTGGGATATTTACCAAATAATTGCCAAGATTGAAAAAACGGAGTCCAATCGATAAACGGGATTAATTCAGATAGCTCAACCTCAACAACTTTTGTTCCAATGAAATTTGGTTTTGTTGGTTGATAATCATTCCAATCTATTTGAAATTTATTTTTTCTTGCTCCTTCAATTGTTAGATAATTTTTATCGCGACTTCTGCTTAAATATTGTTCTCTAAGACTATCGTATTCTTCCTTAATATCTTTAGAATATTTTGTTTTATTTTCAGTTTGCAATAAATTGCTGGCAACCGTTACTGCACGTGATGCATCGTTTACATGAACTACTGTTTGCTTATATTCTGGAGCAATTTTTACAGCGGTATGAGCCCGAGAAGTTGTTGCTCCACCAATCATAATTGGAATTTTAATGTTTAATTTATCCATCTCTTTAGCCAAATACACCATTTCGTCTAACGAAGGCGTAATCAATCCGCTTAAACCAATAATATCAACGTTTTCACGAATTGCAGCTTCAATAATTTTTTCAGGCGCAACCATAACTCCTAAATCAATAATTTCGAAATTATTACAAGCTAAAACCACTGCTACAATATTTTTACCAATATCATGCACGTCACCTTTTACAGTTGCCATCAAAACTTTTCCTGCGCTGGACGATTTTCCTGTTTTTTCAGCTTCTATATAAGGTAACAAATAGGCTACCGCTTTTTTCATGACTCTTGCAGATTTTACTACTTGTGGCAAAAACATTTTTCCGCTACCGAATAAATCACCAACAACGTTCATTCCGGTCATCAAATTAATTTCAATAACTTCTATTGCTTTAGCGGAATTTACTCTTGCTTCTTCTACATCTTTTTCAATGAATTCATCAATTCCTTTTACTAATGAATGTGTTAACCTTTCTTGAACAGAGCCATTTCTCCATTCTTGAATTACTTTTTCATTGACTTTTACATCACCTACGAAACTCTCGGCCAAATCTAATAATCGTTCAGTTGCATCATCTCTTCTGTTTAACAAAACATCTTCTACATGTTCTAGTAAATTCTTATCAATTTCATCATAAATCTCTAACATTTCTGGATTTACGATTCCCATTGTCATTCCGTTTTGGATAGCATGATATAAAAAGGCAGAATGCATTGCTTCACGCACTTTATCGTTTCCTCTAAATGAAAATGAAACATTACTTACGCCACCAGAAACATTGGCATAAGGTAAATTTTTTCGAATCCATTTTGTAGCTCTAAAAAAGTCTAATGCGTTTAATTTGTGTTCGTCCATTCCAGTTGCTACAGGAAAAATATTTGGGTCGAAAATTATGTCTTGTGGTGGAAATCCGACTTTATCTACTAAAATAGCATAGCTTCTCTTGCAAATTTCAATTCTTCTTTGGTAATTATCCGCTTGACCATTTTCATCAAAAGCCATTACAATAACAGCTGCACCATATTTTTTAATTAATTTGGCATGATGAATAAAAACATCTTCTCCTTCTTTTAGAGAAATTGAATTTACTACGCTTTTACCTTGTACTACTTTTAAACCAGCTTCAATAATTTCCCATTTAGAACTATCAATCATTATCGGAACACGTGCAATATCGGGTTCAGCAGCAATTAGGTTTAGGAATTTTGTCATGGCATAAACACCATCTAACATTCCTTCATCCATATTAACATCAATAATTTGCGCTCCGCCTTCTACTTGTTCACGAGCTACAGAAAGCGCTTCATTATACTTTTCTTCCTTAATTAACCGAAGAAATTTACGTGAACCTGTAACGTTAGTGCGTTCTCCAATATTCACAAAATTTGTCTCTGGAGTTATGGTTAAAGGTTCTAAACCTGATAATTGTAAAAATTTATTGGTTATATAACTCATCGTTTATTCGTTTGTAATGCTTATTGACATCTTTATAAAACAGTTTCAATTCAGTTCTTAAATTTTGCCATTTATTAGGTATTCCTTTTTTCGTATTTAATTTTTTATTTTTCATTGTGATCAGACTTCAATAATTCTTCCTCTAGGTTTAAACTCAGCAGCTACTTCTGCAATTAATTGGATGTGTTCTGGAGTTGTTCCACAGCAACCGCCAATAATATTTACTAAACTATCTTGTAAATATTCTCTAATTAAAGCCTGCATTTCTTGAGGAGTTTGATCGTATTGTCCGAAAGCATTAGGTAAACCAGCATTGGGATGCGCTGAAATATTTAATTGTGTATTATGTGCTAATCGTTTTAAATAAGGTTTTAATTGGTCGGCTCCTAAAGCACAATTAAATCCAATACTTAATAATGGAATATGTGAAATTGAAATCAAGAAAGCTTCAACCGTTTGTCCAGATAAAGTTCGACCAGAAGCATCAGTAATGGTTCCTGAAACCATAATTGGAATATTAATATTACGCCCTTCTTTGACTTCTTCAATAGCGAAAAGAGCTGCTTTTGCATTTAAAGTATCGAAAATTGTTTCTACTAATAAAACATCGCAACCACCATCAATTAAAGCTTCTACTTGTTGTTTGTATGCAATTCGTAAATCATCAAAAGTTACCGCTCTATAACCTGGATCGTTTACATCTGGTGACATTGAAGCTGTTCTATTTGTTGGTCCAATTGAACCTGCTACAAATCGAGGTTTATCTGTAAATTCATCGGCAACTTCACGAGCTATTTTAGCAGATTCATAGTTTAATTCGTAAACTAAATCTTCTAAATGATAGTCAGCCATTCCGATAGTTGTTCCCGAAAAAGTATTGGTTTCTACAATGTCAGCACCAGCTTGAAAGTACAAACGGTGGACTTGCTTTACAGCTTCGGGTTGGGTTATAGAAAGTAAATCGTTATTCCCTTTTAAAGGATGCGGGAAATCTTTAAAACGGGTGCCACGAAAATCTTCTTCCGAAAAATTATAACGTTGCAACATTGTTCCCATTGCTCCATCAAGGACAAGGATTCTTTCTTTTATAACTTCTTGAATTTTTGACATATTGTATTACTTATAAATTGTCATCAAGAAACTGGAAAGAATTTCGTTGAGTTATCTTTTTCTAGATACTGAAACAATTTCTGTATAAAGAATAGAATGTAGCACCTTCTACAAGTGTAGGGTTGCTAAGCTTTCGTTGGGTCTAATCCCTCCAGCTTTCGTGATAACAATTATTATGTTTATGAACAGGGCAAAATTAGATTTAATTTCTGTAATATTATAATTTTAGGATATAATTTCTATAATTAACTTATTATAAAACATTTAATAGATTTAAAATCTAAAAACACTATATTATTCAGAAATCAAAACCAATAAGGCCATATTTCTTAAAAAAAATCATGAAAATTAAAAAAAAGACAATATGTTACTGAAATTCAATTAGATTTTATAAATTTGCAAAGAAATAAAGAGGAAAAATTTGACTGATTGCAACCTCGTTAAAAAAATGCTAAAGCAGAATCAATCCCTCCTTTAGTTTTTTACGTGCAATCTTATTTTTTTCATAACTATTAATTTTAAAACAAATTATATTATGGCATATTTATTTACGTCAGAATCTGTAAGTGAAGGACATCCTGATAAAGTTGCAGATCAAATTAGCGATGCATTAATTGATAACTTTTTAGCATTTGACCCAGAAAGTAAAGTAGCATGTGAAACTTTGGTAACTACTGGTCAAGTTATACTTGCTGGAGAAGTAAAATCAAGTACTTATTTAGATGTTCAACAAATTGCAAGAGAAGTAATTCGTAAAATTGGATATACCAAAAGTGAATATATGTTTGAAGCAGACTCTTGTGGTGTACTTTCAGCAATACATGAGCAATCTGCAGACATTAACCAAGGTGTTGACAAAGCAAACAAAGAAGAACAAGGTGCAGGTGATCAAGGAATGATGTTTGGTTACGCAACTAATGAAACAGAGAACTATATGCCTTTGGCTTTAGATTTATCGCATGCTTTATTAATTGAACTTGCAAACCTAAGAAGAGAGAATAAAGAAGTTCCTTATTTACGTCCTGATGCAAAATCGCAAGTTACTTTAGAATATTCTGACGACAACAAACCTGTTCGTATTGATGCAATTGTAATTTCTACACAGCATGATGATTTTATAAAACCAAAATCTAACTCAAGAGCAGACAAAGACGCTGCAAATGACGAAATGTTGGTTAAAATTAAAAGCGATTTAGTTTCTATTTTAATTCCAAGAATAAAAGCTAAATATCCACAATACGCACATTTTTTCAATGACGACATTACTTATCACATTAACCCAACAGGTGTTTTTGTAATTGGTGGACCTCATGGAGATACTGGTTTAACTGGAAGAAAAATTATTGTAGATACTTATGGTGGAAAAGGAGCTCACGGTGGTGGAGCTTTTTCTGGAAAAGACCCAAGTAAAGTAGACAGAAGTGCTGCTTATGCTACACGTCACATTGCTAAAAACTTAGTTGCAGCTGGATTGTGTGTAGAAGTTTTAGTACAGGTTTCTTACGCAATTGGAGTTGCTAAACCAACTTCTATAAACGTAAATACTTATGGAACTTCCAAAATTAAATTAACGGATGGAGAAATAAGCAAAATAGTGGAAGAAATATTTGATATGCGTCCGTACTTTATTGAGCAACGTTTAAAATTAAGAAATCCTATTTACAGCGAAACTGCTGCTTATGGACACATGGGAAGAACTCCAGAAACGGTAACTAAAACATTTAGCTTACCAAATGGTGAAGACAAAACCGTTACTGTTGAACTGTTTACATGGGAAAAATTAGATTTTGTAGATAAAGTTAAAACGGCATTTGAGCTATAATCTAAATTTATTAAACATAAAAAAACCACGCAAAATGCGTGGTTTTTTGTTTTGATACCCTTTTTATATTATAAATTATATTTCAAACTCAAAATAATATATCTAGGCTGCACAATGTAGCTTGAAAAAGTACTTGTTCCTCCTAATTGGCTAAAACTATTATTGTTTAATGATTTTGTATCTAAAATGTTAGTTGCCGCTAATTTATATTCCCACTTACTATCTTTCTTTTGGTAAATTAAAGATGCGTTTAAGAAATCATATTCAGAATCTACTGTTTTAGATTTATTTCTATTATGGTAAAAATCATACTCTGAAGTAAATGAAAAAGCATCTAAGAAATAATATTCTAACGTTAACGAAGGGCTATCTGTATAATAAACATCACTAAAGTTATCATTTATTGTAAAGCTATAACCAACACCTAAATTAGGAATAGTCTTATAATTAGTAGAAAACTTAGCATTATAGCTTTGTGTAAATGATTCTGTAGTTTGAATTGCATCAGGCGTAGATGGCTTAACCAAAATGTTATTAAACTTACTCCAGTTAATATTTGCACCAGCAGACGCTTTATAGTATTTAGCAAAAGAACGTCCGTAGTTTAAATTTCCGGAAATAGTTTCGTCAGCAAAATTAGAATCCATATTAACAGAAGAAGAAACTTGGTTTACACCAGTAAGCAATGCCTTGTTTTTAATACCATCCACTTGTTTTGTATATGCAATGTTTGCAAATATATTTTCAAAATTAAACATATTGTATTTAAAATATCTTAAACTATGCACGTGAGAAAGTGAGTTTTCTAAAGTTCTATTTCCGCTAAATAAACCATTATAATTTGAAAAAACATAACCTTCTGCTAACTTATTAATATCTGTAAACGCATTACTCATAGAGTAATTATACGTTAATGTCTCTGATTTTTTTATTTGATACAATGCGTAAACATCTGGCAAAAACCTATTAAAAGCATTTGTATTTGTGTTTCCTAATTGCGTGTCTTTAGTATTGTAATTATGTATACTAAAACCAGGTGTAAAGGTAAACTTACCCTTAATAAACTTATAATGCAATCCTAAAAACACATCGTTAAATGCATAATTCACATCGTTATTATTCTCTGGAGCAGTTAAATTGTTATTCATTCCATTATCTAAAACTTGAAAAATATGAGAATTAAAATTTTGATATGAATAAGTATTTCCAATAGTAACATTAATGTTACTTTTTGGGGTAACCATATAGTAATAATCTAATTTTGAATCTACTTTATTTGTTTTCACAAAACGATTTTGATTAACATCGTTTCTTCCTTGAGCTGAATTATATTGAACACCTAAATTAAATGGTTGAATTGCAAGGTTTGCATTATAAAAAGGATCTTCATCTTGATACATATGCTGCGCTTCGAAAGCAAAAACATTTTTATCATTCATCGTATAATAATAATTAAGGTTTTGATTTAACCCAAATGGAGTTTGCTTCTTTTTAGAATAAACATCATTATAAAAATTAGACTGACCTAAATTACTCGATATTGATTGATTTGAAAATAAAGATGTAGCCTCATTTTGACCAGACCCTTTTAATAAAACATCATAATCCAAATGCACTTTAGCAGAAGGAACGTAGCTTGAACTTAATTTTAAAAGCCCTAAATTACTGTTCTGATTCGTTAAAGAGTTTTCATCATTAATTATAGTAGTGTTATCCTTTTCTTCATTTCTAGTAGATTTTGAGGAATTTTGAATATTTGTTTTATTTCCTAAAAATATACCAAATCCGCTTAGCGTCCAAGCTTTCGTAGGGTTATAACTAAAATTTGCTGCACCAAATTTTGTGTCAATATTTGCTGCTTGATTGTTTCTTAGCCCTAAAATACCTAAATCATTTGAAGACACATTAAAAGAAGAACCTCCCTTACGCATCATGTTTTTGAAACCTCCAGTAAACTTAAAATAATCTCTAGCCGTTAATGGCAGCTCTCCAATATTATTAATATTTCCTATAACATTTATACTATATTTTGGACTATAATAGAATAGTTTTGGGTTTACAATATAACCATCTACAACATCATCTCTAAATCCTCCTCCAGCAGTAATATCGCCAAACCAAAAATTCTTTTTACCATCTTTTAGTTTAATATTTATTGCAACACTCTCCTCATTATTCTCCAATCCTTTTAAATTAGAAACTTCATTATAATTACGAAGAACTTGTATTTTGTCTAATGCATCAGCAGGGATATTCTTTGTTGCAATTTTTGTATCGCCATCAAAAAAATCTTTTCCCTCTACCATTACTTTTTGCACTTTTTTTCCTTCAACCTCTATTTCGCCATCGGCATTTACAACAACTCCAGGTAGTTTTTTAAGCACATCTTCTAACTTACGTTCTGTACCGTTTGTAAAAGAATCTGAATTGTAAATAATAGTATCTCCAGAAATAGTAACTGGCATTTCATAAACCACCTCTATATCTTTTAACTGCACACCTTGTTTCATTACAATATTGTAATTCAAAGTAGATGCTTCTGTTTTTAAAACAGCATCAAAAGATTGGTAACCAATGTAACTTGCTTTAATATCATAAGATGCATTAGCAGATAAATTAAGAAAGTATTTTCCCTTCTCGTTTGTTATAGCATAGGAGTCCATTGCTTTTGTTTCTTTATTAATGGCCATTACATTTGCCATTTCTAAACCCAAACCTATACTATCTTTCACAAAACCTTCAACTCTTATATTTTGAGAAATGGCACTAAATGAAAGTGCCATTGTAATAATAAATATTATTTGTTTCATTTTTAAACTCTAAAAATTAATGCCCTCTTCTTCCGCCGCCACGTTGATTACCATACATTTCACGCATTTCTTCGGTTTTCTTTTTTACGATTTCATCATATTCTGCTTGCGTTACTTGTTTACCTTTTGAAGGCGCTTTAATTTCTATTTTTTCTTTAGAATTCATAACTATTTTAGAACATAAAATATTAGTTTTACCATCATTAATTTCTAAAATCAAACCTGGCAAACCCCAATAATTTTCTGGTCCTTGATTAACCGGAATATCAATTGCATACCAAGCTGTAATTGTAACCTCTTTTGGCATTTCAAAATTATCCATCAAATTCGTTTTCTTTGAACTTTCAGTTGAATCTTTTGCTTTTTCTTCTTTTTCCTTGTCTTTTCCTCTAAATCTAAAATTTCTAAAATCAGATTCACTTACGGGCTTAACAGCTGTTGCTTTAAAACATGTATATTGCCCTATTTGTTTAGACTCACCTTCTAATTTCCAATTTAATTTTGGTAATGAATCATTAATTAAAAATTCTTTCCCAAAATATTCTTTATCAACAATAAATCTTTGTTCTTTTACATTTTTATAGTGTGTTCCGCCGCCGCCCATCATAGACATCATCATTCTCCCACCTCCTTGTTGACCAGGAGCCTCAAGTTTTTCTTCCTCTTTATAAATAGAAGCCGATTTATCAAAGTTCAAAACAAATGTTTTCTCAAACATTTTTCTCATTCTTTCTTCCATTGATTTTTGCATTTCAGGTGTAATATCTCTATTTCCACCCATACCTTTCATAAAATCTGCAGTACTTGTTCTCGATTCATATATGGCCATTCCTTGAAATTCTTGAGCACTTAAGAACCCTGAAAACATTATTAATGATGCAATAAGTATTTTTTTCATTTTTACTTTATTTGATTAATTATACTAATTAAGACTATTAACTTCTAGATTTGTTACAACATTTAACATATAAATATTACTTTTAGACAATTGTTTTTGAAAAAGGTTTAATTACATATTAAAAAAAATGAAAAAAATATTTTATTCTTTATTATTTATTCATTTTAGTTTTGTCTTTTCACAAAACCAAATATCGTTAGAAATAATAGATTCTATTACAATAAATTCAGAAACCTACTTAGGCAAAGATAATTTCGAAAATTATTATCATATTGAAAAAAATCAATTGTTTAAAACAGGTAAAACTAAAGAATTTCAATATAAAAATGTAAGCTTAGGTAAGCTAACTAAGGTTTCGTTTGAAAACAATCTACAGCCAATACTTCTCTACGAAGATTTCAATACCGTTATTTTACTTGACAATCAATTAAATGAAGTTCAAAAAATTGAATTCAATTTAATTAATCCATTCTTAAAAATCACCGCAATAGGATTTGGCGGACAAAACAAAATGTGGTTCTTTGATAGCAACACTCAAAAATTTGGCCTGTATGATTTTATAAACTCCTCTGTAAAATTTTTATCTAACTCCCAAAACACAGAAATTACTCAATTAAACAGCAACTATAATTATTTTTATTATACAGATAAAGATTTTAATTATTATAGAATATCAATTTATGGTAAGAAAACATCTTTAGGAAAGCTTCCTACATTAGATACAATTTGTTTTTTTGACTCTAATAATATTATTTACAAATATAATAATAGGCTTTTCCTTCACAATTTAAGTAATGGCATTTCAACCGAATTGACAATAAAAGATAAAACGTTTACTAATTTCTTCTATAAAGATGGAATTTTGTCTATTTTTACACATCACAAAATTATTAATTACAAAATAAATTTACCATAATGCATATCGCTATAGCAGGAAATATTGGCGCTGGAAAAACTACTCTTACAAAGTTATTAGCCAAACATTTTAAATGGGACGCACATTTTGAAGACGTTGTAGACAATCCATACTTAGATGATTTTTACCATCAAATGGAAAGATGGAGTTTTAACCTACAAATATATTTTTTAAATAGCCGTTTTAGACAAGTAAGAGAAATTAAAGAAACTGGCAAAACCACAATTCAGGATAGAACTATTTATGAAGATGCTTATATTTTTGCACCTAATCTTCATGCTATGGGATTAATGAGCAATAGAGATTATAATAATTATAAAACTCTTTTTGACTTAATGGAAGATTTAGTAGGTTCGCCAGATTTACTAATCTATTTAAGAAGTTCAATACCAAACCTTGTAGATCAAATTCACAAAAGAGGTAGGGACTATGAAAACACTATTTCTATAGAATATTTAAGCAGATTAAATGAGCGTTATGAAGCTTGGGTACAAACTTATGATAAAGGAAAACTCCTTATTATTGATGTTGACAATATAAACTTTGTAGACAACCCAGAGGACTTAGGAAACATAATTAATAGAATTGACGCTGAAATAAACGGATTATTTTAGCATTAAAATTTAACATATTATTTTAATGCCACTTTTTTGTGGCATTACTTATTTTAGCACTAACCAAAAAACAAATAAAATGCCATTAGTAACCCCACTATCACCTGACCATGATTCTGAAACTAGAGAATTAGCTGCTTTTTTTAATGAAACATTAGGCTTTTGCCCTAATTCTGTCTTAACAATGCAACATCGTCCTTTAATTTCTAAAGCCTTTATCAACTTAAACAAAGCAGTAATGGATAACCAAGGGAGAGTAACTTCTTCTTTAAAAAGAATGATTGCTTGGGTAAGTAGTAATGCAACTGGCTGTAGATATTGTCAAGCGCATGCTATAAGAGCTGCAGAACGATATGGTGCAGAACAAGAAAAATTAGACAATATTTGGGAATACAAAACTCATTTCGCTTTTACTGATGCAGAGAGAGCAGCTTTAGATTTCTCATTAGCAGCTTCTGTAATTCCTAATGCGGTGAATGCAGAAATTAAAACAGAATTATACAAATACTGGAACGAAGGTGAAATAGTTGAAATGCTCGGCGTAATTTCGCTTTTTGGCTACTTAAATAGATGGAACGACTCTATGGGAACAACTCTCGAAGAAGACGCAATAGAAAGCGGAAATCAGTATTTAGGAAAAACAGGTTGGAAAGTTGGAAAACATGAATAATAAAAAAAGCTCCGAATAAATTCGGAGCTTTTTTTATAAACAATCTTATTTCTTATAATCCAAGTTCAGCTATCTTAGCTTCAACTTCTAAATCATCTCCTTCAAAAACCAAGTTTTCAATAGTTTCTTTTCCGTCAACAATAGTTTTTAAAGTAACTTTTGCTGTTACTTTTCCATCTGCTGATTTTGTTTTTTCTATTTTGATATCTTTAATGTCTTTCTTTACGTTCGCATGATTGCAAGTTGCTCCATGTATATGCTCAGCATCATTATGAGAACCACAAACAACTTCTGTATTTTCTTTAGAACAACAAGCTTTAGTTGTTCCTTCAGCTCCATGTCCTCCTAATATTGGTGCAATTACTAAACCAATTAAACAAGTTAATTTAATTAAGATATTCATAGATGGCCCAGAAGTATCTTTAAATGGATCTCCAACTGTATCTCCAGTTACTGCAGCTTTATGCGCGTCAGAACCTTTGAAAGTCATTTCTCCATTGATTTCAACACCTGCTTCAAAAGATTTTTTAGCATTATCCCAAGCTCCACCTGCATTATTTTGGAAAATTGCCCAAAGAACACCACTAACAGTAACTCCAGCCATATAACCACCTAGCATTTCAGCAATAGCTAGTTTTTCCATTCCAAATAATAATGGAAGAAATGCAATCAATAATGGGAAACCAATTGTTAATATTCCTGGCAACATCATTTCTCTTAATGCTGCTTTAGTAGAAATGTCTACACATTTGGCGTAATCTGGTTTTCCAGTTCCTTCCATGATTCCTGGAATTTCTTTGAACTGACGACGTACTTCATACACCATGTCCATTGCGGCCTTACCAACAGAGTTCATCGCTAAAGCAGAGAATACAACTGGTACCATTGCACCAACAAATAACATTGCTAAAACGGGTGCTTTAAAAATATTAATTCCATCAATTCCTGTAAAAGTAACATATGCAGCAAATAATGCTAAAGATGTTAATGCCGCCGAAGCAATTGCAAATCCTTTTCCAGTTGCGGCAGTTGTATTACCTACTGCGTCTAAAATATCTGTACGTTCTCTAACAATAGGGTCTTGTTCGCTCATTTCAGCAATTCCACCTGCATTATCAGCAATAGGTCCAAAAGCATCAATTGCTAACTGCATAGCAGTAGTAGCCATCATCGCTGATGCTGCTAAAGCCACACCATAAAAACCTGCTAATGCATATGAAGACCATATTGCAGCAGCAAAAATAATTACTGTAGGGAAAGTAGAGATCATTCCTGTTGCTAAACCAGCAATTACGTTTGTACCTGCTCCTGTAGATGATTTTTGTACAATTGCCAATACTGGTTTTGTACCTAATCCTGTGTAATATTCTGTAATTGAAGAAATAACCCCTCCAACAACTAATCCTACAATTGTAGCATAGAAAACTCTCATTGAAGAGATGTCTTTAATTCCTTCTCCGAAGAAACTCATTTTCATAGTTTCAGGCAACATGTATTTAACTAAAAAGTAACAAGCAATAAGTGTTAAAACAATAGAAACCCAGTTTCCAATATTTAAAGCACCTTGTACTTGTTTTTCTTTTGCATCATTATCTTTAATTTTAACTAATAATGTACCAATGATAGAGAATAAAATTCCAAATCCTGCAATTGCCATTGGCAATAAGATTGGTCCAATTCCTCCGAAAGCATCTTGAATACTTCCACCCATATCTTTAATAACATAATTACCAAGAACCATAGCTGCTAAAACAGTTGCTACATAAGAACCAAATAAATCGGCACCCATACCGGCAACATCACCTACATTGTCACCTACGTTATCTGCAATTGTAGCAGGATTACGAGGATCGTCTTCTGGAATACCAGCTTCTACTTTACCAACTAAATCAGCACCAACATCGGCAGCTTTAGTATAAATACCACCACCTACACGTGCAAATAATGCAATAGATTCAGCTCCTAATGAAAAACCAGCTAAAGTTTCTAAAACGATAGTCATTTGATCCGTTGAAGTCCAAACTCCGCCCATAAAATAATGGAAAAAGAAGATAAAGAATCCCGTTAAACCTAAAACAGCTAAACCTGCAACTCCTAATCCCATAACTGTACCACCACCAAAAGAAACTTTTAGTGCTTGAGGTAAACTTGTACGAGCCGCTTGAGTTGTACGAACATTTGTTTTAGTGGCAATTTTCATTCCCATATTTCCTGCAAATGCAGAGAAAATAGCTCCTACAATAAATGCAATTATAATTAGGTAACTTGTTGTTGGCACAAAATAAGCAATAACGGCTAATGCAATACTTGCCCCTATAACGAAAAATGTTAGTAATCTATATTCAGCTTTTAAGAAAGCTAATGCTCCTTCGTAGATGTAATCTGAAATTTCTTTCATCTTACCGTCACCAGCATCTTGTTTTAAAACCCAAGCTCTTTTGTAAAGCATAAATGCCAAACCTATAAACGCCATTACAATTGGCAAATAAATCATTATTGATTCCATAAAGTTTAATTATTTATTATGTTAAATATTTTTCAAAGTCTAACAAAAATAAACAAAAAAGGCAATATTCCTAATGAATATTGCCTTCTTTCTACGTATTTGTAAGGTTATTTAATACTGAATAAACCTTCTGGTTTGTTTTCAATTGCATCAAAACGATCTGTGCAAGCTTTAATAATTGCACGAGCTTCATTTACATCTCCCCAGCCTTCCACATCTACTTGTTTGTTTTCTAGATCTTTATATACTTGGAAAAAATGTTCGATTTCTTTTATTAAATGTTGGTTAACGTCACTTAAATCATTTAATGAGTTCCAAATAGGATCTGAGACAGGAACGCAAATTACTTTTTCATCTGGTCCTTTGTCATCTGCCATATGAAACACTCCAATAGGTTTTACTTCCATAACACAACCTGGAAAAGTTGGCTCTGTAACTAATACTAAAACATCTAATGGATCACCATCTAACGCTAAAGTTTCTGGAATAAATCCATAATCTGCAGGATACATCATTGAAGAAAAAAGCATTCTGTCAAAACGCATTCTTTTTATTTCAAAGTCATATTCATACTTATTTCTACTACCTCTTGGAATTTCGATTAACACATCGAATGTTGTAATTTTATCAGCTGTCATTATTCTTTATTTTTTTTTGAGGGTGCAAAGGTAAAAAACAAATAATGAATTAACAATTACGAATTAATAAATTACGGGTTTTCTATTTCGTTTCGCTAAATAATGGTGCCATAGAAAAAAAGAAGCCATACTATTATATGGTTTCCAATTATTTGAAATTTTTTCAATTTCTTCAGTAGTAGTACAGTTAAAAAGTTCTTTAATTGTGTTTACAATAGCAATGTCTCCTAATGGAATAATATTTGGAGACTGAAGTGAAAACATTAAATAGATATCTATTGTCCAGTTTCCAATTCCTTTAATCTGAATTAATTCTTTTCTAACTTGTCCCTCGTTTTTTGCAGATAAACTAGATATATCTAGTGTTCCGTTAGTAACAGCTTCTGATAAAGCCTTTAAATAAGATGCTTTTTGTCTACTTATAGAAAAAGTGCGAATTTCTTCTTCTGTATATTTTAAAATATTTTCAGGGGTAACTGCGCCTATATTTTTCTCTAAGTTTAAAAAACAAGCTTTTGCAGATTCCAAAGAAACTTGTTGCTCAATTATAAGTTTGCAAAGAGTTTCGAATCCTTCAGGGCGACTTGGAATATACGGTACACCATATATTTTATACAAGTCAAACATTACTTTGTCATTTTTTATGAGATAGTCAATTGCTTTTTGCATTTTAGAAATAGAATCCGAAAGATGCTTTTACTGCAAATTTATTAGCATTTGGCATGTCTAAATAACTTCCGCGCCAAGCAAAATCAATTCGTAATACTTTAAAAATATTCCCAATTCCAGCATGATATTCCCAATACAAATCGTCAGGTGCTTGATAGGTAAAACCCGAAGCATTTATTAATCTATTCTCATTTGTGACTCTACCATAAACTCCTTTTATTCCAACTATTTCCCTCCAATTTAGCTTACGTAACAATGGAACTCTTGAAAATAATCTTCCATTAAAATGATGTTCAAAATGAAGAGAAGCATATTCATCAGCAACAAAGTCGTAATAATCCAATAAATTATAGGTGTTTTCAATTATAAAATAAGATTGATTTCCAGGAACAACACCCATTAACCCTAATGGAACTTCCCCAAATATTTTACCTGTTTCAAAAGTTGTAAAAAGTCTTCCAAACCCACCAATTAGCACAGGTTGTCTGTAATAAAACTGTAGCTTCTGATAGTCAAAATCACTATCTAAAACCCCTTTTAAACCTTGACTGTAACTTAAAAACAATCTTGCATAATTTGTATCAACTTCTAACCTATCTACACCATAACCAACTGTTTTTCTTCCTGGAGTATACTCAAACTGAAAGTTAACTTCAGATTGTTTTACTTCATCTTTAATTTCCGTTTGAGATAAATCAGTATAATAATCTAAACTAAATTGATCTGAAGCAGATTTTAAAGTACGATATGAAAGATTAGTTTGAAAAGTGAAGTTTTTTACGAATTCAATTTCAGCACCTAGAGTTGTTAAGTTTATAGACGTTAATTTATTATTTGTTCCACTAGAAAAAAATGATGACGAAGCAAAACTTCTACCTAAAACATCGTTTGAAGTAGTTAAACTTACTCCAATTTGTTCTACATCTCTTCTATTTCCAGCGGTAAGTATTAATCTATTTGCTGGATTTACCATCCATCTTCCAGAAACTCCGTATTTGAATTTATTGTCTTTAAAACCGTATGCAGTATATCCTTGAATACGCCATTTATCATTTGGCCCATAATATGTTCTACCTCCTATTCTTAATCTTTGTCCTTCAACATCATTATATCCAAAAGTCGAAAATATAGGTCCAAAATCAAAATTTCCAATTTGGATATAGCCACTCCCTAAAATGGTTGCCAAGCTATAAATTCTTTTAAAACGAGGCACTGTTTGCAAAGTGTCAAGCATTTTATAAATACCCAACTCATCTTTATTTAATTTTTCAAAACGTGCATTTTGCCAATATTCATCGGGTTTATTAAACACACTATTATCATAAAAATTTACTTCTTCTTTATAAAATTTTGAATCTTTTGGAACATCAAATTTATGGTTTTTTATTACCGTTGTTCGCTTTCCATAAACCCCTTTAGATTCTTCTTTTTTAGAAAAACTAAAATCACTCATCATATAATCTCTAGTTAAAAGAAAAACAGAATCATTAAGCACGTCAAACTCTTGCTCAATATAAATTTCTTTTACCCAGTTAATATTTGCACTTTTACTAGCTTCAAGGTTAATCTTTTTAACTGCAAACGTAGTATCATTAACCCAAAAGTTTCCTTTAAAAGTAAGCTCGTTTTTCCTTCTTGGATAATAAACTATATTATAACACCATTTATTATCTATATATGTACTGTCGTTTAAAACATAATTATAGACATTAATACCCGTTCTAGATAATGGGCTTACAAAATCTTTATCGAAGAATTTTAAGTAATTGTCGTAAATATCATATTCTGCATACAAATCTTTAATAAAAGTGTTGATTCCGTCTCCAGTACCAAAACCAGAATTTTTTGTAGCTTTTAATATTTCCTTTTTCTTTTTCAATAAATTATCTCCATTTACCTCACTAACACTCTCATTAATAAAAATAGGCAAATATGTTTTTCCAGTAATCCTTGAAGTATCTACATTATCAAAAATAAACTCCATGCCTTTAAACACTTTGCTGGTCATAAACGCACTATCTAGTGTATTCATATCAAACTCAATCTTTTCATATTTATCATATTGATACTGATTGAACATGTGTAATCCATTTTTCCTTTTTCTTTCCCAAATTTTTCTAAGAATATCTAAAGCAGGATTATCTTTCTTAGATGTTTTTCCTGTGTATACAGTAATTTCCTTTAAAGTAGTTCCTTGTATTAACTGTATTAATAAATTTTTATTTAACCCTGGATTTAACTTTAATTCTTTGGTCTCAAAACCAACAAATGAAACCACAAGTGTAGAGTAGTTATCTTGTGATTCAAAATAAAAATTTCCGTTTTCATCTGTAATTACACCAACTCTTGAATTTTTAAAAACAACATTAGCAAAAGATACTGGTTGATCAAATTCATCCACAACCTTTCCTCCAACTTTTGTTTGACCAAGAGCCGTAATAGAAATAAAAAATAGTAAGTATAAAAATTTAAAATTCATTTGAAATTCATTTGAAATAAAAAACTTCATCAGCAAATACTGATGAAGTTTCAAATATAGTAAGATATTTTTTATTTATAAGTAACTTTTTTTACTGCCTTGATAACATCTTCATAGTTTGGTAACCATTCTTTTAACAAAGTTGGCGAATATGGAGCTGGCGTATCAGCGGTAGTTATTCTTTGGATAGGCGCATCTAAAAAGTCAAAAGCTCTTTCTTGAACCATATATGTTATTTCAGAAGCAACACTAGCAAATGGCCAAGCTTCTTCTAAAACTACTAATCTATTTGTTTTCTTTACAGAATTAATAATTGTATCATAATCCATTGGACGAACAGTTCTTAAGTCGATAATTTCACAAGAAATTCCTTCCTTAGCTAATTCATCGGCAGCGGTATAAGCTTCTTTGATGATTTTACCAAAAGATACAATAGTAACATCAGTACCTTCACGTTTAATATCTGCAACTCCTAATGGAATAGTATAATCTCCTTCAGGAACTTCACCTTTGTCACCATACATTTGTTCAGACTCCATAAAAATTACTGGATCATTATCTCTAATTGCAGCTTTTAACAATCCTTTTGCATCATAAACATTTGACGGAACAACAACTTTTAATCCTGGAGTGTTTGCAAACCAATTTTCAAAAGCTTGTGAATGGGTTGCTCCTAATTGTCCTGCAGAAGCCGTTGGTCCACGAAAAACCATTGGCATTGGAAATTGACCTGCAGACATTTGACGCATTTTAGCAGCATTATTTATAATTTGATCTATACCTACTAAAGAGAAGTTAAATGTCATATACTCTACAATAGGACGACATCCATTCATTGTTGAACCAACCGCTATACCTGCAAAACCAAGTTCTGCAATAGGCGTATCAATAACTCTTTTAGGTCCAAATTCATCAAGCATACCTTTAGATGCCTTATAAGCACCATTATATTCTGCAACTTCTTCACCCATTAAATATATGGATTCATCTCTTCGCATTTCTTCACTCATTGCTTCGCAAATGGCTTCTCTAAATTGTATAGTTCTCATATAATTATATATATCTGAAATTTTAAAAAGCAAAAATAAGAAAAATTAAATTATATATCTCCCAAAAAAACACACTTAGTAGTGTTAGATATTTTCTTAAGAAAGAAAAAAAGCCTTTATCATAATAATTTTAATAAAAATTTATTATGCATGCATAGTATTTATTTGATATTTTTTAGTAATTTCGTAGCGTTATTATTCACCTATATAATTAAAAAAAATGAAAATATTAGTTTGCATCAGTCATGTACCTGATACTACATCAAAAATTAATTTCATCAACGGAGATACAGAATTTGACACTAACGGTGTACAATATGTAATTAATCCAAATGATGAATTCGGACTTACTAAAGCAGTTATATTAAAAGAACAACAAGGTGCAACTGTAACCGTTGTAAATGTTGGAGGAACTGACGCAGAAGCTACTTTAAGAAAAGCATTAGCAATTGGTGCTGATGAAGCTATAAGAGTAAACGCAAATGCTACAGACGGAATGTTTGTTGCTAAACAATTAGCAGCCGTAGTTAAAGAAGGTAATTACGACCTTGTTATTGCTGGTAAAGAATCTTTAGATTATAACGGAGGAATGGTTCCAGGAATGTTATCTGCAATGTTAGATTACAATTTTGTAAATTCTTGCGTAGGATTAGATATCACTGGAACTGATGCTAAAGTTATGAGAGAAATAGATGGCGGAAAAGAAACACTATCAACATCTCTTCCATTAATTGTAGGCGGACAAAAAGGTTTGGTTGAAGAAAAAGACTTGAGAATTCCAAACATGAGAGGGATTATGATGGCACGTTCTAAAGTTTTAACTGTTTTAGAACCAACAAATGATGCTGCAGCAACAAAAGCTGTGAAATTTGAAAAACCAGCAGCTAAGTCAGCAGTAAAATTAGTTAGTGCTGATAATTTAGATGAATTAGTAAACTTATTACATAACGAAGCAAAGGTAATTTAATTACGATTTAGAAATTACGATTTTCGGAATCTTTAAACCATTAAATTAAGTAATCATTAAATAAAAAATTATGTCAATATTAATATATGCTGAATCAGCAGAAGGAAAATTTAAAAAAGTTGCACTTGAGTTAGCTTCATATGCTAAAAAAGTCGCAGAATCAATGGGCACAACCGTTACTGCTATAGCAGTAAACACTTCAGATGTTTCTGAATTATCAAACTATGGAGTAGATAAAGTATTAAAAGTAACAAATGATAAATTAAACTCTTTTAATGCAAAAGCTTATGCTGATGTCATCAAACAAGCTGCAGAAAAAGAAGACGCTAAAATAGTAGTAATGTCATCTACAACAGATAGTTTATATGCTGCACCACTTGTTTCTGTAGCTCTAAATGCAGGTTATGCTTCAAATGTTGTTGCTTTACCGTTAAGTACTTCACCATTTCAAGTAAAAAGAACCGCTTTTTCAAACAAAGCGTTTAATGTAACTGAAATTGAAACTGAAGTAAAAGTAATTGGACTAGCTAAAAACTCATTTGGTTTAGTTGAAAATGCTTCAACTTTAGCGCAAGAAGATTTTACACCGTCTTTAAAGGATTCCGATTTTAGCGTAAAAGTCGAAAGCGTAGAAAAAGTTTCTGGAAAAGTAACAATTGCAGATGCAGAAATTGTTGTTTCAGCTGGTCGTGGTATGAAAGGACCGGAAAATTGGGGAATGATTGAAGAGTTAGCTTCAGTACTTGGTGCTGCAACAGCTTGTTCAAAACCAGTTTCAGATATTGGATGGAGACCTCATAGTGAGCACGTTGGACAAACAGGAAAACCTGTAGCAGCAAATCTTTATATTGCTGTTGGAATTTCGGGAGCTATTCAACATATTGCCGGAATTAACTCTTCTAAAGTAAAAGTTGTCATCAATACAGACGCAGATGCACCTTTCTTTAAAGTTGCAGATTACGGAGTGGTTGGTGATGCTTTTGAAGTTGTACCAGCATTAATCGAAAAATTAAAAGCCTTCAAGGCAAGCAATAGCTAAAAAAATACAATTTAATTTAAAGAGCCATTTAAACTTGATACTAGTTATCTTTGTTTAAGTGGCTCTTTTTTTTATTTTTGAGCTCTCTATATCAAAATACTCTTGGGTTTCTTATATTTGTACTTAATTACACTTCAAATAATAAGGTTTCTAGGTAAGAATCGTAACTAAAAAAGGTAGTTGAATATAAAAATATGAGTTTAGTAAAATTAACTATAAAAGGAATATCCTACAGTCAAACTCAAAATGGAGCTTACGCTTTAATTTTAAACGAAGTAGACGGTGATCGAAAACTACCTATTGTAATTGGAGCTTTTGAAGCACAGTCTATCGCTATTGCTTTAGAAAAAGAAATAAAGCCACCAAGACCATTAACTCATGATTTGTTTAAGAATTTTGCAGATAGATTTGACATCGTTGTAAAACAAGTAATTATTCATAAATTAGTCGATGGTGTTTTCTTTTCGAGTATTATTTGCGAAAGAGATAAAATAGAAGAAATAATTGATGCGCGAACTTCAGATGCAATTGCATTAGCCTTACGATTTAGTGCTCCAATTTTTACCTATAAAAACATTTTAGATAAAGCAGGAATTTTTCTACAAATGAATTCATTAGAAGAAGAAAAAACGGATACTGAAAAAGAAGGTTCTCTTTCTGATTTAGAAATTTTTGGAGATTTAGAAGATCCAATTCCAAATGTTGAAGAGTACTCTTCAAACTCTTTAGAAGAACTTTATAGTAAATTAGACGAAGCTGTTCAAAATGAAGACTATGAAAAAGCAGCAAAAATTAGAGATGAAATCTCAAAAAAAGAATCTTAAAAAATAATCAATACTTAATATGATCAAAAAAATAATTTTAACATTAGTGCTTTGTCTTGGGTTTGTTTCAATAAACGCTCAAGAGATTGAAAAAAAATGGCAATTAGGTGCTAACGATTATTTAGAGCTTAATGAAGGTAGTTATCAATTGAAATTGTCTTCAGATAGCTTATTTCAAAAAGGAGATTACTTAGTTCAAGATAAATATTTGTTCTTGTTTGAAAACAATTCAGATTCTCCAACAAAAAGATTTGTTATTGAAGCTAAAACAGATTCAACTTTAACATTAAAAACAAAAGGGAAAGCATATTCTTTTTTTGCGTCAAATAAAGTAAAAGAAACTAAAACTGAAGCAGTATTGATTCCAAGTGGAGGAATGACAGCTTCAGGAATTGGTCGTGGAATTTTAGGGATGATTGCTCTTTTTGGAGTTGCGTTTTTATTTAGCGCTAATAGAAAAGCTATTAACTGGAAAACAGTTGGAATTGGGTTATTTGCTCAATTAGTATTAGCATTTGGAATTTTAAAAGTAGGCTTTGTGCAAATGTTTTTTGATATTGTTGGTAAAATATTTACCAAAGTATTAGAATTTACAAGAGCAGGAAGTGAGTTTCTTCTTGGTGGAATGATGGATATAAAAAGTTTTGGATTTATTTTCCTTTTTCAAGTACTTCCTACAATTATATTTTTCTCAGCATTAACTTCTTTATTGTTTTATTTAGGTGTTATACAAATTGTTGTAAAATTTATGGCAAAAGGATTAACAAAATTGCTAAAAATTTCAGGAGCAGAAAGTTTATCTGTTGCAGGTAATATTTTCTTGGGTCAAACAGAAGCACCTTTGTTAATTAAGGCTTATTTAGATAAAATGAATAAAAGTGAAATTCTACTGGTAATGATTGGTGGAATGGCAACCGTGGCTGGTGGAGTTTTAGCAGCATATATTGGGTTTTTAGGTGGAGGAGATAAAGTCCTCGAAGCCGAATTTGCCCGACATTTATTGGCCGCATCAGTAATGGCCGCACCAGGAGCAATTGTGATATCTAAAATATTATACCCTCAAACAGAAATAATCAATACAGATGTTGAGGTTACAAAAGATAAAATAGGTTCTAACGTATTAGATGCAATTGCAACTGGTACTACTGAAGGATTAAAGCTAGCAGCGAATGTTGCCGCAATGTTACTGGTTTTCATTGCATTTATTGCACTTATAAATTTTACGTTTGATAAAATTGGAGCTTTTACAGGTTTAAATGACATTATTGCACAATACACACCATATAATAAATTTTCATTAGAAACTATTTTAGGAATTATTTTTTCGCCATTGATGTGGTTAATTGGTGTTGCTAAAGAAGACATGATGTTAATGGGACAGTTGTTAGGAATTAAATTAGCAGCTTCTGAATTTGTAGGATACATTCAACTTGCAGAACTTAAAAATGTTGCAAATGACATTCACTTTACCTTTGAAAAATCGGTAATAATGGCAACTTATATGTTATGTGGATTTGCAAATTTTGCTTCAATTGGTATTCAAATTGGTGGAATTGGATCATTAGCTCCGGGACAAAGAAAAACATTATCAGAATTTGGGTTAAAAGCAGTAATTGGAGGTAGTTTAGCTTCGCTTTTATCTGCTACAATTGCCGGAATGATTATAGGTTAATTAAAAAAGAACAATATGTTTTTAAATCATTTTTTTTACTGTATTTTTTGTGAAACAGAAAACAAAATTAAAATAGAGGAAGAAGATAGAGGTACTCTTCAAATGAAAAAAGGAGATGAGTTGCCATTTACTTGTACTTCATGTCATAAGAAAGACAAAGTGCATATTAATAAAATCACAGCTAAATCAAATAAAATATTTCTTTTAATAAGCATTCTAATTTCAATTGTTTCGCTTATTCTGACATTTAAATATGGATTTATTGCATATATTTCTTTTGGTCTTCCAATGTTGGTTTATACATATTTGAATAGCCTTGAAAACACTTTTAATTCATATAGAATAAAAACTAAATAATATAATGCAACAATATCACGATTTAGTACAACACGTTTTAGAAAACGGAAACCAAAAAGGAGATAGAACCGGTACAGGAACATTAAGTGTTTTTGGTTATCAAATGCGTTTTGACTTAAGTAAAGGGTTTCCAATGGTTACTACCAAAAAACTTCACTTAAAATCCATTGTACATGAATTGCTTTGGTTTTTAAAAGGCGAAACAAATATTAAATACCTGCAAGAAAATGGTGTGAAAATTTGGGATGCTTGGGCAGATGAAAATGGAGATTTAGGTCCAGTTTATGGTCACCAATGGCGTAATTGGAATAGCGAAGAAATTGATCAAATTAAAGAATTAATAGAAACATTAAAATCTAATCCAAATAGCCGTAGAATGTTAGTTTCTGCTTGGAATCCTAGTGTTTTGCCAGACACAAGTATTTCTTTTGCAGAAAACGTTGCAAATAATAAAGCAGCTTTACCTCCTTGTCATGCGTTTTTTCAATTTTACGTTGCCGATGGTAAACTAAGTTGTCAGTTATACCAACGAAGTGCCGATATATTTTTAGGAGTTCCTTTCAATATTGCTTCTTATGCATTATTTACTATGATGGTAGCACAAGTATGCGATTTAGAAGTTGGTGATTTTATTCACACTTTTGGCGATGCGCATATTTATAATAACCATATAGAGCAATTAGAGTTACAACTTACTCGTGAATGCCGTGATTTGCCTACGATGAAAATAAACCCAGAAGTTAAGGATATTTTAAAATTCACTTTTAATGATTTTACTTTAGAAGGTTACGATCCTCACCCTCATATTAAAGGAGCAGTTGCAGTATAAAATTTAATTATGAAAAAATATTTATTATCATTGATAATTCTTTTTACAAATTTATCTTTTTCGCAAGAAGATCTAACAACTACAGACTCGACAGAAGTTGGATTCAAAATAATTGAAGAAATTCCTGTTTTTAAAGGCTGTGAAGAAATAGATAGAAATTATCGCATGAAATGTTTCGATTTAAAGATTGCAGATCATATTAAAAAAAACTTTAAATATCCGAAAAAAGCAGAAAGAGATAACATTCAAGGCAAAGTATATGTCACATTTATTATTGACAAAGAAGGGAATATTGGAAACATTAAAACAAGGGGGTCTCACCCTATTCTTCAAAAAGAAGCCTTTAGAATTATAAGTTTAATTCCTAAAATGAAACCCGGAATGCAAAAAGGGAAGCCCGTAAATGTAAAATATGGTTTTCCACTCAATTTTAAATTACAATAACTATATGCTAACAATAATTGCTGCAGCTTCAGAAAATAATGCATTAGGAAAAGACAATGATTTAGTTTGGCATTTACCTAACGACTTTAAACGTTTTAAAGCTCTCACTACTGGTCACCATATTATTATGGGACGAAAAACATTTGAAAGTTTTCCAAAACCACTTCCAAACAGAACACATGTTATAATTACGCGCCAAAAAGATTATAATGTCCCTGAAGGGTGTATTGTGGTAAGTAGTTTAAAAAAAGCAATTGAAATTTGTCCTGAAAACGAAGAGAATTTTATTATTGGCGGCGGACAAATATATAAGCAATCCATAGGTGACGTAGACAAAGTAGAACTTACCAGAGTGCACACCACAATAGATGCTGATACGTTTTTTCCAGAAATTGATTTAAAAGATTGGAGACTTATTGCGGAAGAATTTCATCCAAAAGACGAAAAACACCAATACGACTTTACCTATTTAACGTATGTTAAAGTGTAATTTTTGATTAATAATTGTATTTTTGCTCTTCAAAATTAAAAACAATGTCTGAAAACATTACTCCATACAAAGATTCTGGTCTTGGAAAAAAAGAACAAGTTGCTCAAATGTTTGATAACATTTCGGGTAATTATGATGATTTAAATCGTGTTATTTCGTTTGGAATTGATGTAAAATGGCGTAAAAAAGTACTACAGCTTGTTGCGGATAAAAAACCACAAACAGTTTTAGATATTGCAACCGGAACTGGAGATTTAGCAATTTTAATGGCTAACACTACTGCTGCAAAAATAATAGGCTTAGATATTTCGGAAGGAATGTTAGAAGTTGGGAAAAAGAAAGTTGTACAAAAAAAATTAGAATCTAAAATTGAATTGGTTTTAGGAGATAGCGAGAATATTCCTTATCCTGACAATCATTTTGATGCAATTACAGTAGCGTTTGGGGTTCGAAATTTTGAAACTTTAGAAAAAGGATTAGCAGAAATTTTACGTGTATTAAAACCAAGTGGCATTTTTGTAATTCTTGAAACGTCAGTTCCTACAAAGTTTCCATTTAAACAGGGTTACGCTTTTCATTCTAAATATATTTTACCTTTGGTAGGAAAATTGTTTTCAAAAGATAAGGCGGCATATACATATTTGTCAGATTCTGCAAATGTTTTCCCTTTTGGAGAGGCTTTAAACAATATTTTAAGAAAAATTGGGTTTATAGATGTAGAGCATTTGCCACAAACTTTTGGCGTAGCTACCATTTATCATGCTTCTAAAAAATAACATGAAAAAATATATTTTATTACTACTATTAAGCTCAACTGCATTCGCACAGTTTGGAATGTTTGGAAAAGATCCTATTATTAACAAGGAAAACTTTGACAAACAACGCATGCATTATGGTTATTACTTAGGGTTTAATAATCTAGATTTTAAATTTGATTACTTATCTGTTACCAAAGACATAGAAATACAAACAACAACAGGTTTTAACGTAGGTTTAGTAGGGAATTTAAGAATTACTGATTTTGTAGATTTTAGATTTGAACCAGGATTATACATAACGCAAAGAAATTTAATTTATCCAGATATTGAAGATCCAGTAGATAAATTAAGAGAAGTAAAATCTACTTATATTTACTTTCCATTTATATTGAAATTTTCATCTAAAAGAACCGGAAACATTAGACCATACCTAACAACTGGTTTAGCAGCTGCATTAAACATGGGGAGTAATGCTGATGTTCCAGATGACAACTCCAATGATAGATTTAGAATGACAAAATGGACTAATTTCTACGAAGTAGGTTTTGGTATAGATTTATATTTTGAATATTTTAAATTTTCTCCAGCAATTAAAGGTGTTTTTAGTTTAAACGACGAATTAATACGAGACACTGACCCAAATAGTCCGTGGACAGGAAATGTTCAAGAAATGAAAACAAGAGGGGTTTTTATCAACTTTACTTTTCATTAAACATTATACTTTAAATTTCAATTCGCTTAAATTCATTTAAAATTATTGCCGTTGCAGTAGCTACATTTAAACTTTCAGTCAGCTGTAAATTTCCAAACCTAGGAATTGAAATTCTTTCTGAAACTATATTTTCAATAGAATTAGAAATACCATTTGCTTCATTACCCATTACTATAATTCCTTCCTTTGGTAATTTTTCTTTGTAAATAGATTTACCATCCATAAAAGTTCCATAGATTGGAAGTTTTGCATCTAACAAATACTTTTCTAAATCTACATAAACAATGTTAACCCTACTGATAGAACCCATTGTTGCCTGTACAACTTTTGGATTATAAACATCTACTGTTTCTTCTGAACAAACCAATGTTGTTATTCCAAACCAATCACATAAACGAATAATTGTTCCCAAATTCCCTGGATCCCTGACAGAATCTAATGCCAAAATTAAACCAGTTGACTCTATTTTAACAGCTTTAGGTATAGAAAACAGTGCTAAACAAGTATTTGGAGTTGATAATGCACTTATTTTTTTTAAATCGGTAGGCAAAACGGCATGGCGTTTGTTAGAACTTATCCTAGAAAAATCATCTTGAGTGGTAAATATATCTTGTAATTCATAGTTTGCATCTATTAATTCTTGTACAACTTTTACACCTTCAGCTAAAAATAATTGATGTTGTTTTCTATATTTTTTTTGCTGTAAGCTTGTTATCAGCTTTATTTGGTTTTTACTAACCATAAAAATTGTATTTTTGACTAACTTTTTATACTAAATTGAAGAAACATTTATCAAAAATAGCATTATTATTTCTAATAGGTAGCATCTTTTATTCATGCTCTACTGTTAGAAACGTACCTGATGGAAAAAAAATGTTAACTAAAAACGAAATTTTAGTTAACGAAACTACTGTTAATAATGATATCACAAATGGCTTAATACATCAAAAAGCCAATAGTAGATTTTTTGGTTTTCCTCTTCGATTATCATTATATAACTTAGCAAAAAAAAATCCAGATTCTTCATATAATGCTTGGCTGAGCAAAAAACCAGCTAGAAAAGATCGCTTAATTAAATTGCTTTCAGAAAAACAAGTAAATCGTCTGGGAGAATCTTTTATAGTTTCTGGCTTTAGCGATTTTTTAAAAAAAACGGGAGAAAAACCAGTTATAATTGATTCCTTAAAAACAAAGAAAACAAAAAACAGATTTAAAGATTATTATTTTTCCAAAGGATATTTTAACCCTACGATAAAAAGTTTCACAGATTCTTTAAGCCCTAAAAAAGCAAAAATAACATATTCTATTACTACCGGAAAAGCGTCCTTTTTAGATTCAATTAGCCGTTATATTGAAACACCCGAATTAGACGAACTTTATAGTCAAACTGAATCCGAATCTTTTTTAAAAAAAGGAAATCAATTTAATGCAGACGATTTTATAAAAGAGCGTAAACGAATTACAAGTAATTTTAGAAATAATGGCGTTTTTCATTTTCAAATAAACCACATCAACCCTCATGCTATTGATACAATTAATACAGGTGAAAAAGTAAATATTAAATTAAACATTGAAGATCGAGAAATTAAAAAAGGGGACTCTTTAGTTAAAACTCCGTTTAAAATATATTCTATTAGCAATGTAAATATCTATACCATAAATCCTTCTCAAAAAATTACTGAGAAAATTAAAGACAGTGTTTTTTACAAAAACTATAATATATATAGTGATGGTAAATTAAAATACAAGCCTAAAGCATTAACTAGTGTCATATTTATAGAAAAAGGAAATTTATTTAGTGACAAAGACAAGCTTTTAACTTCAAAGTCCATTAGTAATTTAAAAACTTTTAACTTTCCAAACATAGAATATGTTGAAGACCCTATGGATGAAAACGGCTTAATCGCTAACATTTATCTTGTTCCTCGAAAAAAATTCAGTTGGTCGCCCTCAATAGATGTTACATACTCAAACATTATTGCTTTTGGTATTTCAGGAAACATGTCTGTTACTTGGAGAAACTTATTTAGAAGGGCTGAAATTCTTGAAATTTCTACAAGAGGAAATATTGGTTCTTCAAAAGATTTTGCAAACCCAAATGATACTTTTTTCAATATTTCGGAAATTGGTATAGATGCCAAAATTTCTTTTCCACGTATTTTTTTTCCAGCTAACACAAAATGGTTAATTAAAAAAGAAATGCTGCCTAGTACACAAATGAGTGTTGGATTAACAAGACAACGAAATATTGGATTGGATAAAAGTAATTTTAATGGCATTATTAATTATAATTGGGTTCCAAAAGAAAATGTTTCCGTTCGTTTTGATTTATTAAACATTCAATATGTTCAAAATTTAAATGTAGCAAATTATTTTAATGTCTATAATTCATCTTACAATACTTTAAATAATTTAGCACCTGCATACAATACAAACATTAATTATGTTGATAGTGATGGAAATTTAACATCTCCTGGCGCCATAGCATTTATTGAAGATGTAGTTAATGGAAACACAATTCTAAATGAATCTAATAAGGATTTTCAATCCATTAGAAGTATAGGAGAACGTAGAAAGAGATTAATTGAAAACAATTTAATCATTTCTTCAAATTACACATACAACAAAACTACTCGAAGCGGAAATATAGACAATAGCTTTTATTCTTTTAGAGGTAAATTAGAATCCGCAGGAAATATTGCGTCACTAATATCAAATCAAACCAAAGAACCATTAAGTGAGAACGGAAAAGAAACATTATTAGGAGTAGAATACGCTCAATATTTTAAAACAGAATTAGAGTATATTAAGCATTGGGACTTAAATAAGAAAAATGTTTTTGCAATTAGAAGCTTCTTTGGTATAGCAATACCATATGGGAATGCAAATTCTATTCCTTTTTCTAGGAGTTATTTTGGAGGAGGGTCAAATGATAATAGAGGTTGGCAGGCATATACACTAGGGCCCGGAAGAAGTGGTGCTATCAACGACTTTAATGAGGCAAATTTAAAAATTGCTTTTAGTGCAGAATACAGAGCTAATATTTTAGGGAAATTATATGGTGCTTTATTTGCTGACGTTGGTAATATTTGGAATATTTCAGACAATGTTACAGACGAAAATTACACTTTCAACAATATTGGTTCCCTACAAGATTTGGCTTTAGGTACAGGTTTTGGCTTTAGGTATGATTTTAATTATTTTATTTTTCGATTAGATTTTGGATACAAAACGTATAATCCTGCGAAAATAGAAAGCGAAAGGTGGTTTAGAGATTTAAACTTTAGCCGAACAGTTTTAAATTTTGGTATTAATTATCCATTCTAATTTTTTAAATTATTATTTTTGTCGAATAAACAAACAATACAACTATGAACCATTCTATAAAACCAGGTGTTGCAACCGGTGATCAAGTACAAGAAATTTTTAGATATGCAAAAGAAAAAGGATTTGCATTACCAGCTATAAATGTAACTGGAAATAGCACTGTTAATGGTGTTTTAGAAACTGCTGCAAAACTTAACGCTCCTGTTATAATTCAATTTTCTAATGGTGGTGGTGTTTTTAATGCTGGGAAAGGGCTTTCAAATGAAAACCAACAAGCTGCAATTTTAGGTTCAATTGCTGGTGCAAAACACATTCATACTCTTGCAGAAGCTTATGGAGCAACTGTAATACTTCATACAGATCATTGTGCTAAAAATTTACTGCCATGGATTGATGGTTTATTAGATGCGTCTGAAAAGTTTTTTACAGAAACAGGAAAACCACTTTATAGTTCTCATATGATAGATTTATCGGAAGAACCTATTGAAGAAAATATTGAAATTTGCAAAAAATACTTAGAGAGAATGTCTAAGATGGGCATGACTTTAGAAATTGAACTTGGAATTACTGGTGGAGAAGAAGATGGAGTAGACAACACAGATGTAGATAGTTCTAAACTATATACACAACCTGAGGAAGTAGCCTTTGCTTATGAAGAATTAATAAAAGTTAGTCCTCGTTTTACTATTGCAGCTGCTTTTGGTAACGTACATGGTGTTTATAAACCAGGAAATGTAAAATTAACACCAAAAATATTAAAAAACTCTCAAGAGTTTGTGCAAGAAAAGTACAAGACAGGTACAAATCCAATAGATTTTGTTTTTCATGGTGGAAGCGGCTCTACTTTAGAAGAAATAAGAGAAGCTATAGGTTATGGAGTTATTAAAATGAATATTGATACCGATTTACAATTTGCTTTCACAGAAGGAATTCGCGATTATGTAGTTGCAAATGTTGAGTATTTAAAGACTCAAATTGGGAATCCAGAAGGAACAGAATTACCAAATAAAAAATACTACGACCCAAGAAGATATATAAGAGAAGGAGAAGCTACTTTTAACAAAAGGTTAGAACAAGCATTTTCAGATTTAAATAACGTTAACACATTATAAATTCAAATTAGGATTTTAAAATTGTGAGCTTGGCTGATAATTATTAATTTTTAATTCATAATTACATAAAACATGAGTTGGTTTAAAAGAAAAGAAAAAGGAATTACTACTGCTACGGAAGATAAAAAAGATGTTCCTAAAGGATTATGGTATAAAACACCAACAGGAAAGGTAATTGACACAGAAGAACTTGGTAGAAACTTATGGGTAAGCCCAGAAGATGACTTTCATGTAAGAATTGGAAGTGCTGAATATTTTCAAATATTATTTGATGATAATTCTTTTAAAGAATTAAATCCAAACATGACTTCAAAAGACCCATTAAAATTTGAAGACACTAAAAAATATGAGTCGCGCCTGAAAGATGTAATGGAAAAAACAAATTTGAAAGACGCTGTTAGAACTGCTGTTGGAAAATCTAAAGGAAATGACTTAGTCGTTGCTTGTATGGATTTTGCATTCATTGGTGGGTCAATGGGAGCTGTTGTAGGAGAAAAAATAGCAAGAGCAATTGATTATTCTATTGAAAACAAAATTCCATTTGTAATGATTTCAAAATCTGGTGGAGCACGTATGATGGAAGCTGCATATTCTTTAATGCAATTAGCTAAAACATCTGCAAAATTAGCACAATTAGCAGAAGTTAAAATTCCATATATTTCTCTATGTACGGATCCTACAACCGGAGGAACAACTGCTTCTTACGCAATGTTAGGAGATATTAATATTGGGGAACCTGGAGCTTTAATTGGTTTCGCAGGACCTCGTATTGTAAGAGATACTACAGGTAAAGATTTACCAGATGGTTTTCAATCTGCTGAATTTTTATTAGAACATGGTTTCTTAGATTTTATTGCACATAGAAAAGAATTGAAAAATAAAGTAAATCTATACTTAGATTTAATCTTAAATCAAGATATAAGATAATTTCATTTAAAAAAAACCACTCAATGAGTGGTTTTTTTTATAAATAAATATTTTATAATACTATTACATCCCCGTTCTAATAGCCTCAACCGGGTCTAACTTAGACGCTGAAATAGCAGGTATAATTCCTGAAAGCAAACCTATAAATGCAGCTAAACCTGTTCCTAGCATCATATTTTGAAAACTTAATACAAATTCAAAATCTAATGCTGCACTTAAACCTAAAGCACACATCCAAACTAAAAACATTCCTATTAATCCACCTATAACAGAAAGTATTACTGCTTCAAATAAAAACTGAAATAAGATAAATCTATTTTTTGCTCCTAATGCTTTTTGAATACCAATTAAACTGGTTCTTTCTTTAACCGAAACAAACATAATATTTGCAATTCCAAAACCTCCTACTAAAAGAGAAAACAAACTTATTATCCAACCTATCATATTCATTTGTCCAATAATATTGTCAATGAAATCTGTGAAGCCAGACAAAACATTCATGAAAAAATTATCAATCTCTCCTGTTTTAACACCTCTAAACGCTCTTAATTTCTGAGAAACTTGAGCTTTAAACTCATCTACATCAATACTTTTTAAAGGCTTTATTAAAATTGCTGGCGTTAGTGTCTTGTTATTATCTCCATATAATTGTCTCAAAAAATTTACTGGAAAAAATACAGCAATATCACTACTGTCTCCAAAAATTCCCTCTCCTTGTTTTTTCAGAACTCCAATTACAGTAAACTTTTGACCATATAATCGCACTTTTTTTCCTAATGGATCTGATTCTCCAAACAAACCAACTGCAACCTCACTCCCAATTACAATTACTGGATTTCCAGAATTTGATTCCGACTCATTGAATAACCTCCCTTTTTCTACTTTTACAGGCTCAATATCAAAAAATTCATTAGTTGATGGTTTAACTCTAATGGAATTAACTGTTTTAGATTCGTACTTAATACTTTCGTTTCTAGTAAATAAATTAAATGAAATTTTATCTATCCCATTAACTGATTTTCTAATATGTTCAAACTCTTCATAAGTTACATTAGGAAATTGCTCTCTTTTCCAACGATCAACCTCTGATGGTCCAAATGAAAAGCGCATTAAGTAAATAGTATTTAAATCCATGTCACTTAAGTCATCCTTGATTTTTTTATCCATAGAATCAACTGCTGCTAAAACAGCAATAATGGAAAAAATACCAATAGTAACGCCTAACAACGACAACAATGTTCGAAGTTTATTGTTAGTTAAGGCATTTAGTGCGAAGCTTAAACTCTCTTTTAATAATCTAAAATATAAAATCATAATTTATTGCGAATACCTATTAGTAGATTGAAGCATTTTAATGTTACACATTTTACTTAAAAAAAGCAAAAACTTATTCTTATTGTTTTGAATGTTAGGATATCTATAACTACTTTTGCACTACAAAACAACACTACAAAAATGAGTACTCAAAAAAACATTACTTCAGCATTAATTTCAGTTTTTGACAAAACAGGCTTAGAGCCAATTGTAAAAGCACTTCACCAAAAAAACGTTACTATTTACTCTACAGGCGGGACAGAAAGTTTTATAAAAGACATAGGAATTCCTGTTGTAGCAGTGGAAGACGTTACTTCGTATCCTTCTATTTTAGGAGGTCGTGTAAAAACTTTACACCCAAAAGTTTTTGGAGGAATATTAAATCGCCAAGATAATCCAAGCGACGTTGAACAAATGAAAGAGTATAATATTCCACAATTAGATTTAGTAATTGTAGATTTATATCCATTTGAAAAAACGGTTGCATCAGGTGCAGATGAAGCAGATATTATTGAAAAAATTGATATTGGTGGAATTTCATTAATTAGAGCTGCAGCAAAAAACTTTAAAGACACTGTAATTGTTGCTTCGGTAGAAGACTACACTACTTTTTTAGATTTTTATACACAAGAAAATGGAAATACAACTTTAGAGCAAAGAAGATTATTGGCTACTAAAGCGTTTCATGTTTCTACTAACTACGATACTGCAATATTTAATTATTTCAATACAGACGATACATATTATAAAGAAAGTTTCGCTAATGGCCAAGTGTTGCGCTACGGAGAAAACCCACATCAAAAAGGGTTTTTCTTTGGTGATTTTGACAAAATATTTACTAAATTAAGTGGGAAGGAATTATCTTATAATAATTTATTAGATGTAGATGCGGCGGTCAACTTAATGTCGGAATTTAGAAATGACATACCAACTTTTGCAATTTTAAAACATAATAACGCATGTGGAATTGCTTCTAGAAATTCTATGAAAGAAGCATACGTTGATGCTTTAGCTGGCGACCCAACTTCTGCATTTGGAGGTGTTTTAATTGCAAACGGAAATATAGATTTAGCAACTGCAAAAGAAATCCATAGCTTATTTTGTGAAGTTGTCATTGCTCCATCATTTGACCAAGAAGCAATTGATCTATTAGAAGAAAAGAAAAATAGAATTTTATTAGTTCAAAACGAAATTATTTTACCAGCCAAACAAGTACGTACTTGTTTAAACGGACTACTAATTCAAGATAGAAACGAAATAACGGATAGTATTACAAACTTAAAAACCGCTACAAAAACAGCTCCTACTAGTCAGGAAATTGAAGATTTATTGTTTGCATCAAAAATATGTAAGCACACAAAATCAAACACAATTGTTTTAGCAAAAAACAAACAACTTTGCGCTTCAGGAACTGGTCAAACATCAAGAGTAGATGCTTTAAAACAAGCAATTGAAAAAGCTATCGCATTTGAATTTGATTTAACAGGATGTGTAATGGCAAGTGATGCCTTCTTCCCTTTTCCAGATTGTGTTGAAATAGCAAATAAAGCAGGTGTTACTGCAGTAATTCAACCTGGAGGATCTATAAAGGATGAATTAAGCATTAATTACTGCAATGAGAATAACGTATCTATGGTATTTACAGGAACACGTCATTTTAAGCATTAATTTTATTACATTTGTAAACAAGAAGTTTTTTTAAACAAATAATACGTAAAATAGCATATGGGATTTTTTGATTTCATGACTGAGGACATCGCAATCGATCTTGGTACCGCAAATACTTTAATAATTCATAACGACAAAGTTGTAATTGATAGCCCGTCTATTGTTGCTCGAGATAGAATTAGTGGTAAAATTATTGCAGTTGGTAAAGAAGCCAACTTAATGCAAGGTAAAACTCATGAAAACATAAAAACCATTAGACCTTTGAAAGATGGTGTAATTGCAGATTTTGATGCATCTGAAAAGATGATTAATATGTTTATTAAAAGTATTCCTGCTCTAAAGAAAAAATTATTTACTCCAGCATTAAGAATGGTTGTTTGTATTCCTTCCGGAATTACCGAAGTAGAGATGCGAGCAGTTAAAGAATCTTGTGAACGTGTAAATGGTAAAGAAGTATATTTAATTCACGAACCTATGGCAGCAGCTATTGGTATTGGTGTAGATATTATGCAGCCAAAAGGAAACATGATTGTAGACATAGGTGGTGGTACCACTGAAATTGCAGTTATAGCTCTTGGAGGTATTGTGTGTGATAAATCGGTGAAAATTGCCGGTGATGTTTTTACTAACGACATTATTTACTACATGAGAACTCAACATAATTTATTTGTTGGAGAAACATCTGCAGAAAAAATAAAAATACAAATTGGCGCTGCTATTGAAGATTTAGAAAATGCACCTGAAGACATGTCTGTACAAGGTAGAGATTTACTAACAGGAAAACCAAAACAAGTAGAAATTTCTTTTAGAGAAATAGCTAAAGCTCTAGACAAATCTATTCAAAGAATAGAAGATGCCGTTATGGAAACTTTATCACAAACACCTCCAGAATTAGCTGCCGACATATATAATACAGGTATTTATTTAGCTGGTGGTGGATCCATGTTAAGAGGTTTAGATAAACGTATTTCTTTAAAAACAGATCTTCCGGTATATATAGCTGAAGATCCACTAAGAGCAGTGGTAAGAGGAACAGGAATTGCTCTTAAAAACTTAAATAAATACAAAAGTATCCTTATTAAATAATTAAATAGTACATGCAGCAAATACTAAATTTTATACAAAAAAACAGCTATAAATTGCTGTTTTTGCTGCTTTTGGGAACGTCTATTGGTCTAACAATTAAATCGCACTCTTATCATAGAAGTGAGTATATTAATACTGCCAATAATGTTACTGGTGCTGTCTATGGAAAAATTAATGATGCAAACGAATATTTAAGCTTAAAAGAGAAAAACTTAAGCTTAGCAGAAGAAAATGCACAATTAAAGGAATTGTTATTTAATAAAAAAGACACTACACTTCCTAAAAAAAGTTTACATGAGGAACAACTTAATGGTGTTTCCATAAAAATGTCAAAAATCATAAAAAACGTTTTTAACACTAGGGAAAACTATCTTACAATAAATTCAGGAAGTGTAGATAGTATAAAAACAGACATGGGAGTTGTTAATGAAAAAGGAGTTGTAGGAATAATTGAAAAAACTTCTAAAAACTACGCAACTATATTGAGTGTTTTAAATACAAAATCTAGAATAAATGCTAAAATAAAGAACTCAAATCATTTCGGTTCACTTATGTGGGATGGAAAAAACGTTGGTTTTGTACAGTTAATAGACGTTCCTCGCTTAGCAACATTAAGAAAAGGAGATTCTATTGTTACAGGAGCAGAATCAGAAATATTTCCAGAGAATATTCCAATAGGGAAAATCGACAAAGTTTTTATAGACACCAAAACAAACTATTATACCATAAACGTTAGATTGTTTAATGACATGACATCTTTAGGATATGTTTATATTATTGAAAACAAAAAGAAAAAACAAAAAGAAACCTTAGAAAAAGAAACTAAAGCAAAGTAAAAAAGTGAATAATAATTTATTAAATGTTTTTAGATTTATACTATTACTTTTTGTTCAGGTATTTATATTCAACAATATAAATTTACTTGGATACATAAACCCATTCCCATATATCTTATTTATATTGCTATTTCCAGTAAACGGAAATAAATCATTACTTCTATTAAGTAGTTTTACGCTAGGCTTATTAATAGATATATTTAGTAATTCTGGCGGTATACATGCAACAGCCTCTTTGTGCTTAGCATTTGTAAGACCTAGTTTATTTAAATTTTCATTTGGTTTAAGTTATGAATACCAAACCGTTAAAATAGCAGATAAAATAAGTCCAGAGAGAATAACTTTTTTGCTATTAGCAATCTTCATACATCACTTCATACTATTTTCATTAGAATTTTACAGATTTAGCTTAATAGCAAACATCTTAGGAAGGTCTTTCGTAGCTAGTATATTTACTTTAATTTTTTGTACCTTAATCATTTACTTAATAAAACCAAGTAAACGATGAGAAAAACAGTATTACCAACCATTATTATTGTTACTACAATAATATTAATTGCACGTATATTTTATTTGCAAATAATTGATGATTCATTAAAATTACAAGCAGAAAATAATGCAATAAAAAAAGTTTTTGAATTTCCCGAAAGAGGTTATATATACGACAGAAATGGCAAATTACTTGTAGCAAATCAACCATCATATGATATTATGGTTGTTCCAAGAGAAATGAAAAACATCGATACTCTTGAATTTTGTAATTTACTAGATATCCAAAAAGAAGATTTTATTAAAAAAATCCAAAAAGCAATTGTTTATAGTCGAAGATTACCTTCCGTATTTTTAGCTCAATTAAACAAAAAGGAGTATGCCGCTTTTCAAGAAAAAGAAAGAAAGTTTGAAGGTTTTTATGCTCAAAAGCGTGCTTTAAGAGATTACCAAGTAGACTACGGGGCTAATATTTTTGGGTTTATTACGCAAGTAAACGAAGCAATTATTGAAAAAAAACCATATTATAACAGTGGCGATTTAATAGGTAGACAAGGAGTAGAACAGGAATATGAGGAAATATTAAGAGGCACAAAAGGTGTTAAATACCTACTAAGAGACAAGTATAATAAAATAATTGAATCCTATAAAGAAGGTGCTTTTGATACAATTGCAAAACAAGGTAATGATTTAACCTTAACTATAGATGCCGAATTACAAAAATACGGAACAGAGTTAATGATAAATAAGCGAGGAGGAATTGTTGCTATTGAACCTAAAACTGGAGAAATTTTAGCTTTAGTTTCTGCACCTACATATGACCCTGCTTTGTTAGTAGGAAGACAAAGGTCGAAAAACTATACTAAACTTTACTACGACTCTATTGCAAAACCTTTATACGACAGAGGACTACAAGCAGAATACCCTCCAGGATCGCCTTTTAAAATTGTAACAGGTCTAATTGGATTACAAGAAGAAGTAATTGATGAAAAAACTACTTTTTACTGTAATCACGGTTTCAATTATGGCCGTTTTATGGCTTGTCACTGTGGACGACATACATTACAATTAAACAATGGGATTTATAGATCGTGTAATAGCTACTTTGGAAATACTTACAAAAAAATTATTGACAAATACAAAAACTCTAATTATAGCGTTGACAACTGGGCTAAACATGTTAAAAGTTTCGGATTAGGGCAGTTTTTAGGCACCGATATGCCTACTGGAAGAAAAGGACTAGTACCTGATTCTAAATTATACAACAGAGTTTATAATGGAGCTGTAATTAGAAGTTCTTATATAATGTCAAATTCAATTGGACAAGGAGAAGTCTTAACAACCCCTATTCAACTTGCAAACATGATGGCTGTTGTTGCTAATAAAGGTTATTATTATACACCTCACATTGTTAAAGACATTAAAGGATTAAAATTAGATAAAAAATACACAACTAAACACAAAAGCACCATTGACCAAAAGTATTTTGACCCAGTAATTAAAGGCTTAGCTGATGTTTATAAACCTGACGGAACAGCTGGGGCACTACAAGTTAAAGGATTGGAAATTTGTGGAAAAACAGGTACTGCAGAAAATAAAATTAGAGTTTCAGGTAAAACATACAAACTACAAGATCATTCCATTTTTGTTGCTTTTGCTCCAGCTGAAGACCCTAAAATTGCTATCGCTGTTTTTATAGAAAATGGCTATTGGGGAAGTAGATGGGCCGGACCAATTGCTACTTTAATGATTGAAAAATACATTAATGGAGAAATTAGCAGACTAGATTTGGAAACTAGAATGTTAAACGGAAGCATTGAAGATGAATATAGAAAACTTGAAAATATTATTTACAACAGAAATACTGAATATCTAAAAACTAGAGATTCTATTGCAAAAATAGAATTAGCAAAATTAGATGCTAAAAAAGAAGAAGAAGAAGAATAAATGAAAAATCAGAGTGTAGGAAATAGCATAGACTGGCTAACCCTTTTGCTGTATATGTTACTAGTAATTGCTGGCTGGTTAAACATCTATTCTGCGTCATTACCAGAAGTAGAAGCTGCATTATTTGATATAACTCAAATATATGGTCGTCAGATGCTTTTTATTGGACTAAGTCTTCCGCTAATTTTAATTTTATTGTTCACTGAGGCTAAAATTTTTGAAAAACTTAGTTTTGTTTTTTATGGGTTAGGTATCTTTTTATTACTTGGACTGTTTGTATTTGGAAAAACCATAAAAGGTCAAACAAATTGGTACCAATTTGGTGGGTTTGGATTTCAACCATCCGAATTTGTTAAAACCGCAACTGCATTATTACTTGCAAAATACTTAAGTTTTCCTCAAATCAATTTATCAAAAACCAAACATCAATTAATAGCTTTTGCTATCATTGGATTACCCATTTTCTTAATTTTAATGCAACCCGACACAGGAAGTGCCATGATATTTTTTGCACTAGTTTTTGTTTTAAACAGAGAAGGATTGCCATCTTGGTATTTACTTTCTGGAGTAATTGCAATTGTTGTATTTTCATTAGCATTAGTAATAGACCCCATGTACCTCATAATTGCTACAATTATAATAATGGTATTTCATTACATAGGTAATCGAAGAATCTCTAGGAACCCAATATTATATGCTTTAGCATTAATAACAATAAGTGCATTTTCATACTCCATTAATTATGTTTACAATGATGTTTTAGAACCACATCAAAAAGATAGAATAGATGTTTTAATAAGTGACAATGTTGACATGAAAAAAGAAGGCTATAATCTTAACCAGTCAATGATAGCAATTGGCTCTGGTGGTTGGTTTGGTAAAGGATATTTAGAAGGAACTCAAACTAAAGGTGGTTTTGTGCCTGAACAACATACAGATTATATTTTTACCACCGTTGGTGAAGAATGGGGATTTGTAGGCAGTATAACTGTACTTTTACTATTTGCTTTTTTATTTTTACGAATACTACATCTCGCTGAAAACCAAAAAACAAAATTCAATAGAATATATGGGTATTGTGTAGCAACCTATTTATTTACACATTTTTTCGTGAATATTGCAATGCTAGTTAAGTTATTCCCAACAATTGGAGTCCCTCTGCCCTTCTTCTCATATGGTGGATCAAGTTTATGGGCCTTTACAATTATGCTCTTTATTTTTATAAAGTTAGATGCTAATAAAGTGAATGAATGGTAATGTTTAAAAACTCCATTTTTTATAATTAGAATTAGATTCTAAACCACTTTCCATTTCGTCTTCTAAACTAGGAAAAAAATCAATACCTGTCATTTTTTCAATTGAATCAACACTTACAACAAATTCATATAATGCCTTTTCCGAGTTTTTATGAGGAAGTAAAAACCCAATCATATTTTTGCCATCTTTAGTTAGTAAAATTTTATAGAAATATTTTGGAACTGAAACATTTTCTTTACCAATAGTTTTTAAATTTTCACCTAAAACACCTCCTGTTACAACATAAACACCTTTGTTTTTTTCTGCCCAATATCTTGTTTTTTGCTCTAATCTATTCCAAATTCCAGCATTAAAATCATATAATTGTGGAGAAGCATTAGATGTTAAAAAGGTTTCTTCATACAATTTATACGTACTCTTTCTGTCCCCAGCTGGGCATAAATGTCCTTTGTTATACCCTGAATTTTTATAATTTCTCCAATCAGCAGACTTAGTTGAAACTAAAGGATCTTGATTGAAATAAGGTCGGTCATAATTAACAGAAGAAAAATCGCTGCTTTGAAGATAATAAGCAACCCATTCTGCTTGTTCATGTTCTTCAACATAAGACAATGTATAGCCTTTATGTTCATATATAGCGCGGGAAGTAGAACTTGGAAGAAAGTTAAAGGTTTCATCCATAATTAATTCTGTTGAATTATCAACTGAAGTATCTATTACCTTTTCAATTTCAATTTGTTTACATGAAAATATTGAACCTATTATACTTAAAAAAAGTAACTGTTTGTAAATAATCATTGTGGCTAGCTTTTTGTATCTTTGTAAAAGTAATTTAAATTTTAAGAAATGAAAACAAAACACTTAATAATAGCATTACTCTTTGGGTTACACTTTGGGTTTTCCCAAGAGCCAGTTGTAGATAGTTTAGCAATTAAAACTAGCCAGATTCAAAAACTTGAAAAAGAGAAGGAACGTGCTGAAAAACAACAAGAAAAAATTGATAAACAGCACGATAAAAATTTAAGAGAAGCTGAAAAAGCTCAAAAAAACGCAGAAAAAGCACAGGAAAAAGCAGAGAAAGCTCAAATAAATGCAGAAAAAGAGAGAAAAAAAACTGAAAAACTTTTAAAAAAAAGAGAAAAAGAAAGAGAAAAAGAAAGAGAAAAATTAGATAGAGCAAAAAAGAATGTTTCTAAAACCAATGATAAAATATCTAAACAAAGACAAGATATTGAAAACCATTACAAAAAACTAGATAAGCAGAAAAGAAAAGGAAAACTATCACCAGTTGACGAAGAAAAATGGTTAGAAAAAATAAAGAAGAAACAAGAAAAATTAAAAAGCTTAGAAGAAAATCTAACTAAAAATAAAAAAAAGTTAGACAAATTAGACTAACAAGCATATACCAGACAAAAAAAGGGAATCATATGATTCCCTTTTTTTATTTTTAAACTTTTAAAAATATTTGAAATATAAGTTTTGTAATTTTCAACAAAGAAGGGTACTACTTAAAATAAAGGAAATTAACCTGTTAAATAAGCTTTTAAAATTATAACATACGTTCGTTGATTTGTTAAAAATCTTTGCTTACTTTTGTTCCTTGAAACAGATAGCTTTACTTAAATGTGCAGCATCATAACGACTAAAAAATGAGACCAGATTTATTTCAATCACCTGATTATTACCTTTTAGACGACTTATTGTCTGACGAACATAAATTAGTTCGTGATGCAGCTCGTGCATGGGTTAAAAAAGAAGTATCTCCAATTATTGAAGAATATGCTCAAAGAGCAGAATTTCCTAAACAAATTGTAAAAGGTTTAGGTGAAATTGGTGGATTTGGCCCTTATATTCCTGTTGAATATGGTGGTGCTGGTTTAGACCAAATTTCATATGGTTTAATAATGCAAGAAATTGAAAGAGGTGATTCTGGAGTACGTTCCACTTCATCTGTACAATCTTCATTAGTTATGTATCCTATTTGGAAATATGGTAACGAAGAACAAAGAATGAAATATTTACCAAAACTTGCAACTGGAGAATTCATTGGTTGTTTTGGTTTAACAGAACCAGATCATGGATCTAATCCAAGTGGAATGACTACTAATTATAAAGATATGGGAGATCATTATCTTTTAAATGGAGCAAAAATGTGGATTTCAAATGCACCTTTTGCAGACATCGCTATAGTTTGGGCTAAAAATGAAGAAGGAAGAATTCACGGCCTTATCGTAGAAAGAGGAATGGAAGGATTTACAACGCCTGAAACACATAATAAATGGTCACTTCGTGCATCTGCAACTGGTGAATTAATTTTTGATAATGTAAAAGTTCCTAAAGAAAATTTATTGCCTAATAAATCTGGATTAGGAGCACCTCTTGGTTGTTTAGATTCCGCTCGTTATGGTATTGCTTGGGGAGCAATTGGAGCGGCAATGGATTGCTATGATACTGCTTTAAGATATTCTAAAGAGCGTATTCAATTTGACAAACCAATTGGAGCAACACAATTACAACAAAAAAAATTAGCTGAAATGATTACTGAAATCACCAAAGCGCAATTATTAACTTGGAGACTTGGTGTTTTAAGAAATGAAGGGAAAGCAACTACAGCTCAAATTTCTATGGCAAAAAGAAACAATGTTGACATGGCAATTCATATTGCACGTGAGGCAAGACAAATGTTAGGAGGAATGGGAATTACTGGTGAATACTCTATCATGCGTCATATGATGAATTTAGAATCTGTAATTACTTACGAAGGAACTCATGATATCCATTTATTAATTACAGGTATGGACGTTACAGGCTTTCCAGCTTTTAAATAAAACACATACATATAAACAAAAAATGCTTCGTTAACACGAAGCATTTTTTGTTTAACAAATCTTTAGTTACCTCAAATATTAATAACTGGATTGTTTTAAATAAAATATTGCGATTTTTGCAATTATATAACAAAAATAATTAACAATCAATACCTATTTAAGGTTTTTTATATAAAAATATGAAATTATTTAGTCATAGTATTGCAGTGTCAACAAACCAACTAAATAACTTATGAAAAAACTAATCTTTTCTGCCCTATTCTTGTCAATAGCACTTGCTTGTAGCAGTGACGACACAACATCTATTAATAACGAATTAGCTGCAACACCGGCTGTAGCGCATAGAGGATGTGCTTCGCATGACGTTCTTGAAAGTCAATTGAGAAATGACCCAAATCTTGCTGCCCGAATGGCTCAATTCGAAATAGAAGCCGAAAATTATATTCAACAAGGTAAAATTGTTAATGGAGTTTTAGAAATTCCTGTTGTTTTTAATGTTTTATATAGAACTACAGCTGAAAATATTTCACAAGCACAATTACAAACTCAAATTGATGTTTTAAACAAAGATTTTGCAGGTACAAATACAGATTATAATTCTTCAAATCCTTATAATTCAGTTAGAGGAGCATTAAATGTTCGTTTCGTGCTAGATGCAGTTTACAGAAAATCTACAACAAAAACTTCATGGGGAACTACTGATGCAATGAAGAAATCTACTCAAGGAGGTATTAATCCTACTTCACCAACAACAAAATTAAACTATTGGGTTTGTACAATAGGAGGCGGAATACTTGGATATGCTCAGTTTCCAGGAGGCGCTTCAGCAACAGATGGCGTTGCAATTGATTCAAAATACACAGGCACAAATGGAACAGCTGTTTATCCTTTTAACTTAGGTAGAACTGCTACGCATGAAGTTGGCCACTGGATGAATTTACGTCATATTTGGGGTGATGCTACTTGCGGAAACGATTTAGTTTCAGATACTCCTTCTCATAACACTTCAAACTATGGTGTTCCAGCTGTAGGTCACAGAAGTACTTGTTCTGGTCAACCATTAGAAATGTATATGAATTACATGGATTACACTGATGATAGAGGAATGTACATGTTCTCAAGAGGACAAGTATCAAGAATGGCAGCTATTTTCGGCTCAAATGGTTCAAGAAGATCATTTAGATAATAGTAAATACAAATTATAAAAAACCGATTGGTAGAAATATCAATCGGTTTTTTTGTTATTAAATATGTTAAACCAACGTCTGCATTTGAAAAAATAAGATACTTTTGCTCTACTAATAGTCTGTAATATGTTTGAAAACTTAAAGAAAATATTAAACGAAGATCAAGATCCAAAATCGATAGAGAAAATCACATCTAAATTAGAGAATTTATTAATGTCTAATGAAGTGGTTGGGTACATTGCAGTCCAAAAAAAACCAGCAGTAACTCTTTTTCCTGATAGTATTGTAGTTACAAACAAACGAATAATTCTATGTAAGCCTAAAAATTTAGGTTTTTCAATGGAATTTGTAGATTACGATTGGGATGATATTGCAGGTTCTTTTGTTAAAGAAGGTATTTTAGGATCAGAATTTACTTTTTCTACCAAAACAGATCTTACACTTACGGTAGATTATTTGCCTAAAACACAAGCTAGAAAATTATATACTTACGCCAAAGAACAATTAGATTTATTAAAAAATCCTGCGCAAACTGTTCCGTTAGTTGATGTGGTTTCTCCATTGGATGTTACAAGTGAGGCTGAAGAAGTAGAAGAGATTCTTGCTGAAGAGATAACGAATTTTGCAGAAATTGTTCCTTCAACTCAATCATATGAAAAATTTGAAGAGTCAAGAGAAAATATTGTTTCGGACGAAAAAAGTTTAGTAGATTTATCTCAAGAAGTATTATTTGAAAAATTGCAAAATTATAAGAGGTTATTAGATAACGGATTAATTATGCAAGCGGAATATGATGCTTTAAAAAAGGAAGTTTTAAGTAAAATGTAATTTCATTTAATTATAAACAAAAAAGCGAAAAGGTTATCTTATCGCTTTTTTGTTTATAATGATTTCTTCTGTTTTTCCACAAAGCCATCTGCTTGAAGTTGGAGTAATTCAACAGCGCGTTTCTTTTTGTAATTATATAGTTCTTTATCGTCTTTAATATCTGTATATACTTTATCGTAAATATCCGCATCGGTTTTACGCTGTAATTCACTTTGGTGTTTATTTTGTTCAAGCATATTTAAAACGGCCATTTCAGCATCTTCTTGTTTAAAATCAAACTCGCCTTTTGGAGATAATAATTTGGCAATAATAGGAGAAGTTTCAATAGCTAAAAACAACAGCATTATAAACAATGAAGGAAGTAATGGTAATTTGTTTAAAGCGTTAATGCGAGCCATTAAACCATCAAATCCGTCAATTATAGGTTGTGTTTCTGTGATTTTTTTGTCTAAATCCGCTTGTAGTATTTTTGCTTTAGTTTCTAAATCGGTAATTTTTGCTTGATTAGTAGTTTTTAACAAGGCTAAATCTTGTAAGCCAGCATCGTGTTTTTCTCTTTTTTCTTTGTAAACCGGACCTTTTCCTAGTTTTTTAGTGCCCGAAATTCCTTCGGCTTCGGTAATATAAACCGAATACAAATCGTTTACTTCTTTTTCTTTTTTGGTAATATCTGATTTTAAACTGTCAATTTGTACTTTGTTCTTATCAACATCTGATTGGAAGTAGTTGGTAATTTCTTTTTTGTTGGCCAACATCATTGCGTTTTTTTCTTTTAATAAAACAGTATTGATTTCCTTTTCGAAAATTTTAATTTCCAATGGTTTTGAAATTACAATCGCAATAATAACAGCTAGGATTATTCTAGGAGTTGCTTGTATAAATTCCGACTTAAAACTGTCTCTTTTTTTAATGGTGGAAACAATGAATCGGTCTAGATTGAAAATTAACAATCCCCAAATGAGCCCAAAAACGGATGCAATGTAAGCATTATCGAAAACAGTAAAAAGTGCATAACTAGAGGCAATAAAAGCCATAACTGCGGTAAAAAAAACGGTAGCGCCAATTCCGGCGTACTTGTTTTGTTCGCCATTAGAACAAGAATTGATGAGATTCTTATCTGCTCCAGAACAAATAATGAAGAAGTTTTTTAACATGATGATTGATTTTTGATTGATTGAAATTCTAAAACGAGTTTAGAGAACTAATTGATTAGTACAAAAGTAACGTGAAATGTTTCATTTTGTTGTTAAATAATTGGTAATTAAATTTTTATGTATAAAAAAACCCTCACGTACTGTGAAGGAATTTTTAATTTATAAAATTTGTAAGAAACTAATATTGTTTTAAAAAGGCAAGAATCCTATTTGCTATTTCGCTTTCCCCATCTTCGCTTGTAATATAAGTTTTATCATTTTCATTAGTCAAATATCCTACTTCTAATAAAATAGCTGGACATTTAGAATTTTTAATGATAAAAAGATTAACATCTTTCACATCACCTTTAGCCAAATTATTATTTGAAATTTTATCAATTAATTTATTTGCTGCTTCTAATGACGTTTTGTAAAACTCGTTTTCACTTGAAACATACGCACTTACTCCATTTGTACTAGTGTTTTTTGATGTATTCAAATGCAATGAAATTAATAAGTTTGGATTAAGCTCATTTATTTTGTCTGTTCTTTCTTTTAATGCGATAAAACTATCGTCTTCACGAAGTAAAATAATTTCTATTTCAGTATTTAGATTTAATAGTTTAATTTTTTTTGCAAGGCTTTCTACAATTTTGCTTTCAAGTTCATCGTTAATTTTAGCACCAAAATCATGTCCTCCATGTCCAGCATCAATTACTATTACTTTTTTGGAATTGATTTTAGTTTTACTTTCTTTTTCTTTAAATTCTTCTTCAAATTCAATTGTTTTTTTCTCATTCAATACTTCAGGAGTAATCTGATTTTTTACTTCTGATTTTTCAGAAACTTCAGTTAAATTTGGTTTTACATTTACAATTTTTTCTTGCGCAACAATATCTATACAAAAGAAATAAACTAATGCCGCAAAAATAGGAACTATCGCTACTTTTTTAACTAATGCTAATTTTTTAGAGGTGTTTTTCGTCATCATAATTAATCGTTTTTTGGTTACTAAATAATTCAAATTACTGGCCAAGTAAATCGTTTGAACATTGCTGCCTTTTTGCAAAAGTAAATTTTGATAAAAAGTAACATTGTTATAGGAATGAACCACTTTTTCGTCTGCTAGAAATTCGTGGTTGAGTTGTATTGCTTTTTTGTAGAAATAAAATATCGGATTGAACCAAAAAATAGATTTTAAAAACTCGATAAATAAGATGTCTAAAGTGTGTTTTTGAGTTACATGTACTAATTCATGGGTATATAATTCATCTTCGATTTTCCTGCTATTATAATCTTCAAAATTGACAAAAATTGAGTTTAAGAATGTATGAGGAAGTGTTTTTTCATTGATTAAAATCAGCTTTGCATTTTTGTATTTTACAATTGGATTAGACTTTGATTTTGAAATTAATTTAAAACAATTTTTACCAAATCTTGCAACTAATACTATTGTAATTAAACCATATAAACTCCATAATATATAGGGTACGTAATTTATGGTTTCCTTTAATGGAATCACACTTTCTTCAATAGATTTTTCTTTTATTACTGATGAGAATGTTTGGGTTTTTACCGGTTCTATGTTTTGAACAACAGGAATAATTTCGATTATTTCGAATGATAGGAATGGAATTACAAAAGAAATTACTATTGAAAATAGCAAGTAAAATCGATTGAATTGATGCATTTTTTCGCGTTCTAAAAACAAATAATAGAAAGCTAAGAATGCGACTAAACTAATTGTTGACTCTAAAAGGAAATTTATCATTTTTTCTTTTTTTGAAGTTCTACATCAATTATCTTCTTTAAATCTTCTAATTCTTTTTCTGTAAGATCAGTTTCTTTAGTGAAAAAAGAAGCAAATTGTGAAGCCGAATCATTAAAGAAATTTTTAATTAATCCGTTTACGTGTTTTGAAAAATAATCTGTTTTTTTAACCAATGGATAGTATTCTCTAGAATTTCCACACAAAGTATAAGCTACAAACTTCTTGTCTGTCATTCTTTTTAATAAAGTGGCAATTGTTGTTGTAGCAGGTTTTGGTTCTGGATACACTTCTAATAAGTCCTTCATGAAAGCTTTTTCTAGTTTCCACAAATGCTCCATTAGTTGTTCTTCCGTTGTTGATAATTGCATTTTGCTCTATGTTTTTAGAATTAACTCTACAAATGTAGAATAAAAAATCAATTCTACAAATGTAGAGGTGTTTTTTTTTGTAAAAATATAACTTTGACCTGAAAATGATTGTGCATTAGCGATTGCAGCGACATCCTTTTATGTAGCGAACGAAATAAAAGATACAGCGAAAAGCGCGACCGAAGGGAATGCCCAAAAAAAACAAAAAACCCTCACAAATTAATGTGAGGGTTTAATTATTTAATGAGATACAGAAACGAGTTCAGTATGACAAAATAGACTAATATCTGTAATATTCTGGTTTGAATGGACCTTCAACTGGCACACCAATATATTTCGCTTGGTCATCACGTAAAACTTCTAATTCAACTCCTAATTTAGCTAAGTGTAAAGCAGCTACTTTTTCATCTAAATGCTTTGGTAACATATACACTTCATTTTTGTAAGCAGCAGTGTTAGTCCACAATTCTAATTGCGCTAATGTTTGGTTTGTAAATGAATTACTCATTACAAAACTTGGGTGACCTGTAGCACAACCTAGGTTTACTAAACGTCCTTCTGCTAAAATAATAATATCTTTTCCGTTGATAGTATATTTGTCAACTTGAGGTTTGATTTCATTTTTTGAAGCTCCGTGAGTCTTGTTTAACCAAGCCATGTCAATTTCGTTATCGAAATGTCCAATGTTACAAACGATAGTTTTGTCTTTCATTTGCTCAAAGTGAGAACCTAAAATAATATCTTTATTTCCAGTAGTTGTGATGATGATATCAGCATTTCCAACAACTGTGTCTAATCTTTTAACTTCAAAACCATCCATTGCAGCTTGTAAAGCACAAATTGGGTCAATTTCAGTAACTGTTACAATTGAACCTGCACCTTTAAATGAAGCAGCAGTTCCTTTTCCAACATCTCCGTAACCACAAACCACAACTCTTTTACCAGCTAACATAATATCTGTTGCTCTACGAACTGCATCAACTGCAGATTCTTTACAACCATATTTGTTATCAAATTTAGATTTAGTAACAGAATCGTTAACATTGATTGCAGGAACATGTAATGTTCCGTTTTGCATTCTTTCATATAAACGGTGAACTCCTGTAGTAGTTTCTTCTGATAAACCTTTGATGTCAGCAATTAATTCAGGAAAACGGTCAAAAACCATATTCGTTAAATCTCCACCATCATCTAAAATCATATTTAATGGTTTTCTATCTTCACCAAACCATAAAGTTTGTTCGATACACCAATCAAAATCTTCTTCGTTTAAGCCTTTCCAAGCATAAACTGGAATTCCAGCAGCAGCAATAGCAGCAGCAGCGTGATCTTGAGTTGAGAAAATATTACAAGAAGACCAAGTAACATCTGCTCCAAGTGCAACTAAAGTTTCAATTAAAACAGCAGTTTGAATAGTCATGTGTAAACATCCTGCAATACGAGCACCTTTTAAAGGTTGGCTTGCACCAAACTCCGTTCTTAAAGCCATTAAACCTGGCATTTCAGCTTCTGCTAACTCAATTTCTTTTCTTCCCCAGTCCGCTAAAGTAATGTCTTTTACTTTGTAAGGTACATAAGTTGTAGTATTTGAACTCATCTATTGTATATTTGTATTATTAATTTGAATGTGCAAATGTACAAATTTCATTTTTAATTATTAAATAAACGCCTTATTTTGTGAAATGTTTAATAAGGTAATGCTTTGAATTTCAATCTTATATTTAATGCCTTTTTATAAAAAAATACAAGTAAGTCCCTTAACTTCAGTTTTCATTTGGAAAATTGAAGAAGAGTTTAATGAGTTGTTTCGTCAAATTAGGTTAAAGGATGTTTCATTAGCTAGGTTGGAACGAATGAAATCAGAAAGTCACCAAAAAGGGTTTTTAAGTATTCGACATTTGTTGAAAGTTGCGTGTTATTCGGACTTTGATTTGTTTTATGATGCAGATGGGAAACCGAATTTGATGGACGGTAAACAAATTTCTATAACACATTCCAATAATTTTTCGGCAATTATTATTGGCGATGAAAATGTAGGTATTGATATAGAATTACAAAGAGATAAAATCACTCGAATTGCGGATAAATTTATTGATTTTGAATTTGAGTATTTGGATGAAAACGCAGTGGATTACATAAAAAAGTTAACCGTAATTTGGGGAGCAAAAGAAGCAAAGTACAAAATGTGTAACTCAAGAAGCTTAAGCTTTAAAGACGACATGAAAGTGTTTTCTTTTGATTTAAAAGATGAAACAGGAGAAGCTTCTGTGCACCAAAATGACTTTGATAAGAAGTTTAGATTTTTCTTTGAAGAATTTGAAAGTTTCACATTAGTATACGCGATAGAAAAATAGAATGAAAGAATTATATAAAGACATTTTACAAGCCAAAAAAGAAAATAGAAAGTTACTCGCTATTTTGTTAGACCCAGAAAAACTTTTGATTTCAGAGATTAAGGGTTTGAGTGATAAAATAAATAAATCCCCAGCTACTCATATATTTATTGGAGGAAGTACATATAACGGCAATCAATTAGATGACTTAATTAAAGAGCTTAAGTTGTATTTAAATTTACCGATTCTTATTTTCCCGGGGGATTATAAACAAATATCGAATGAAGCGGATGCAATTTTGTTTTTAAGCTTGCTCTCGGGAAGAAATGCAGATTATTTAATCGAACATCAGGTTAATGCTGTGCCTATTTTAGAGAAAACCAAATTAGAGATTATTTCTACGGGTTATTTATTAATTGATGGTGGTACTGAAACTGCTGTAGAACGTGTAAGTGAAACAAAACCTTTAGATAGAAATAATATTGATTACGTTTGTCAAACTGCTAAAGCTGGAGAATACCTAGGGAATAAATTAGTGTATTTAGAAGCTGGGAGTGGTGCAAAACTTTCTATTCCTTTAGAAATGATTAGTCAAGTTTCCAATAAAATAACAATTCCGTTAATTGTTGGCGGAGGAATTCACTCTAAAAAAGCAATTGACGAAGCTTTTAATGCTGGAGCCGATTTAGTAGTAGTAGGAACTGCTTTTGAAAGCGATAATACCTTTTTTGAATTATGTTAGAATTTTTATTTTCGCAGTATAAGGACACTCCTATTCAAAATATTATCCTAGAATTTCTAGCGTTTGTTTTTGGTTTAATTAGCGTTTGTTTTGCTAAGAAAAGAAATGTTTTGGTATATCCAACAGGTTTGGTTGCAACAATTATTTCGGTTTATTTATTATATAAAGCGGAATATTTTGGAGATATGACAATGAATTTTTATTATTCAATAATGAGTATTTATGGTTGGTTTATTTGGTCTAATAACAGCGAGAATAATATCATCTCTATTTCAACTACTAATTCAAAAGAAAAATTAATTGGCATAGTGTTATTTATACTTACCATATTTATTACTTATTTTATTTATCAATTTTTTGATTACAAATTAGAATTGTTAAATTATATTGATATTTTTACTTCAGGAATTTTTTTTACTGCTATGTGGTATATGGCAAAGAGAAAAATCGAAAACTGGATTTTGTGGATTATTGGCGATATTATAACTGTTCCTTTATATGCTTATAGAGGCCTAGGAATGTTAGCTTTACAGTATCTAATTTTTACAATAATTGCAATTTATGCATATTTAGAATGGAAGAGAATTTTACAAAAAAAGATATAGAATATATTCGAAAAAGAGGAAATTCATTAGAAAAAATGGAACAGCAATTGTTTTATTTTAGAAATGGAATTCCAAAAATAAATCTTGTAAAGCCTGCAACTATTAATGATGGGATATTGGTTTTGGATGAAATAGAGGTTAGCGAATATTGTGCTTTTTTTGATGCAAATAAAACAAATTACACTATTGAAAAATTTGTTCCTGCTTCAGGTGCTGCAACTCGAATGTTTAAGTTTTTAAACGAATTTCTTAATGACTTTAATTTAGAGTGCGACACAATAAACAGCTATATAAATGCTAGCGGAAATAAAGATTTATCCATATTTATTTTTAGTCTTAAAAGCTTTCCTTTTTATATTGAATTAAAGCAAAAAACCCTAGAATTATATCCTGATTATTATTCTTTTAATTTAGATAAAAAGCAATATTTTTTAATTAAAACATTGTTAAGCGAAGTAGGTTTAAATTTTGCTCAAAAACCTAAAGGAATTTTACCATTTCATATAGATAATGAGAAAATCTTAACTCCAATAGATCGAAACATTATAGAGGCAATATTTTACTCAAATGAAAAACAAAAAACAAAAATTCATTTTACAATAAATAAAGAATTTCAACCCAATTTTCAATCGATTATAAGTAAATACGGCAATTTAGAAGTTAATTTTTCTTACCAAGATACTTCTACGGACACTTTGGCTGTAGATAAAAACAACACTCCTTTTCGCTTAGAAGATGATGATACTTTGTTTTTTAGACCTGGTGGACACGGAGCACTTATTGGTAATTTAAACGAATTGCAATCGCAAATAATTTATTTAAAAAATATAGACAATGTTTCTCAAAACAATGAAGAAACAATATTAAAATACAAAAAAGTATTAGGAGCAATTCTAATAAAACGTCAACAACAAATATTTACTTTTTTAAATAAATTAGAATTTGGAGATGTATCAAAAGAAGAGCTTGAAATTATTATAGATTTTACCCAAACGCAATTGTCATTTCCGTTACCAGAAGATTTTGTCCATTTTAAAAATTCGTATAAAGCAGGATATTTAAAAAAAGTTTTAAATAGACCTATTCGAATATGTGGAATGGTAAAGAACGAAGGAGAGCCTGGAGGTGGTCCTTTTTGGGCGCAAGATATTAAAGGCAGGGAAACACTTCAAATTGTAGAATCATCACAAATAGATTTTTCTAATACAAATCAAATGAAAATTGCAAATAGTGCTACACATTTTAATCCCGTAGACATTGTTTGTGGGGTTTATGATTACAAAGGAAACAAATTCAATTTACATGATTTTATAGACCATAATACTTCTTTTATTACTGAAAAAAATAAGAATGGTAAAAAAATAAAAGCATTCGAATTACCTGGCTTATGGAATGGTGCAATGGCAAAATGGACAACTATATTTGTTGAGGTTCCATTAGAAACATTTAATCCTGTAAAAACAGTAAACGACTTGCTAAAGTCTGCACATCAATCAGATAATGAATAAAGAAATATTATTAACAGAATTAAACTTCAAAGCGGTACGCAGCAGCGGAGCTGGCGGTCAAAATGTAAACAAAGTATCGTCTAAAGTTGTGCTTTATTTTAATTTAGAAAATTCTCAAGCTTTAAAAGAAGAAGAAATTATTTTACTTAAAGAGAAACTAGCTTCTAAATTAACGCAAAACTCTGTTTTGATTTTAAACTGCGATGAAGACAGGAGTCAACTTAAAAACAAGGCAATAGTAATAAAACGCTTTTTCACACTTATTGAAAAAGGACTTCATAAACCTAAGGTAAGAAGAGCTACTAAAACACCACGAAGAGCTATAGAAAAAAGACTTAACTCTAAGAAGGTAATGGGAGTTTTAAAACAAAATAGAAAGAAGCTAAAATTTTAAATAAATTAGATTGCAGTTTTAAACTATTGTATTACTTTTGCCTCGTCTCAAAGGGGTGCTCTAAATAACGAGCTGAGATTATACCCATAGAACCTGGGCGGGTAATGCTGCCAAGGAAACAGATAAAACACTAATGTGCACGTTAGTAGGAGTCAAAATATATAACTAATTTAATAAAAAAGAATAATTACCCCTTTTATTCGTAACTGATTTTACGAATGAAAACTTTATTCAAGAACAAACAATCTAAAAAAGTTTTAAGACTAAGTCTTTTTTCTTTTTTCTTCACTTTTATTTCTTTTGGGCAAGAACAGCCAAAAGATTCTATTAAAGTTACTGAATTAAAAGAAGTAATGGTGTCTCCTTTAAGGGCAACAGAAAAAAACCCTATTACATTTACAAATGTCTCTAAAGAGGAAATCGCCAAAAGAAATTTAGGGCAAGATATACCTGTGCTATTAAATTATCTACCGTCTGTAGTTACTTCTACAGATGCTGGAAATGGAGTTGGATATACTTCTATGCGAGTTCGTGGTGCAGATGGCTCTCGAATAAACGTAACCTTAAACGGAATTCCATTTAACGACAGTGAGAGTCAAGGTACCTATTTCGTAAACCTTCCTGATTTTGCTTCTTCTTTAGAAAGCGTACAGTTACAAAGAGGAGTTGGGACTTCTACAAATGGAGCTGGTGCTTTTGGGGCAAGTTTAAATATGGAAACTAAGTCTTATCAAGAACAATCTCATGCTGAAATTTCAAATTCGGCCGGAAGTTTTGGTACAAGAAAGCATACTTTATCTTTTGGAACAGGATTACATAATAATTTTGAATTCAATGGAAGAATTTCTCAAATTGTCTCAGATGGATATATTGATAGAGCGTCTTCCAACATGTTCGGGTATTTTTTTAACGCTAATTATGTAAAAAAGAACACTTTAATTAAGCTTATCGCTTTTGGAGGTAAAGAGAAAACATATCAGGCTTGGTATGGATTAGAAGATTTAGATAAGTTAGAAAATGACCGATCTTATAATCCAGCGGGTTTGTATTTTGACACATTTGGTAACGAACAATTCTATGATGATGAAACTGATAACTATTGGCAAAACCATTTCCAATTACATTGGTCTGAAAAGTGGTCTGAAAAATGGAGTTCAAACGTAGCTTTGCATTATACTCTTGGAAAAGGATATTACAAACAATATAAAGAAGATGAAACATTTTCTGATTATGGTTTAAGTGATTTTGCAGGAAATATAATTACCGACTTAGTTAGAAAAAGATGGTTAGATAATGATTTTTTTGGAGCAACTTATTCTTTAAATTTTAAGACGAATAAAACTAATGTTCAGTTTGGTGGAGCTGCCAATAGATATTTAGGAAAGCACTATGGTGAGGTAGTTTGGACGCAATATTATGTGCCAACAAACAATAGGTATTATGATACTTTTGGAAATAAAGACGAAGTAAATGTATATGGTAAATTATCGCAAGAAATTGGCTCTAAGTTTAATGTATTTGCAGATTTACAATACCGTTTAGTTTATTATCAAGCAAATGGAGTTCAAGCAACAGATGTTAATGATACTTTTAGGTTTTTTAATCCAAAAGCGGGAGTTAACTTTCAGTTGAATACTGCAAATACATTCTATGCTTATGCTGGTATTGCCAACAAAGAGCCAAGAAGAGATGATTATGAGAATCTAAGCACAAAACCAGAACAGTTAATTGATTTTGAACTTGGCTGGAAGTATAATACCAATAAATATAAGTTTAATGTAAATGCATTTTACATGGATTATAAAGATCAGTTAGTAATGACAGGTGCTTTAAATGACGTAGGCGCTCCAGTTTTTACAAATAGCGGAAAAAGTTATCGTTATGGAATTGAGATAGATGCACAAATTAAATTATCAAACAAGTTGTTTTTACAACCAAATGTAACCTTAAGTCAAAATAAAAATCAAGATTTCAATTTTCAAAGAGATGGTGTTTTAACAAATTTAGGGAACACAAACATTGCATATTCTCCAGAAATTGTAAGTGGTGGAAACCTTACTTTTTTACCAATTGACAATTTACAGTTATCTGTCTTGGGTAAATTTGTAGGAAAACAATACATGGGAAATATTGATTCTAAAAAATCTGTTTTATCAGATTACTCTATTTTTGATTTTAATGCTAATTATGAGTGGAAAATCAATAAAGGAATAAAGTCAATTGTTTTTTCTGGATTAGTAAACAACATACTAAATAGAAAATATGAATCTAATGGATATTTCTATACGTACGACGATACTTGGAGCGGGCCTGGAACAACTACTATCGAAGGAGCAGGTTTTTATCCGCAAGCAGGAATTAACTACCTAATTGGAGCAACATTGAAATTTTAATTTAAATAAAAAAACACACTTAATTGTGTGTTTTTTTATTTCCATTCAAAAGTCTCAATTATCTTTTTTATATCCTTTTTAATATAACTGGCAGCTGGCAATATAGAATCATAATTTGGTTTAGCATAAAA
>Ga0102814_10000055_pt1 | contig 73330 bp, 77 predicted proteins | sample ColrivemetaGS741_FD_79112 | JGI IMG/M metagenome (GOLD analysis project Ga0102814, IMG submission 79112) | Estuarine microbial communities from the Columbia River estuary - Flood tide ETM metaG S.741 | ecosystem: Environmental > Aquatic > Marine > Intertidal zone > Estuary | place: USA...
TCTAACTAATTCTAATTTATGCTTTACAGATAAATTTCTATCTAACAAAATTTCTCGTATATCTTGATTATGTTGAGGATCAATATTTCGTAATTTTTTGTATAAATTTTTGAATTTATTTTCTGGTGATTGAAGTATAGCAGTGCCAAATTTCGCTACATTTGCAGCTGCGTTATCTACTGTACTTCCTCAAACGGTAGCGCCTATACCAGTAGCAATAGCAACCTTTATTGCAAAATCTAAAATAAATACTTTAGTGAACTAAATTGCAGCAGGACCTCCACCTCTACGTGTATCCAAGTCGTCTTAAGTTTTCTCTGATACATTATCAATTTTTAGAAATATTTTGAGTTCTTCATTTAGTATTGCTTTTGTTTCTGGATCCAGACGATTTAACAAAACTTTTTCTATACGTTTAGCAATTAAATAAGGTATTTCAATGAAAACTAAATACCGTAGTAACAATTTACCGAATTGAATTTGCATAATAATATTTGTATATATTTTTAAAAATTTTAGCTTTTCAATAGTCGCACGGTTTGTCGAACTAAAACAGCGTTCACAAGCATACGGTTTGCAACAGAACGCATCACTTTATTTACACCCATCGTAATTGTTTTTCGACAAAGCTTCTTATAAGGCTTTCGATCTTAAAAGTAGTTAATAAAATAAACTACTTTTAAAGAAATTTAGTTATTTAATGTTTGATTGACCTGTAAGAATGCTATCTGTTAATTCATTTAATATTAACTTAATTGATCGGACAGCATCATCATTTCCAGGAATTGGAATATCAACTAAATCTGGGTCACAATTTGTATCTAAAATAGAAACAATTGGAATTCCTAATTTTCGACATTCTGATATTGCTGTCATTTCACGTTTTTGATCAATAATAATAGCAACATCGGGTAATTCTTTCATAGTTTTAATACCTTCTAAATGTTTACGTAATTTGATTAATTCCTTTCTTCTTAAAGCTACTTCTTTTTTTTTTAATAAATCAAATGTACCATCGGCTTCTTGTTTTTCTAGATCTTTTAACCGTTCTATTCGCTGTTTTACAGTTGTCCAATTTGTTAACATTCCACCTAGCCAACGATGATTTACGTAATAAGAATTACAACGTTTAGCTTCTTGTGCAATTAATGTAGTTGCTTGTCGTTTGGTACCAATAAATAGAAATGTTTTTTCTTCGCTTGCTAATGATTCTAAATAACTTTTTGCTTCTTTTAATAAAGTTGCAGACTGAATCAAATCTAAAATATGAATATTATTAACTTCACTATAAATATAAGGAAACATTTTTGGATTCCAACGATGGGCTTTATGCCCAAAATGAACACCCGCTTCTAACAATTGAGATAAACTAATATCAGACATAAAAATTTTAAAGTACTAAGTTAAATATATGAATTTATAAGATAAACTATATCATAGATTGAACAACTTGTCTAGGGTTTTAGATTAAATAACTAATTGATCAAAATTTTTTAAACTTGAATTTAGTAATTTGGCTTTATCCGCAGTAAAACAAGTACGATAATTTTGAGATCCTGTTCCAGCGGGAATTAACTGACCAATAATAATATTTTCTTTTAAACCGCGTAACCAGTCAATTCGTCCTTCAATTGCTGCCTTTGTCAGTACTCTCGTAGTTTCTTGGAAACTTGCAGCCGAAATAAAACTAGGATTATTCAATGCTGCTTTAGTAATTCCAAGTAAAAGTGGGATATAATATGCAGCTTGTTTCATTTCAATAGTTATAATTTCATTAATATATCTAATATGATACAAATCAATAGCTTCTCTACGTAATAATGGTGTATCACCTTCATAAGTAATTAAAACTTTTGTAGTCATCTGCTTAATAATAACTTCTAAATGTTTATCATTAATTGTGACACCTTGAGATTGATAAACAGATTGAACGGAATTTAAAATAAATAATTGAACTTTTTTAAAACTTTTGTAACTACCTTCGTAATTTTGAATTAATCTATTATATTTAACTAAATTAGTTTTATTAGATAAAAATGATTTTACTAAACCATAATAATTAAAATATACTTTTAATAATTTATGTGGATTAATTTTATCATTTTCTTTTATTGATGTTCCTAATTTTTTAAATTCAAAATTCATATCTAAACTTGGTTTTTGAATTAATAATCCTTTTTTTTGACTTGTTGGAATTCTTTTAATCATTATATTTTTTTTACGAGCTTCAAGAATTTCTTCAATTCTTGGTAAACCTTGAACAATATCACCTGTAATTTCCTTTTCAAGATTTAATAATCCAATCGTTTTTTCTGCATCGATAAATTCTGTATTTTTACAAAACACGCTATTCACATCTTGTTCAAAATAATCTTCAGTTATTGAGTACAGACCGACGGATTTTGTAGATTTTGTAAACGGTTGTTCAACAAATTTCAATAATGTTAATTGATAATCTGATTCACTTTCCAATTTAAGTTTAGTTTCATTTGTAATAACTTCTGAACTTTGTATTAATAAAGTTCGATCAATTTTCTTTAAACTTAAATTATCAGATTTAATCGAACGTAATAATTTATTAAATTTTTGTTTTGACTTTTTATTTTTTATAGTAAATTTTTTGAAAAATTGAGGAATTAAACAACTATAAAGCTTTCCGTTATTTTTTATAAAAAGTTTCGAAAATTCTGCTTTCACACTTGTTTGTAAATTTGAAATTTTATTTACGTTAGGTTTTCTTTTTACTGATAATTTTAGAAGATTATAATAGTTAAATGAAACTTCACGATGGGTTCTAAACTCGGATTTAATTCGAGACGATGAAACTAACTTATATTGTAAATTAGTTTTCGATGTTAAACTTTCATTCTTACAATTTGGGAAAAAATAGGGTCTTCCTTTTTGAATTGTGAAAAGATTATTATTTTCAATAATAATTTTACCCGTCTTCATTAAATTTGATTTCGAATTAATAAAGTCGTTTAATTTTTTTGTTGGAACTTCATCTTTTTTAATTGTTATACAATCATTGTTGGAAATTAAAAAAATTTGCTTACTAATCTGTTTTTTAATCTTAAATTTAACGATTTCTAAAGAATTTACAGTAATTGCCTCTAGGTACCCTAAAGTCATATAATTACTTAGAAACTGATTTTCTTGAATAAGAAAACATGGTTGAATATCTTTATATTTTAAATTTGGTGGAATATAATTATTTAAACAAAGTTTTTCAATAATTTTAAAATTAACAGAATTCTTTTTCTGATTATTTGATAATTCAATAGTTATATTATTATTAAGTAATTTATTCGTATTAAACATTAAAACATTAGAAATTAAAGTTAAATTTTTAATACCTTTAATAAATTGATTTGATTTGTAAAAGTATAAAGCTTTTGACTTTAAATTAAAAATGGTTTGGCTTTCCTGATTTATTTGTGAATTCATAAAAAAGGAATTTGAATACGGAAATTCATAAATTTCAATTGGTCGGACTAATAACTGATTAGTCGTTTTACCAATAATATGATCACAAAATGATAAATTTCTAACAGTAATATTAGAAAAAATAATTTCTCCTGGATAGTAAAGCTTTTTAGCCGTATTTTTAAATTCTTTTCCTTCATAAACTAAACCAGATTTAATTGAAATAGTTTTAATAATGTTATTTTTTTGAACTATTGTCACAAAGCCTGATGTTTTTGAAAAAAGACCAGGAATTAACTCAAATCTTTGTGAAATAAAATCACCATGTTCAACAAGTAAAATATTTGGTTCACAATTTACCTTATGAATTTCTTCACCCAACCAACTAAGGGTTTTATAATTAACAATCGATTGATAATTCGTATCGAAAATAGACCGATGAGAATAAGAAATTATTCTATTTTTTTGGTTACTTTTGAATAATGGTTGGTAATCATAATATACTGTGCCACCAGTTAAAGTTTGAAATGAATTAGTAATTAACGTAGCAAATTTTTCATTTTGAGTCATTTGTAAATAATTTTTTGAATTTTTTCTTTGAATATTTACAAAATACTTAAAATTTTCAATTTTTAATAAATAATTATGATAGTTAACATGTGAATCTAATTTTTCTAATCTCGATTTTATTAATGAATATTTGGTAGTCTTAATCTTTATTAATCGTTGATATAGACTTTTTTTAGTATTAATAAATTTAACAAAACCATTATAATGATTAATTACTTTTGTTCTAAAAATATAACTATGGTGGTTTAATTTATAATCTGGATAAAAATTTAAAAAAGAGTTTATTGGACTACTATATAATTGTCCAGATAAAATCCAAATTAATTTATTATTATTTAACAAATTAATTTTTTGTTTTAACTGAGGAATAAAAATCTCACCACAAGTATCACTTAAAATTGGTTTAATTTCAGTTTTAATTTGTTTGTTCGTATTAATTAATTCACCAATAACAGTATCTTTTAAAATATATTGGTTATTTTTAGGAAATAAAATTGTATTTCGTGCAACTTCAATTTGAATTAATTTTTTAGTCTTATCATCAGGTATTAAAACTAAAGAGCCGGAATTTTTTGTAACTAAAACATCTTCACCTCGATTTGTTCTTAAAATAACTGTTTTTAAGATTTTATAAAATTGAATAACTCCATTTAAAGGACTAATAATTTGTTCTCGTGCTTCAGATGTAAAAATCCCTCCAGTATGGAAAGTTCTCATAGTAAGTTGAGTACCTGGTTCTCCAATAGATTGACCAGCTAAAATACCAATTGCTTCACCTATATCAACTAAATTTTCATTTGCTAAATCCCACCCATAACATTTTTGACAAACAGCTCTATATAAATTACATGTTAAAGGTGATCGAATGTACAATTTTGTTATTTTTTTTTCTTTAAATTTTTGAATTAACGTTGGAGTTATTTGCGTATTAATTTTAGCAATTAAAAGGTTTGTCTTTGGCTCATAAACAGATTTATTTAAAATTCGCCCTAAAATCTTACTATAAATTAGATCATTATTACTAAAATTTGTATCCGAAATTGAAAATAAAAAGGCATGATCTGTTAAACAATCTTTTTCTCTGATTAAAATATCTTGTGCCACATCAATTAACCTACGAGTTAAATAACCTGAATTAGCTGTTTTTAAAGCTGTGTCAACAATCCCTTTCCGCGCTCCATATCCTGACATTAAATAATCTGTTATAGTCAATCCTTCTCGGAAATTTTTCTTAATTGGTAAGTTCATAATTTGACCGCTCGGATCTGACATAAGACCTCGCATACCTACAAGTTGACGAACTTGAGATAAATTTCCTCGAGCCCCAGAAAAGGCCATAATATAAACTGAATTTAACGGATCATAATTTTTGAAATAATAAATGATTTGATCTTTTAAAGACTCGCTTGTTAAACTCCATGTATCAATTATCTTTTGAAATCGTTCAACATCGGTAATTTTCCCTTTCAAATAAATTTTTTCGGCATTTCTAATTTCTTGATTCGCTTTTTCAAGCATTAGATTTTTTACAAACGGAATTTTTAAATCCTCAATACTAATTGAAAGTCCAGCTTGACTCGCGTATTTAAATCCTAAGTATTTTAATTCATCAGCTAACGAACAAGCTTGCATCGAATCATAATTAGTAAAACTCCAAGCTAATAGTTGTCGTAATTGTTTTTTCCCAATTAAACTATTTTGATAAGTATAATTTTTCATAAAATATATTTAGTATATTACGCTTTTAATTTATAAAAAATTTAAAGTTTTCTGAATTGTGTAATTTAAAATCACTCGTCCAGTTGTAGTTTTTAAATATTGAACTATCATTTCGTTATTTTTATCTTTTCTTAGTTGTAAATTTTCATAATATTCAATATTACTACCATCTTTTAATGTGATTCTTTTAAATGGATTCGATAAATTTTCATTTAAATTATTATAACGGACCCAGATAGAACTATGAATTTCAATTTTATTTTGATTATGAGCTAACATAACATCGTCTAAATTTGCAAAATAATGGTTTGAACCCATTAATTGTTTAATATTATTAACCGTTAAGTAATAACAACCCAGAACCATATCTTGACTTGGCATAATTATTGGTTCACCATTAGCTGGTGATAAAAAGTTATAAGGAGCTAACATTAACATATAACATTCAGCTTGTGCCTCTAATGACAATGGAATATGAACCGCCATTTGATCCCCATCAAAATCTGCATTAAATGCTGAACAAACTAACGGGTGTAATTTAATCGCTCTTCCTTGAACTAAGATTGGTTCAAATGCTTGAATACCTAATCGATGTAACGTTGGAGCTCGATTTAAAAAAATCGGATGATTTGTTAAAATTTTCTCTAAAACTGGTTCAATAACAAGTTCATTCTGTTGAATTAAATTTTTAGCAATTTTCATGTTATTTGCTAAACCTTGGTTGATTAGTTCACGTATTACAAAAGGTTGAAAGAGTTCAATTGCCATTTCATAAGGTAATCCACATTGATTTAATTTCAAACTGGGTCCAACTACAATAACTGAACGACCGGAATAATCTACTCGCTTTCCTAATAAATTTTGACGGAAACGCCCATGTTTTCCTTTAATAATATCAGATAATGATTTTAAGGGTCTATTATTTGCACTTAAAGCAATTTTACCTCTTTTTCCATTATCAATTAATGTATCTACCGCTTCTTGTAATAAGCGTTTTTCATTTCTAATAATTAATTGTGGAGCATCAATTTCTAATAGCCGAAGTAATCTATTATTTCGTGTAATAATTCGACGATATAATTCATTTAGATCAGAAGTTGCAAATCTACCCCCTTCTAATTGAATCATAGGTCGTAAAGCAGGTGGAATAACTGGTAAAATTGATAGAATCATCCAGGATGGACGTGAACCTGTTCCAATTAAGTTTTCAATAATTCGAATTCTTTTGATTGCTTGTTCACGAATTTTATAAATTCTTTGTTGTTCCCATTTTCTAATCCATTTAGATTCATTGTAAAATAAATTTTCTTTATTTAAAACTTTTGTACAAACTAAAACAAAATTTCGAGTTCTAAAAATTTCCGACTTTAAATTTAATTTTTCTAATTCACGTTTTATTAATGGAGCTCCAATTAGAAAATTAGGTGTTGCTCGTAATAAATATTTAGGTGTATTATATCGCCGATTTTGAGGTTTTGGATAAGGTTTTAAAGGATATCCACTATAAACTAATTCTCGACTTCTTCGATATTGTTGTAAATCCCAATGAAGACCATAAAAAGAAATTTCATCTTCGGCAATAAAATACGCTAAAGAAGCAAGTTTAATACGTTTTATTCGTTCATCCCATAACTCAATAACTGTTGATGTTGTTAATTTTAAGCCTTTACACTTGCGACATTCTTCTGAACGGGGTGTATAACTTGTGTTTAATAGTTTTTCTGATTCTTCAATCTCTAACAATAAAGCCATAAAATTAGGGCGACTATTAATATACCAAACATGTGTTACTGGGTAAATTAAATTTATGTATCCCATTCTATGTCGTCTTACTCGTGATTCTGTTAACTCAACGCCACAGCGTTCACAAATCAACCCTTCGTATCGAACACGTTTATATTTTCCACAAGCACATTCTAAACTTTTACTTGGACCAAAAATCCGTTCACAAAATAAACCATCCATTTCTGGCTTAAATGTTCGATAATTAATTGTTTCAGATTTTTGTACTTCCCCAACGAATTGACCATTTGGTAATTTCCTATTAGACCAATGTAAAATACGAAAAGGAGATGCTAATTTAATTTTGATATAATTAAATTCTTTTGCAAATTGTATCATAATTATTAAAATGAAATATCATTTATATTCGAGGTTGGTGAAAATGTTTTTGATAAAGCATTATATTTTTCAATTAAGTTAACCTCAATCTCATATCTTTTAGAAGAACTAAATTTTTCAATTTTATAAGTACTCATATCTAAACCGATTGCTCTTAATTCTTGTAATAAAACTTTAAATGACTCAGGAATTCCAAATTTTGGAATTTGTTGGCCTTTAACAATTGCATTTAATGTTTCATTTCGACCTTGCATATCATCTGATTTTATTGTTAAAAGTTCTTTTAAAGTAAATGCCGCACCAAATCCTTCTAATGCCCAAACTTCCATTTCTCCAAATCGTTGACCTCCATGTTGGGCTTTTCCTCGTAAGGGTTGTTGTGTAATAAGAGAATAAGGACCAGTCGCTCGCGCATGCATTTTATCATCAACTAAATGAATAAGTTTTAACATATACGCATTTCCGACAGTAATAGGGTTTTCAAATTCCTTTCCTGTTCGACCATCAATTAAAACCATTTTTCCAGCTGCATAAGGATTAAATAGCCAACTTTCATTTCGTGTAATAGAAGCTTGTCTAAGTTTTTTATTAATTAAAATTCGTGACATTTCTAATCCATACATTTCATCAAACGGTAAAATTTTAAAACGAGAATTTAATCTATCACCGGCTAAACCTAATAAACATTCATAAAGTTGACCTACATTCATTCGTGATGGTACTCCTAATGGGTTTAAAATAATATCAATAGGTGTTCCATCTGGTAAAAATGGCATATCGTGACGTGCTAGGATCCGAGAAATAATTCCCTTATTCCCATGTCGACCTGCGATTTTATCACCAACTTGAATTTTACGAATTTGAGCTATAAAAACATAAATTTTTTCAAATTTATATGTTAATTTTGTTCTACGATTAAACGTTACAGTCTCAATTACTCGACCATATTCACCATCAGGCATTCGATATGAATTATCTTTAACACCTTTAGCTTTTGCACCGAAAATAGCTCGTAATAATTTCGATTCGGGTAATTGTTCGGACGTATTATTTGAAATTACTTTTCCCACTAAAATATCACCTGGTTTTACAAAGGTACCAACAGTTATAATTCCATCATCATTTAAATGTTTTATTTCTGTTAAACTTAAATTTGGAATCATTTTCATTGTTTGTTCAGACATTTCTGAATTTCGATCAATTTCAATTTTGTATCGTTCAATATGAATAGATGTAAAAATATCATCATAAACTAAACGTTCACTAATTAAGATCGCATCCTCAAAATTATAACCTTGCCAAGGCATATAGGCAACTAATACATTTTGTCCTAGAGCTAATTCACTATTTGTAATAGCGGGACCATCTGTAAGAATTTGTCCAGATTTTATTTTTTCACCTTTCCAAACAATTGGCCGATGATTAATACAAGTTTGTTGATTTGACCGTAAATATTTTTGTAATTTATAAATTATTTTTTTGCCAACTTGATCTTTAATAATAATTTTATTGGCTGTTACTGAATGAACAATTCCTGATATTTGCGCGTTTAGACTCATACCAGAATCGAGAGCAATTTGATTTTCTAAACCTGTTCCTACAATTGGTTTTTGTGGAAAAATTAATGGAACGGATTGACGTTGCATATTAGAGCCCATTAATGCTCGGTTAGCATCATCGTGTTCAAAAAATGGTATTAAAGATGCTGCAACTGAAACAACTTGAATAGTCGAAATGGCTATAAAATCAACTTCTGATGGAGTGACATTAACAAAATCTTGTTTATAGCGAACTGGAATTACATTTTTTACTAAATAATTTTCAATATTTGTTGCAATATCAGCAGGTGCAATCTTGTATAAATCTTCAATATCAGCAGTTAAATAAATTGGATTTCCTGTTTGGATAACTTTTCCATTCATTACTCTCCAAAAAGGTGTTTCTAAAAATCCTAATTTATTTACTCGAGCACAAGTCGTCAATGATGCAATTAATCCAACATTTTGTCCTTCAGGTGTTTCAATTGGGCAAATACGACCATAATGACTTGGATGAATATCGCGAACAGCAAAACTTATTCGATCACGATCAAATCCTCCAGGGCCTAATCCACTAATTCGACGCCGATGAGTTAAAGAAGATAGTGGATTTGTCTGATCAAGATATTGTGATAATTGACTGGATCCAAAAAACTCTCTTATTGTTGCATTAACAATATTAAAACTTAATAAATAACCAGAATCAATTTTATTAGTTTGATTCCTTAACTTTCGAACTAATCTTTGGAAACCTATTCGAAATAGATTTTGTAATAATTCCCCAACAGAGCGAACACGTCTATTTTTTAAATGATCAATATCATCTTGAACAGCTTTTGAAATAGTTAAATTAATTAATTTATCTGTGATAGCAAAAATATCTTCATATGTGACTATTTGAAGTCGTTGACTAAGTTTTAAATTTAATCGCGTATTGATTTTTAATCGACCAACTCGACCTAAACGGTAATAATTAGGGTCAAAAATTCTTGAAAACTCGGAAATATTTTTAAAATAGTCTATATTTAGATCAAAACGAGAAATTGGTTGTTTAAAATGTTTTGAATTAATTAATAAAGGTTTATTAAAATAAAAAAAATCTGCATATTGTAAATTTTTGTAAATTTCTAAATCGGTTAATCCCATTTCTTTTAGTAACGAAAGAACTGGTTTTTGATTCATTTTATCCAACTGAATAATTACTTCATCTTCTTGATTTTTTATTGGATATTTATATGGATTAATTTTTGTATTTTTTTGAAAACCAAAACGAACCCAAGAACCATATTCAGGAATTAAAGTTGCATTATACAATTCTTTGGCATCATATTTTTTATGATAATTAGTCTTAATTTCATGATCTTTTCTATATAAAAGTAATTGAGTTTTCGTTTTAAGATATTTATGGCGCTCAGATTTATAAAGAAATTTATCTTTTCCAAAGATATATTTTAATTGTTCTTTTAAACTTATTGAAAAATAAATGGTTGGTCGTAAATTTGGAAATTCAATTAATTTATTAATATCACTTATTTTTGATAATTTTCTATTAATATTCTGTTTTAAAAATTTAAAATCATTAATTTCGAAGAGCCAATTATTTGAATAATTTGTAATTAAAATTAGTTTATAATTTAATTGAACTTGAACTGAAATTTGTGAATGAATAATTGTTTGGTTATAAGTTTGAAGTATTTTTTTAATTTGGCTTTGTGATAGATTAAAACGCTTATTTAAAAATGAAATATCGTTCAATTTAGATAATTTACTGAAAGAAACCGTGTAGTCAACAATTTGGTGTTTGATTAGAAGTTTTAATAAAAATTGAAAATAGTTTAATATATAGTTAATTTTTTTTTCTTTTACATTAATTTGAAAAAGAATTTCATTATTTTTTAATTTTAACCATTTTAAAAAAAATTGAATCAATTTTTTTTTCGATGTCTCTTCTAAAACTTTTGGAATTAAACGATATAATTTAAAACATTCTAAAAAATAAAAAGCTGAATTTTTACTGGTCTCTTTTAAATATTTAATCGAATAATAGTAGATAGAATTAGTATTCCAAGTTGGGATATGTATTTCCTTTCCTTCGTTATCATATGTTGTTAGAGGAACGGAGAAAAATAAATCAAGTTCTGATATAAAAGCATCACCAGAAGGTAAAAATGAACCTAGCTTATTTATATCAGTTGATAATTTTCGTTTAAATTGTTTTTGAATTTTTTGATTTTTACTTTTTTCAAAATAAATTCCAGGACTTCGAATAATTTGACTAACAATAACACGTTCACATCCATTTATAATGAATGTTGCGTATGTAGTCATTAAGGGTAAAGTAACAATTGGGAACTGATTTTGGTAACAAACGTTATTAACTATTTTATTTCTTACTTCTATTGGAATAACTAATTGCGCTCTATAATTTCCACTGTATTTTCGTGCAATTAGTAAACTATAAGGTGGTTTTATTAGACTATATTCTTCCCCGAACATTATATACTCAGTATTTTGACTAAAATCATGTATTTTTGAAAATAACGCTAATTCTTCAGTTAAACCTTGAGTAATAAACCAACAAAAACTTACTCGTTGCATTGATAGAAAATCGGGAAGAGCATTGATATAATTCATATTTTGCTTCATAATGTTCATTAGTGAGTAAAATAATTTATTAGATTCATATCTTTTTTTCGTAAAGTTTACTTAATGAGATAAAAAGTGAGTTAAGAAAATTTTTAAACTTTCTTAACTCACTTTTTATCTCATTAAGTAAACTTTACACACTTTTCAAATAAGCAGCTAATTTTGCTTTTTTTCTCGCAACAGTATTTTTATGAAATACATTTTTTTTGGTTCCTTTATCCATAAGACTATAAACAGAACTTAAAGTTTCTTTTACTTTTTTTTTATCTTCAAGATTTTGAGAAACTTTATACACTTCTAAATTTTGAAAAAAGAGTTTAATTAAAGTTCGAACAGAAGTTTTATAATATTTATTTCGTAAACTATTTCGCTTATTAATTTCAATACGTTTTTCTGCTGATTTACTATTGGCCATATTTTTAAATATTTTAATAATTATTTATAAATTAATGTTTAATGTAATATAGTATATTTCATTAAAAATTAAAAGTTTTTCAAAGAAAAATTTTTTATGAAAATATTAACCCTTGATAAGATAAAATTTTTTAGGCAATATAAGAATTAAAATTATTAAGTTCAAATTTCTATGGCAAAAAATAAAGGTACTCGAATTTTAATTACTTTAGAATGTACTGAATGTCGTTCAAATTTAAATAAACGGTCACCGGGGGTTTCGCGCTACTCAACACAAAAAAACCGTCGCAATAATCCAGAACGATTAGAGTTAAAAAAATATTGTCCACATTGTAATAAATCAACTATACATAAAGAAATAAAGTAAATTAAAAAATTATGATATCAAAGAAACAAAAAGTATCACCCATTAGTTTAAATCAAAAAATTGATTATAAAGATATTGATTTATTAACATTATTTGTAACAGAACAAGGAAAAATACTTCCCCGCCGTGCGACTGGTGTAACAGTTCAACAACAACGTAAATTATCAAAAGCAATTAAACGAGCACGAACTTTATCATTGTTTCCTTTTGTTGCATCTAATTCAGTTTAAAAGTTTTTAGAGTTATTATTTTGTTATATAATAACTCTAAATCTTTAAGTTTAATTTATAAGGAGGATTTTATGGGAAATTTTATTGATAAAACATTTACAGTAATTGCTGATATTCTGTTAAAAATTTTACCGGCAAGTAAACAAGAAAAACAAGCGTTTTCATATTATAGGGCAGGAATGGCTGCTCAAGGAAAAGGCCGATATGCTGAAGCATTACAGAATTATTACGAAGCACTGCAAGTGGAAGAAGATCCTTATGATCGTAGTTATACTTTGTATAATATTGGATTAATTTATGGAAATACTGGAAAATATACGCAAGCTTTAGAATTTTATCATCAAGCTTTAGCATTAAATTCAAATTTACCCCAAGCTTTAAATAATATTGCGGTCATTTATCATTCACAAGCTCTTCGTGCCCAAACTTTAGAAGAAGATGAATATGTTGAATTATCTAAAGAATTATTTGATAAAGCTGCAGAATATTGGATTCAAGCTTTAAAATTAGCTCCTGATAATTATCCAGGTGCTCGAAATTGGTTAAAAGTAACAGGAAGACTACGCGATAGTGATTAAAAATTCTATTTTATTAGATTTAACAAAATATGATTATATTCAATAATTAATAGAATTTTGTTGTACAATAATATTTAATTACTAACTTTATTAGTCTTTAAAATGGCAGGTAAGATTTTGAAAGTATATTTATTCTAAAGTATTTTAATATGTTAAATCAAAATGGTAAAAACTAATTTAAATAAAGGTTACGTTACTCAAATTATTGGTCCTGTATTAGATATTGAATTTCCTGACGGAACATTACCTCCTATTTACAGTGCAATTAAAATTGAATTAGAAGATGGTAGTTCAACTATTGTTGAAGTACAACAATTATTAGGTGATAATAAAATACGTGCTGTATCTATGCGTTCGACTGATGGTTTAAAACGTGGAGTTGAAGCTATAGATTTAGGTGCCCCAATTACCGTACCAGTTGGAACTCCTACTCTAGGTCGTATTTTTAATGTAATTGGTGAACCAGTTGATGAACAAGGTGATGTTTCATATGATGAAACGTTGCCAATTCACCGTGATGCGCCAGCATTTACTGAATTAGAAACAAAACCATCAATTTTTGAAACAGGTATCAAAGTTGTTGATTTATTAGCACCATACCGTCGTGGTGGAAAAATCGGTTTATTTGGTGGTGCTGGTGTAGGTAAAACTGTATTAATTATGGAATTAATTAATAACATTGCTAAAGCTCATGGTGGTGTATCGGTATTTGGTGGTGTAGGTGAGCGTACCCGTGAAGGTAATGATTTATACGAAGAAATGAAAGAATCTGGTGTAATTAATGAAAATAATTTTGCAGAATCTAAAGTAGCACTAGTATACGGTCAAATGAATGAACCTCCAGGAGCGCGTATGCGTGTAGGTTTAACAGCTTTAACAATGGCTGAATACTTCCGTGATGTTAATAAACAAGATGTATTATTATTTATTGATAATATTTTCCGTTTCACCCAAGCTGGTTCAGAAGTGTCTGCATTATTAGGTCGTATGCCATCAGCTGTAGGTTATCAACCTACTTTAGCAACTGAAATGGGTGCTTTACAAGAACGTATTACATCAACAACACAAGGTTCAATTACATCTATTCAAGCTGTTTATGTACCTGCCGATGATTTAACAGATCCAGCTCCTGCAACTACTTTTGCTCATTTAGATGCCACAACAGTATTATCACGTAATTTAGCAGCTAAAGGTATTTACCCTGCAGTAGATCCATTAGATTCAACTTCAACAATGTTACAACCAGGTATTGTAAGTGATACACATTATGAAATTGCTGAAACTGTAAAAGAAACGTTACAACGTTACAAAGAATTACAAGATATTATTGCAATTTTAGGTATTGATGAATTATCAGAAGAAGATCGTTTAACAGTTGCTCGTGCACGTAAAGTAGAACGATTCTTATCACAACCATTCTTCGTTGCTGAAATTTTTACAGGTTCACCTGGTAAATATGTAAGTTTAGAAGAAACTATTAAAGGTTTTAGTATGGTTTTAGGTGGTGAATTAGATGATTTACCTGAACAATCATTCTACCTTGTAGGTAATATTGATGAAGCAATTGCAAAAGCAGAAACTCTAAAATAAGGAGTAACATATATGGTTATGAACATTCGCGTTCTTACCCCAGACAGAGTCATTTGCTCAACAACAGCTGATGAAGTTGTTTTACCAGGTTTAACTGGTCAAGTAGGGGTCTTAGACGGTCATGCAGCATTAATCACCGCTTTAGATACTGGATTATTACGAATAAAGTTAAATGAAAAATGGACACCCATTATTTTATGCGGTGGTTTAGCTGAAATTGATCGCAATCGAGTAACAGTTTTAGTAAATGATGTAGAAGAACTTACTAATGTTGAATTAAGTGAAGCTACTAAAGAATTAGAAAAAGCAACTTTAGCAGTTGAAGAAGCAGAAACAAGTAAAGCTCGACTTGATGCTTCTGTTGAATTAAAGAAAGCGACAGCTCGTTTAGAAGCTATCAATTATTTATCATAAAGTAAAAAATTACTTTTTTTAATCCTTATTAATTGGTGTCTTTCTTAAAAATGAATTTTAAAAATTACAACTTCTAATTCGATGTAATTTTTAAAATTCGTTAAAATTTACAAATTACTGAAATAGTACGAATAAATTTTTACATGGCGACTAATTCTAATTTTAATTTTACAAATAATTCAATAATAACACTAGAATTGCCATTTTCAGAACATATTGAAGAATTACGTCAGCGAATTTTCTTAATATTGGGGATAATTTTATTGTTAACTTGTTTCGCGTTTATCGAAGTCAAAAGTCTAGTTAAAATTTTAGAACTACCAGTTCATAATGTAAAATTTTTTCAAATATCACCTGGTGAATATTTTATTTCAACAATTAAAATATCGTTTTATACTGGATTACTTTTATCAAGTCCTTTTCTAATAGGACAGTTGATTTTATTTTTGTTACCAGGATTAACAAAAAAAGAAACAAAAATTATTTTACCTTTATTATTAAGTTCGTTAATTTTATTTGGATTAGGATTAGCTTTTTCCTACTATACTTTAATACCCGCTGCTTTAAATTTTTTTTTAAATTATAGTGAAGAAGTACTTGAACCCTTTTGGTCATTTGATCAATATTTTGAGTTTATTCTCGTTTTATTTTATAGTACAGGATTAGCTTTCCAAATTCCAATTCTTCAAATTTTAATAGGGTTATTAAATATTGTATCGCCGCGACAAATGTTAAGTGCATGGCGTTATGTAATATTAGTTTCAACAGTTCTTGGAGCTATTTTAACACCCTCAACCGATCCTTTAACGCAGTTATTGTTATCTTTAGCAATATTACTGCTATATTTTTCAGGATTAGGTATCTTGTTTTTAATAAAGAATTAATATATATATAATAGAATATTTATACTTAACAAGTATTTAAACTATGGCAACTAACAAGTTTTTTAAAAGTCTTTTATTTGCTTTAACGATTGCTGTAAATGTATTTAGTTTTTGCGTTCAAGACTCAGCAGCATATCCAGTTTTTGCGCAACAAAATTATTCCAATCCTCGTGCAGCAAATGGAAAATTAGCTTGTGCCAATTGTCATTTAAACCAAAAAGCAATTGAAATTGAAGCACCACAAGCTGTTCTTCCAAATTCAGTTTTTGAAGTAGAAATTAAAGTACCTTACGATACAAGTAAACAACAAATTGGTGCTAACGGAAAGAAAGCTGATTTAAATGTTGGGGGAATTTTAATCTTACCAAAAGGATTTAAATTAGCTTCAAAAAGCCAAATTCCAGAAGAAATTAAGATAAAAAATAAAGGTGTCTTTATTTCACCGTATAGTACTGAATTTGATAATATTTTTGTGGTTGGTCCAATCGCAGGAAAAGCTCATCAAGAACTAATTTTCCCAGTTGTTGCACCTGATCCAGAGAAGAATTCAGATGTTAAATATTTAACATACCCATTTTATGCTGGTGGAAACCGTGGCCGTGGACAAGTTTACCCAACAGGTGAAAAAAGTAATGTAAATGTATTTGGAGCTACACAAGCAGGACAAATTACAGAAATTACAACATCAGAAAAAGGTGAATCTTCAGTTGTAATTGTTAATTCAAACGGTACAAAAACATCACAAATCGTTCCAGCAGGATTAAATTTAATTGTTAAATCAGGTGATATTGTTCAAATTGAACAAGCATTAAATATAGATCCAAACGCAGGTGGATTCGGTCAAGAAGAATCAGAAATCGTACTACAAAACCCTACACGAATTTTTGGTTATCTCGCTTTTTGTTTCTGTGCTTTACTAACACAAATATTATTAGTTCTAAAGAAAAAACAATTTGAAAAAGTACAAGCAGCAGAGCTTAATTTCTAAGGGTCATCCTGATGTCTCTTATACATAATTTAAAAAGATTACTACAAGATAATAAACTAGTTAAATAATATTTAACTAGTTTATTATCTTGTAGTAATCTTTTTGGATTTTAATTATACAAAAAAATATTTTTATTACAATGAATCACAGGAACATATAATCTAATATGCAAATTAAAGAAATTTAATTTCTCGATGAAGTGAAATACCTAAATAATGACAGTATTAATCTTAGAGTTGTATTTAAAGATAACCATTCTTATGCAATTATTGTCCGTACACCACAAACTCTACTTTAAAAAATGGAAGAAGAAAAAACGAATTTTGTAAGATCTGGTGCTACGACAATGATTGTGAAGAAATTGACCAATGAAATCATTACAGAAACAGTAGAAGTCTACTTGAAGTTAGAAGATGATGGGTATTGACTAAAATTATGCCAATTGAGTGATAATATAGATATATCTATTTTCAATAAACTAGATTCACAGCAAAGGAAATTAGACAATTTAATTTATGGTAAATTATTCAATTATTCTTTTCAAAAATATTCAAACTTTTCTCTTGAGGCTATAACATTTTTTGAAACAATGTTATTTCTTACTATTTTAGCTTTATTTACTTATTGTGTATTAACATTTGGACTACTAGATTTTTTTTCAGTTTTTATTCAAACAAGATTAGAATTTAACTGCTCAAGAAAAATTTTTCTTGAGCAGTTAAATTGTGCATTTTCAGCAAAAAAGTTTGTCTGCGGTCAAATATATTTCGTGGTGTGCTTGGATCTTGGTAATAAGAATATGGACTGGTTCTTTTTAATATAATCTAAAGCGTCTTTTTTCTCAAGAGTCTAGACAAATTATTTGTTTCGAAGGCTCAATTTGGAAGCTTCTCTTTCCTTCCGAATTATCGAATCATACAATCTTTTTTGCTTTTTAGTATACTATTCGCTCTAATCAAGCTGTAAATTCGTCTTTTGACTGATGATGATAAGCTGAATTCTATTTCGGACTTCAAACTTGCTCAGTTGAAGTCAGCTTTTTTTTGGAACCGAAGAAAAAAGTAGCCAGCCACAAAATAAATAATCTGTCGATTTTAATAAATTTTTTCCTTTAATTTTTATCATTTTTAGTATTGTTTGAAGTAAAAAGCTTTAAAAGGTTATTTTGAAAATTTTTAAAGACCACTTCACGCTTTCTATATAAATGTAATTTCCTAATTTTTTTACTAGATGCACCCTTTTAAAGTATTTAAAATTGGGCTTGTATTAACTGGTTATTTATTCGTTGATAAATTGCTTCAATTAGAATTTGTTTAAATTTTGGTTTTTTCTTACTAAAACTATTAAATCTTTTTAAAAATCTTTTAAAACCTAGGTTAGATCAACAAAACCCAGTTATGTAATTAAAACTTGTATAATGTGCATAAATTATTTAAGATTAATAAATTTTTAGTTAATTTAACCATTCATAACCTTTATCTTCTAATTCTTTTGCTAGTTCTGCAGAACCGGTTTTTATAATTTTTCCTTTTTGCATAACATGAACATACGTTGGTTTAATATAATCTAATAGACGTTGATAATGAGTAATTAATAAAATTGATTTTGAAGGATTCATAAAATTATTTATTCCCATTGATATTATTTTTAAAGCATCAATATCTAATCCAGAATCTGTTTCATCTAATATAGTTAATTCCGAATCTAACAAAATCATTTGAAGAATTTCGTTACGTTTTTTTTCTCCACCTGAAAAGCCTTCATTAACATTTCGATTTAAAAAAGTTGGTGACATATTAACAAGTTTTAATTTCTCATTAATAATACTTAAAAATTCAATTGGATCTACTTCAGGTTTATTATAAAATTTTTGTTTTGAGTTATAAGCTAATCGCAAAAAATCTTCATTACTAACACCAGGAATTTCAATAGGATATTGAAAAGCTAAAAAAATTCCCAAATGAGATCTTTGTTCAGGTTCAAGGTCTAGGATACTAGATCCTTTGAAAAAAATATCTCCATTAGATATTGAATATGCTGGGTGACCTGCAAGTACTTTTGATAATGTACTTTTACCAGACCCATTAGGACCCATAATTGCATGAATTTCGCCCTTGTTAATTTTTAAATTTAGATTTTTTAAAATTTTATTCTCATTAATTGAAACTTGTAGATCTTTGACTTCTAAAATAGTCGAATTTAAGTTCATTATCCAACACTTCCTTCTAATTTTAACGTTAATAATTTATCTGCTTCTGCGGCAAATTCTAATGGTAATTTAGTAAAAATTTCGCGACAAAATCCACTGACCATTAATTCTACAGCTTTTTCCAACTCGATACCTCGTTGTAAGAAGTAAAAAATTTGTTCTTCACCAATTTTTGAGGTTGAAGCTTCATGTTCAAGTTTTGTAGTTGAATTTTGAACGGAAATAAATGGAAATGTATTTGCATTTGACAAATTTCCAATTAATAGAGAATCACATTGAGAATAATTTCTTGCTCCAAACGCTTTATTAGTTACATTAACAAATCCTCGGTAACTATTTTTGGATTGGCCTGCTGAAATACCTTTAGAAATAATTCGACTTCGTGAATTTTTTCCTATATGTGTCATTTTAGTTCCTGTATCAGCTTGTTGATAATTATTGGTTAATGCAACTGAATAAAATTCTCCTTGTGAACTTTGACCCATTAATATGCAACTTGGATATTTCCAAGTAATAGAGGAACCTGTTTCAACTTGTGTCCACGAAATTTTTGAATTTTCTCCGACACATAATCCACGTTTTGTAACAAAATTATAAATTCCACCATTTCCAAATTCATCACCTGAATACCAATTTTGAACAGTAGAATAATTTATAATTGCATTATCTAGAGCAATTAACTCAACTACAGCTGCATGTAATTGATTTGTATCATATTGAGGTGCTGTACAACCTTCTAAATAATTTACTTGACTATTAGTTTCAGCAACAATTAACGTACGTTCAAATTGTCCTGAATTTTGATCATTTATTCTAAAATACGTTGAAAGATCTAAAGGGCAAATAGTATCTTGTGGAATATAACAAAACGATCCATCAGTAAAAACAGCCGAATTTAAAGCTGAAAAATAATTATCACCAATAGTTACAACTGATCCTAGATATTTTTCAATTAGTTTTGGATAATCATTTACCGCTTCTGACATTGAAGAAAAAATAACGCCTGATTTACTTAACTCTTCTTGAAACGTAGTTCCTATCGAAACGCTATCAAAAACGGCATCAATAGCTACATTTGCTAATCTTTTTTGTTCGGTTAAAGAAATGCCTAATTTTTCAAATGTTTTCAGTAACTCGGGATCTACTTCATTAATGTTTTTTAATTTTTTTGGCGATTTAGGAGCTGAATAATAGATTATATTTTGATAATTAATTTCAGGAAAATTTAAATATGCCCATTCTGGCTCAGCCATTTGTTTCCATTTCTTATATGCTTTTAAACGAAATTCTAATAAAAATAACGGTTCATGTTTCTTATGTGAGATTAATCGAACTGTCTGTTCATTTAATCCTTTTTCGATAATGTCTTTTTCAATATTTGTAGAGAATCCATATTGATAAGTTTTATTGACTAATTTTGTTATATTTGTGTTTAAAACTTTATTTGATTGATTAATCATATAATTTTTAAGAGAAAATGTATTGATGATGTAAAGAAAAAAATGTTTAATTATAGTAAGTTGTATTTAACATTATAAAAAAAAATAATTAACATGTCAAATTAGTCAAAAATTTTTAATACATACAAATATATATAAATATTCAAAAATGTTATAAAAAATTTAATATATAAATATAATTACAATCTGTTAAAAACAGATTATAATTATATTAAGGTTGTCAATTAAAAATTTAAAAATTCAACCGACAGAACTAGTTTAAAATTTAAATTAGTTAAATATCTATTATATATTGCCTTTTTATTTTAAGGAGAAATCAATGTCTCAATCTGTATCAGAACGGACTCGAATTAAAAGTGACCGTTACGAATCTGGTGTAATCCCTTACGCTAAAATGGGTTACTGGGATGCTTCATACGCAGTAAAAACTACTGATGTTCTTGCTTTATTCCGTATTACACCACAACCAGGTGTAGATCCAGTTGAAGCTGCAGCAGCAGTAGCTGGTGAATCTTCTACAGCAACTTGGACAGTTGTATGGACTGATTTATTAACAGCATGTGACCGTTACCGTGCCAAAGCTTACCGTGTAGATCCAGTTCCAAATGCACCTGACCAATACTTTGCATTTATCGCTTACGAATGTGATTTATTTGAAGAAGGTTCTTTAGCGAACTTAACAGCATCTATCATTGGTAACGTATTTGGTTTCAAAGCTATCTCTGCTTTACGTTTAGAAGATATGCGTATTCCTCACTCATACTTAAAAACATTCCAAGGTCCTGCAACAGGTATTGTAGTAGAACGTGAACGTTTAAATAAGTATGGTGTTCCATTATTAGGTGCAACAGTAAAACCAAAATTAGGTTTATCTGGTAAAAACTACGGTCGTGTAGTATACGAAGGTTTAAAAGGTGGTTTAGACTTCTTAAAAGATGATGAAAACATTAACTCTCAACCATTTATGCGTTGGAGAGAGCGTTTCTTAAACTGTATGGAAGGTATTAACCGTGCTTCGGCTGCTACAGGTGAAGTTAAAGGTTCGTACTTAAACGTTACAGCTGCTACTATGGAAGAAGTTTACAAACGTTCTGAGTATGCTAAAGAAGTAGGTTCTGTAATTATCATGATTGATTTAGTTATGGGTTATACAGCAATTCAAAGTATTGCTTTATGGGCTCGTGAAAATGATATGCTTTTACACTTACACCGTGCTGGTAACTCAACTTATGCTCGTCAAAAAAATCACGGTATCAACTTCCGTGTAATTTGTAAATGGATGCGTATGTCTGGTGTAGATCATATCCACGCTGGTACAGTTGTAGGTAAATTAGAAGGTGATCCTTTAATGATTAAAGGTTTCTATGATATTTTACGTTTAACTACATTAGAAGTTAACTTACCTTATGGTATTTTCTTCGAAATGCCATGGGCTAGTTTACGCCGTTGTATGCCTGTTGCTTCAGGTGGTATCCACTGTGGTCAAATGCACCAATTAGTTCACTATTTAGGTGATGATGTAGTATTACAATTTGGTGGTGGTACAATTGGTCACCCAGATGGTATTCAAGCAGGTGCTACAGCTAACCGTGTTGCTTTAGAAGCAATGGTATTAGCTCGTAACGAAGGTGCTGATTACTTCAACAACGAAGTTGGTCCACAAATTTTACGCAATGCTGCGAAAACATGTGGTCCTTTACAAACAGCTTTAGACTTATGGAAAGATATTAGTTTCAACTACACGTCTACAGATACAGCTGATTTCGCTGCAACACCTACAGCAAACGTATAATAAGTTACTTTTAAAAAATTAAAGGAGTATTTGAATAGTGAGACTTACACAAGGTTGTTTCTCTTTCTTACCAGATTTAACTGATCAACAAATTGAAAAGCAAATTGCGTATGCAATTAGTAAAGGTTTGGCGATGAACGTTGAGTGGACAGATGATCCACATCCACGTAACAACTATTGGGAATTATGGGGTTTACCTTTATTCGACATTAAAGATTCTGCATCGGTAATGTTTGAGTTAAAAGAAGCTCGTAAAGCATGTGCAGCTGGCTACATCCGTGTTAATGCATTTGATGCAAGCTACGGTACAGAAAGTTGTGTTATGTCATTCATCGTGAACCGTCCGGCTAGCGAACCAGGTTTTTACTTAGAACGTGGTGAAGGTGCAGGTCGTTTCATTCGCTACACTATTAAATCTTATAGTGTTCAAGCTAATCCAGAAGGTGGCCGTTACTAATTTTATAGTTATATAAAATTGAATATATAAGAAATCATAGATATTATAATTATAATATCTATGATTTCTCATACATTCAAGAGGATAGATTAGAATAGGTACAAATAAGACGTTGATACTGAACTTAAATATACTTATTAGTTCAATAAAAGTATAATTAACTTCTTAACTATAATGAATTTAATTTATTTTTTTGAAGATTGTTTGGTGAATTACTGGCAACCCATTATGCACATCCTAACTTATATTAGGAGTCCCGCGTATACGTGATTTTTTTAGTAATTATGATTAAAGTTTATCGTAAATATTCTAAAGAATTATCTTATGGACGATTTTTTTACTGAAATAAAGCCAAAATTATACTATGTAAGAACTCTTAATTTGGCATCTAAAACTAATGATTCTAATGGTCGCTTACAAACTTAATTTTAATTGAAATAATATTCAACTATATTTCTTAACTCAACTTTTACACTAAAACCTTTTTATTTATATCACTCTATTTAATCTATCAAATGCTCTTAAATTTAAAATTTTTTGGTCTCTTAGAAAACATTTTAACTACTCAGTAAAGATTTAGATATTAGCAAATCGATCCTATATTTCATGGTCAGATAATTTGATAACGTAAGCCAAAGTAGTATTTAATTTTTGATGATCCATAGATAGCTTGAAAAACTCAATATTTCTTGAATTTTTCTACAACTGGGTAATATAGCTAATTTGAAAGCTGTGACTGGTAATATTTAGTTGCCCAGGAAGTTATTTGAAAACTGATAGTATAATCTTATAAAAATTAATTGGTAAAATGAGTAGACGAACAATTGAATTTGAAATAAAATTATAAGTTAGTAATTCATCTTTTAATTTATTATCGTTGTAAAAACTTTAATTTTAATTGGAATTTATATAACAATTATTCTGTCACAATTAAAAAGTTTTTCACTAACTAAAATTTTATATTACATAAGGTTAATTCATATTAGGTCTAATTATAGAATCATTTACTTATCTATTTTCAAAAGGTCGAACGTTAAAATTAATCTAAAACTGAGTTAATATTACAAATTCATCAAATTTTGGGATTTTGGCAAAAAAGATAACTTTAACAGTTATTGGTGATTACAAACTACCGCCTATACAGTTAGTATTTATTATATTAAAGTTGCTGGGTTTATTATAGCTTCACTTGTAAATTTAAATTCACTTACAATAAGTTTAAATATTCAATTATCAGACAAGATTTATGAACAATGTTAAAAAAACGATAAATCCTTAAAATTTTAAAATTCTAACTGCTATCTTAAAGAAAAATTTTTCGAAAAAATGTATCTCATGTCATAGTTAAAACTACAATAATAAACGTAACTATCTAATTTCGTCAATAGATCTATAAACGACTTAGTAACCAATAAATCTACTTTTCGACTCGATAATGACTATTATACGCGGGACTGACGAGACTCGAACTCGCAACTTCCGCCGTGACAGGGCGGTGCTCTAACCAATTGAACTACAATCCCATAAATTCTATTATAAAGAATAATAAAAGTTAATATAGGTGTCAACCTTTTATTTAGTTTAGCTTTTTAATCAAGGAGAAACAGGGATTCGAACCCTGGGTACAAAAGATTGTACGATAGATTAGCAATCTATTGCTTTCGACCACTCAGCCATTTCTCCTAAACCAATAAACCTAAAATAATTTTGTTATTCTAATAGAAAGAAGACAAGTAGATGGCTCTGGTGGGATTTGAACCTACGACCTTGGGCTTATGAGTCCCCTGCTCTAACCACTGAGCTACAGAGCCTTGTACTACATTGCTTTATATCATTCTATCATAATTTTATGATAATATAATATAAATTTATGGTAATAAACTAACGTGTTAAAAATGTTTTATTATTATTAATAAAACAATTATTATTAAATATATAATTATATTTAAGTAATTATATATCTAATATATTGATGGTATGAATGATTTTTGGAATAATGTATCTCGTTATCCCCGGTTTTTTATTAGTAGTTTAGCCGGTTTAATTTTAGTAATTTTATCGCCTTTTCGAAATTTATTAAAAGTTCCTAAATTACGTATTGGTTTGATTATAACATTTTTAGTATTTGTAATATTGATCTATCTTATTATTAGGACTATGGTAGGTTTATAGAAAATAATAATGAAAACTCAAGTATTGTTTGTATAGTTTAGTATAACCTATACACTTATAAATAATATAAATTAAAATATTTATATTATTTATGTTATGTTATATTGGAAATTTTCGTCAAATCGTGTTTTTTTTCTTAACGAATACTGGATCTTTATTCCATCAGCTATATTAGCTAATTATGTTATTATACGTAAAATTCGTTTAGATAGAGAAAGAGAAAAACAATTAAAAAAGTTAATAGGGTGTCAGAAATTTCGGGATCTTTGCACAGCTGATCCTTCTTCACCGTTGTGCTAATTTTAATATTTAAAGCTGGTTTTAAAAAAAGGTATAAGGTTTCTATCCGTCAATATACGGGATTTAAAGGTTACTCGGTTGGAATTAAGATTATTTTCTCTGGTAAAGATGCGGCTTATTTCTATAAGCTTGTTAAAACTCAAAGGTTTGATTGGGATCTTTTGAAGTTCGACCGGCATAGTATAAATTTCGGTCGAATCGACCTTTGCTTTTCTCATCCGAATGATTTGAATCACACAAGCAAATCATTCAATGGATTTTTAGTAGATTCCCGAAGTAAAATTCAAAATTATACGACTACTTGTCACATAAAATTACAGGATTTTCCTGACAGAAAAATTTTAAAAGTGAATCGTAGAAACAATTCAGTACATTATAGAGTTTACCAAAAAGACCAAAGTGTCCGCTTTGAAATTGAACTAAAACATCGACAAACAAAGTTGGTCCAAGACTATTTGTTTGAGAATCAACTTGACATCTTTGAGCATCAATTAGTTATTCAATATTTTCAGTATTCTGAACGAGTACTTTGTTCGGGTTATTCTTATACTGATTGGGCTGTGGATTTTCAAAGACGACACCATCAGCTGGTAAATCTTCATTCTCGCTCGTTAGTCGTTGATTATATTGAAAATACAATTATTACGAATCAGTTAGAAGAAGAGAGGTTATTTCATCTCTTACAATTTTTATCTTTTGTGAAAAGTTTAACATTAAATCCATTAAAAGATTGTAAAAAACATCGAATTAAAAAACAATTTTATTATGGTTTAAAATTTCCTTTAAGTAAATTTGTAAAGTTTACGGGTATGCAACTTTCAAATCAGTCTGAGCGCGAAAAATTAATATTCTATTTTTCCCAGTTGCAAAAGTTGGATCCTATCGTAAAAGTATTTTCAAATATAGCTTTTCGAAGTTATGCCTGCTTCCCGTATGTTGATTGTGCAAATCCTTCAAGGCAAAAAGACATTTTAATTGGGCCGGGTTGGATTCGAACCAACGTAGCATAACGCAACGGATTTACAATCCGTCTCCTTTAACCACTCGGACACCGACCCCTTATGATATGATATCTTATCATACTAAAAACTAAAAAACAAGATTAGAATTAGAAATATTCAAATTTATTCTAATCTTGACGTTAATCATAATTTACGTTATAATTAATAACAAATATATATTATCTATATGTTACCGGGTAATTAACTCAGCGGTAGAGTGTCTGCCTTACAAGCAGAAGGTCACAGGTTCAAATCCTGTATTACCCACATTTAAATGGGCCTATCGTCTAACGGATTAGGACAGAAACCTTCTAAGTTTCCAATGTAGGTTCGATTCCTACTGGGCCTATTTTGGAGAAATAACAATATAAACTGGTTTTAAACTAAATTTTCATGTCGAATTTAAAACATAAGTCAAATTGAATTGAATACGAATTTTGTTAGTTACAATTCTCTAAATCTGTTTAATTTTCATAAACATATTGTAAATCTACGTCACATTGAATAAATTTCTTGAGAAATTTACTCAATTGTTAGACTCAATTTTAAATTTTCGCAGATTTAACTACTGTAGTTATTATACAATGCTATAGTATAAGGATCAAAGCTTCTTCGCAAATAAATTTTTTACACGGTTTGGAATCTTAAAGTTTTTTACGGAGCTATATCTAAATCTTTCATTTCTAGATATTGAAAATGAATTTAAAAAAAAGTTAATAGAGTTATAACGAGTTTTCTATTCGTTAAATGCGTAGTTTTATCTCTATTAGTTAATGATAAAAAACAATTCCATCTAAATTAGAGGTAGATTCTATTAATTTCGAAATTAAATAATGGAAAACCCAATAACAATGAATTATCACAACTTGGTCCAAAAATGATTTTAAATCAATTATGAACGAGTAACAAGTGTCAAATGTTGAACTTTTCTGATTGGGGAGAGGTTACGAATTATTAAAACAAATAAAAAAAAAATCGATCTGGTTTAAATTGAATTGTCGAAGTAAACCGCCTTAGAGTCATCAAACGAAAATTAACGTCACAAGAATAGGACGAATTATATTATTTCAACGAAGAAAATTTTTATAGTTATTATTAAAGTTTAAAAACTCTACCTAGTCTCACATTTAACTATTTCTTTTAGGGAAGCTTCTATAAAAAATAAATCATTTTCGGACAATTGATCTTCTATTTCTAGTTCTTTTATTTCATTTTGGTATATTTCTAAAACTACTTCAAAATTTAAAATGATTTTAAAAAATTGAAAACTCTTTAGATTTAATTCAATAGAAGCTTGTCTTTGAAAATCTTCGAGTAAAATGTTTGATTCTACTCTCTCAACTAAAAGTCTATCCGAAAATTCTTGAATAAATCCTAATGCATTTAATTCACAAACAACAAGTTTTTGCATGGTTTCTCGGTAAAATTTCTTTGACTTCCAAAAAATGAAATTAATCAAAGCCTGATTGTAAGGGCCAATTTTTTTTGACTCCCACGAATAGAACCAATTAAGTACCTTTAAAAAATCTAGAATCAATGGGTTAGTGCTTTCTCCATATTTATTTACTAAAAAAAACAGTAATTCTTAAAGAAAAGAAAAAAATTCTAACGATTCGATAAATTGATTTCGATTTTTTTCATATTTATATAAGTTAATTTTCCATTTAATTAAGATTTTTAAAATTTAGATTATTTAAAATTTGCGCCTAGAATCTAATTAAAATTCATAAGATTTCTAATCTTATAATTTCTGCTAAATTTTTAAAAGAACGATAAATCAGATTTTCATATGGTAAATTGTTAGTAGAAACAGCTGGAAATAATTTTGCAAGTTGAAAATAATACTTGTTCACTAAAGAGTAAAATTTACCCTCTCACACTGGCTCCATTGTTCCATACCAAACCTCATTAAATTCAAAACAAAGAGTTGAAATTTGATCTATCAAATCAGAAAAATTTTCAAGATCGTTTACAAAAGTAAGAAATTCTAATTATTGTAAATCTTCGAAAATTACCGTTGCTTTCGCCGAGTCATTTTTTTGCATCTGTAAAAAGTTTGATCAAAACTCATAGAGTGGAATAATTCCACTTAAATATTCGTCAATTACGATAAAATAACTTTTTTTTTCGAGTATAACAGATTTGTTGTGCTACAATTATTTTAAAACTCAATAATTTAAGATCCAAAAAGGTTATCTTATTATTTTTCTCGAGCTCTAATACCTCTTTATAGCGTAATAAATTAAACTGATTTGCCATTTTTGAATAACTTAATTAAAAGATCTATAAGTGTAAAAGTGTCCAGTTACTGGAGCACTTTTATATGCATTGAAAACTTTGACTTTTTTTTCGACTAATAACTAGTATAAATATTTCATAAATTTTATTAATTGATAAATGGTTATTTTCTCAAAAGAGTAAATTGGAATTTTTTTCTTTTTTGCTAATTCTTTAAGCTTAAAATTTTCCCTTAAATGTTTTTTTAAACCAATAATTAGGCTAGCTTTTTGAATACTATTTGTTAATATAAATCGTATCCCAAGTTTTAAAAAAGCTTCTTTAAGAAAATTATTTGATATTGCATAAGAATAAATAACCAAATTTTTCGATGTAAGATGCAATGTATCTTCATTGACAGTTTGATTTCGATATATCCAATAATTGTTTTTTTTAGTCTTAAAACTACTTTGACTTTTGACTAAAAAATCAAAGTAGTTTTTCGATTTTCTACATTGAATTTTTATTTTTTCCGAGAAAGAAAACTGGCGATTTTGACCAACATCAAAATTATTACGAAGTACTAAGTCAATTGAAGTTTTAACATCTTCATGAATAGTCCATGAATTTTTAGAATTTAGTTCTATTACAATCTCAAAAGCTGGATAAGCTTTTCGTTCGAGAATACTTTTTTGTGTTCCCCGACGTTTTGCTTCATCATCACTTAATGTAACATATTGAATCCCTCCAATTAAATCTGCCAATGGTGGATTTTTAATTAAATTGTCTAAACAATTTCCATGCGTTGTTCCAACAAGTTGAACACCTTTTTCTGCAAGAGTTCGTGCTGCTAAGACCTCTAAATCAGTTCCAATCTCGTCAATAATAATAACTTCTGGCATATGATTTTCAACCGCTTCAATCATAATTTGATGTTGTAATTCAGTTTTCGGAACTTGCATTCGTCTTGCCCGACCAATTCCCGAATGAGGAATATCACTATCTCCTGCAATTTCATTTGATGTATCAATAATAACAACTCGTTTTTCCAGTTCATCAGCTAAAACACGTCCAATTTCTCGAATAATTGTCGTTTTTCCAACACCAGGTTTCCCTAAAATTAAAAGAGATTTTTCTGATTCTAATAAATCTCGAATTACAGATATTGTTCCAAAGACAGCTCGACCAACACGACAAGTTAATCCATTTATTAAAAATTGTCGATTTCGAATGCAACTGATTCGATGAAGTGTTCGTTCAATACCTGCACGATTTTCATTACTAAATTTACTTATTCGTTTTGTAACATAATCAATATCTTGCCAAGAAATTATTTTTTGTGCTAGGTATTCAGGCCCATAACTAAAACGTGCTTCAGGTCGTCGGCCTAAATCTAAAACAATTTCAATAAGTTGATCTTGATGAATATGGACATTTAAATGTCGTTGAAGAAAAATAGGTAAATTTTCAATTAATTTTTCTAAATCATTGTTTAAGTTTGAGGTCATGTTCAAAAACTTTTTGAAAGTTTCGAATTTAAACTATTCTTCGATTTAAGGGTTAATTTAAATTCTAGATCTTTTTTAGTTTGTTATATCAATTAACGATTTAAATGTAGAAGCATCTAAAATCGCAATTTGCGATAACATTTTACGATTTAAGTCAATATTAGATTTTTTAATTTTATTAATTAATTGACTATATGAAACACCATTTATTCGAGAGGCAGCATTAATCCGACTAATCCAAATTCTTCGAAAAATTCGTTTTTTCTGTTTTCGACCAATGTACGAATATCGTAATGCTTTCATTACTTGTTGATTAGCTACTCTAAATAAAACTGAATGAGCTCCTCTATAACCACTGGCAAGTGATAAAATTTTCTTACGACGTTTACGAGCTACATTTCCACGTTTGACTCTTACCATTTTTATTTATTTTATTGATTATTATTAATAAGGTAACATTAATTTAATTGCATTTGTATCACCTTTCGTTACACAAAGAACTTGTGACAATTTTCGTTTTTGTTTTTTTGATTTTTTCATTAATAAGTGACCTTTAAAGGCATGGCGACGTAAAAAATTATCATTACCAGTAATTTTATATCGTTTTGCCGCTGCTTTACGAGTTTTTAATTTTGGCATAAATTTTTATTCTTCTTTATTAGAATATAATGTTTTAAAATAAACTTTTGATTTTAAAGGATGGGAATATAAACTTTGATTACCATATTTCCAATCAACTGGACATGCATGACCGGGATTTTCTTTTACATATTGAATTGATTTTAAAATACGGAGTAATTCATTTATACTTCTACCACACAATAAGTTATTGACCGTATAATATTGAATAATGCCTTCCTTGTCAATAATAAATACACCTGGAAATGAAAGACCATCATTTGTTAATAAACGATATTTTTTAGTTATAGTTTGATTTAAATCTGAAACAAGAGGATAATTCAATTCCGATAATCCTCCTTGACTTCGTTTTAATAATAAATAATGTAAATGAGAAAACGGACTATCCATTGAAATTGCTAATATTTGAGTTGATAGTTGGCGAAATTCTGAAATTCTATCATTTAATTTAGTTAATTCAGTTAGTGAAACAGACGTAAAATTTGCAGGATAGAATATGAGAATTACGTATTTTTTTCCATTATAATCTGACAATCGAATTTTTCCTAATTGATTTTTGTAAACTCCAACGGTTAAAAAATTAGGTGCTACTTTTCCGATTTGGGGTAAATTTTGCATAATTTTAATTAATCTTTTGAATAAACGATGTTTTAAGATGCTAATTTAAGTTGATTTTTTAAAACTTTGTTGAATACAGGAAACTAACTCCTAAACCAAGTATTGATAATTCTACTAATAAGTATAAATAAGAAAACTTTAAAAATAAAACGTATTAAAAAAAGCGAAATATCTAAATCATTTTAGAAAAAAGTTGAATCAGTTGAGATTTAGAATTATGATCGTAACCTTATAAATACAAATATCCTTTTTAAATTAATGAGTATTTTTTAACTTAAAAAGATACTCATTAATTTAAAATTCGAAGTTAAATAATGACTATTACTGCTATAGAATCTTTAAAGAAAGAATTTTATATTTAAGAATTTCTAAAAAGATTTAATGTTCCTAATAAGAAAAAACACAATTTAAACAAATGTTAATTGAAGCAATTTATAAGTAAGTTAATAATCAATTGACACAATCGTAATTTTAAATAATTTAGAAAGACAAATTTATTAAAAAATTGAACAAACTTCAAAGTCAAGATATTAATCAAATTAACCTTATTTATTTCTATGAAAATATTGATTATAAATCTTTATTTAAACAAAAGTAAATCTCGTATTTAAACTTTGTATTTCAATAAAAGTAAATATTACTAAACTAACGAGTAAAAGTAGATTTAAACGTGTTTTAGGAAGAAGAAAAAAATTTGATTTAGCTTTTCATTGTTGATTAGATTACCACTTCCCGGACTAGGAAGAGCGAATGAACTACCAAAAAAAGTAAGAAGAGTTTTACAAATCGGCGATGAGAAAAGAAAGCGAATTAAAAAGACTAAGAACAAAAGATAATTCTAAATTTTACACGAAATACGAACTAGATACGATCTATTATTTTCATGGAACTGACTTTTATCAAAAATACCAGAACCTAGCAATGAAACCTAACATATTTGCTTTACTTTAATTTATAGATTTATAAGTTAAAATAATTTAATTCTATCAAAAAACTATTTAATTTAATGATAGTAAAAACTTTAAACTAATATAATCAAAACCTAAAATTAAAATTACGTTATCAAAAAAAACTTATAATTAGGAAATTAATTAACCAGATATTTTTATTTTTTAATAATTTTTTTAACTTTCGACAATTTATGGAAAGAGGTTCTTAAATTAAATCAATAAGATCAGATTGAAATTTTATTCTTGTAGTAGCTTAGTAGTTTTAGATAAATCAAAAATAATTCTTGCAGTATTATTAAGTTTAAAGTGGGCTGCCTGGGACTCGAACCCAGAACTATTCGGTTAAAAGCCGAGTACTCTACCATTGAGTTAGCAACCCTAGTAAGATATTAACATAAAAATAGAAAATATAAAAGTTTTTATTTCTATTATTTGTTATATCATCAAAAAATTATAATACTAATAAAATAATATTTTTACTTTATTAATTTTAAAGTAAAATTATAAATAACATTATTGGTTATTTTATTACTTAAAATTTTATTAAAAATTGATAAATAAGGATTTTAAAAATGATTAATTGGCAAATTATAGGACAATTATTAGCAACAGGCGTTATTATGTTATCTGGTCCAGCAGTAATTGTTTTATTAGCTTTAAAAAAAGGTAATCTTTAATCTCGTATACATTTTAATTGGATCATCTATATAAAAACTTTTCAAAAATATTTATGATAACTGCTTTAACAGCTTTATTAGTTTTAATTTCATTAGGTTTAGTTGTAACAGTTCCAGTAGCATTAGCTACACCAGGTGAGTGGGAAAATTCAAAAGGTAATTTTAACAAAATTTTTCAAGCTTGGGTAAGTCTTGTTATTGTAATTGCTGCTGCTGATGGTATTGCATCATCAATCTAAATATTTAGAAATTATAGTTTAAACTATAATTTCTAAATATTTAAGGTATTGACAAATTTAATAAATTTTCATAATATTACTTAAATAAATAGAAGTGCTTTGTTTATTCGCTTTTAATGTACTAGCGGGCATAGCTCAGTGGTAGAGCGCAACCTTGCCAAGGTTGATGTCGCGCGTTCGAATCGCGTTGCCCGCTTAAATCAACTGTACATTATGTAATAATGAATAAATAACTCGAGCGCGTCTAGTTTAAATGCCCCCATCGTCTAGAGGCCTAGGACAGCTCCCTTTCACGGAGCAGACAGGGATTCGAATTCCCTTGGGGGTACGAAATTTTTTCAGTAATTTGAAAACATAATTTATAAAATACTTAAGAGTTTATAAATTAAATAATAATCAGATAACTTTAAGTGTTATGAATAATGATATACTTAATTAAATTTTTAAAGAGTTCGACTTTATAAATTGGGTTGAATCTCCCAAAGACTACTTTGAACGTAATCTTTAATCTCTTACTCAGTACACTCTCCATGTTCCAAAACTTCAAATTGACGAAAGACAGTAGTTACCTAACTGCCAACTCTATCTGATTTAGGATCCAGTTTAAAGTCTTTTAATTCTTTCAAATCGATTTCGAATTGCTCTATATTAATTGAATTATGGGTGTAATTTTTCATCAATAAAACAAACTGCTCCTTGCTTTTCCAAAGAATATTACGGTGTAATTAACTTTATACTTACCTCGATTTTCTGTATATCGATCTTTGCCCTGATTTTTAAAATCCAGGAAACGTTTTAACAATTCTAAATGTCAAATCTTGTTGTAAGTTATTATTATTTGTATTGGTAATTATATTAATAACGATTAATTATATAAAACGAACAGTAATAAATTCCATCCCTCATTTTAGTTTTATTACCTCAACTAATTGTGTCCATATTTTTAACAATTCCTTAAATTTTAGGTAAAAATAGAACGTTACATTTTGGTCAATCGATCAAACCAATTGTAACGTTCTATTTTTACCTATTATTTTACTATTTGAAAGCGCCAATTAAGACTTTCACTTAAAAAGCTGAAGAATCGGATTTAAGGTTTGAATTAATTTTGAACCCGGTTCGTTTAACCTTGATCAAAATATTTACTTTTCTTACCAAAATCCTAACGAAACAGCTTTATCAATAGGTAAACAAGCTCCTATACCAAGCCAAACTGCTACAAAGAACCCAAGAATAAATGCTAAACTTGCAATTGGTCGACGGAATGATTTTGAAACTTATTCACATTTTCAATAAATGGTACAGTAATTAAGCCAGCTGGAACTGCTGCCATTGCTAAAACACCTAATAATTTATTTGGTAATACACGTAATAAATTAAATGTTGGGAAGAAATACCATTCAGGTAAAATTTCTAATGGTGTATTAAATGGATCTGCTGGTTCGCCCATTTGAGTTGGAGCTAAAGTTGCTAAACCAACGCAGCATGCTAACATACCTAACATAGTTAATGGGAAAATATATAAAAGATCATTTGGCCATGCAGGTTCTCCATAATAGTTATGACCCATACCTTTTGCTAATTTAGCTCGTAATTTAGGATCTGTTAAGTCTGGTTTTTTAATGACTGACATAATAAATTTTGTTAATATTTATATTCGTTTAGTTTTTAATTATAACGGTCCTGAAATACCTTGCTTGCGAATCATTAAGAAATGAGTTAACATTAATACCGCTGCAGCTAAAGGTAAAACAAATGTGTGTGCACTGTAGAATCGTGTTAATGTAGCTTGCCCAACACTTTCTCCACCTCGTAAAATTAAAACTAATGGTGGTCCAACTATTGGAACTGCTGCTGGTACACCAGTTACAATCTTACAAGCCCAGAATCCTACTTGATCCCATGGTAATGAATAACCTGTTACACCAAATGAAACTGTAACAACTGATAAAACTACACCAGTTACCCATGTTAGCTCACGAGGTTTTTTAAATCCGCCTGTTAAATAAACACGGAATACATGTAATACTAGCATTAAAACCATCATACTCGCAGACCATCTATGAACAGATCGAATTAACCAACCAAAATTAACACTCGTCATAATGTATTCTACAGAAGCGAATGCATCCACAACACTTGGTCTATAATAGAAGGTCATGGCAAACCCGGTTGCAACTTGAATTAAAAAACAAGTAAAAACAAGACCACCAAAGCAATAGAAAATATTTACATGAGGTGGTACGTATTTACTAGAAATATCATCAGCAATGGCTTGAACTTCTAATCGTTCTTCAAACCAATCGTAAACTTTACTCATAAAAGAATTCTTACAGTATTTAGCACGGTTAAACAAATTGTAGAAATGTTAAAAGGCGAGAGTGGGATTCGAACCCACGGAATCCGCAAAGATTCATCTGATTTCAAATCAGACGCAATCGACCAACTCTGCCATCTCGCCTAAAAAGATTAGCTGCAAAACTAATCTTAAAAATTAACTAAGTATTATATGTCGTTGTTCCACTAAATTTAATTGAAGCCGGGTTTGGATTTTTTCCAATAGAGAAATCACGATTACCTACTGAAACTCGTCCTGGATTAACTTTTTCTGGAAAGACACCATCTTTTGGATGTAAATATTGAACTTCACCACTTGGGAAAATTCGATAAATTTTATAATTATTAATCTTAAAAGTTCGTAATTGAGTTCCTAGTGCTAGACATTGTTCTTTACGAGCTAAATATAGTAAGTTTTCTCCATTACGCATAATGGCTGCACCACCAGTAGGCATTTCAAAAATTTGCTCTTTTGAACTTGTCCATGTAATAGCATACTTTTCTTCAACTTCCGCCGATCGCAACCAGCCTCCAGTACTTCCACCAAAAGTAGGAAAAGGTGTTTGTAAATTTAATGTCATCTGTAAAACTTTATAATGTTTAATGTTCAATATATAATTTTAATAGAAAAACCTTTTTTTATTAAAATTATTTAAATTTCTAGCGGAGAATGGATTTGAACCATTGACCTTCGGGTTATGAGCCCAACGAGCTACCAGGCTGCTCTACTCCGCGGGAGATTACTTTAGTTAAGTATTGAATTTATTACATATTTAAATATACATTATTATGTATAACATATTTAAGATCAATATGTCAATCAAAGTAGAATATTTATTAATAAAATTTTACTTTGATTTTTTTAATTTAGAAAAACATTTAACGGCAAGATTATTAAAAATATAATTTGAGAAATTTAATAGACAAATAAAATATGGAAAAGCAAGGGAATTCTTGAATTATAGAACAGCATTCTTAAAATTACTATATGACTATGATAAATTAATTAATTTTTTACTAGAGATCAAAGAAATGAACTTTTATAATACGAATATTAACTAATCGAACATTTTCGTTTGGAATAAAAAAATCATTTTATTAAACCTATGGATCATCTTTTGAAGAATAAAATTAATCTCGATTAACATATAGATTAATTTTGGGAAATTTATTGTCGAAGCAAAAAAATGAAATAAAAACTAAGAGCAGATTTTGAAATATTAAAATATTAAAATATTTGAACCAGACCTATGCTTGTTAGGTTTTGTCATCTTGATTAAAAATTTACTGAGTGATATTTCGCTATTAGAATAAGATGATTTGGTAAGAACTTCGGATGAGCGTTTTTCAGAAAAGCTAGTTAGAACAATTAGAAAGTTTTTCCAAAAGTTTCAAAATAATAAAAGTAAGTTTAAAATAAAATTTAAACGGACGTTGAAATCAACAAATAAAATTATATTGCTCTCATTATTAATCGATCTTCACGATTATTCTAAGCCTTCTCAATTGTTTGTGAAATAGAATGAAACGTGCAACCTACGTTTTATTCTAGTCGGGGGTTATATAAAAACAAAAAAATTGAGCTAAAAAGTTCAAAACGTAAATTTTACTTAATAAATTTTATTAAAGTTAATATGAAAAGATTCTAAAGAGATTGAGTTTGTTAAACAATTCATTGGTCATAGAACTCTAGAGTAGAGGCTACTTCTATTTACGTTAACAAATTATCTGATTTAAAAAGACAAAGCGTATCTCTCAACTAGATAATTCTTATAAGACTTAATAGTTAACCCTTCAAAGCGATCTAAAAACAGTTGTGAAACGTCTTCCATAATCTGAATAGGGTTTACCAACTAAAATTATATTAATTAATTTTCCAAAACTATCATTTCAGAATAAATTTTTTTGATTGATTCCAAAAAGTTTTCGTTATTAATACTATCCTGGGGGCCAAATTCTTGAACAAGAACTGCTAATTCTGACGTTTTATCAAATAGCGACCCAAATCGCTATTAAATCTATTGAAAAGATCGTTGATTGTTGTATACTATCTAGAAGAATTTTGGTAGCTGCTACATCTTTTTTCTCTAATTCTAAGAATTCCAATGGAAAAAAATCAAATGTAATGAAATCATTTAGAGATTAATGAGTAATAGGTTTCTCTATTCTAATAAGAAATCGAGTTTTCTAATTTGCTACTATAATAAAGAAACTGTTAGAATTCAGATTTATTTTCAAGAAGTAACAATTTATTCTACAGATTTAAATCCTCTTCTTTTGCTAATAAGTCTCTATAGCAATCAAGATTTAAAATATGTTGTATGATTGTTATTTTGATATTCAAGATTGAACAACTTCTACTATCTTGAGTAGCTCTATTATCTATAAAAATAATAGGTAGTAAATAAAATATGGTTGTCTTATTTTGTTATGTAATTTAAAGATAACCTATTAGAACTGATTATTATAATTATGTCATATTCTTTAAATTTATAGCTTTTTAAGTCATTATTTTCGACTAAAAGAGCTGGTGAAGGGATTTGAACCCCCAACCTACGGATTACAAATCCGTTGCTCTACCGTTGAGCTACACCAGCTTTAGAATTTTAAAACAAAGTTCCTATAATTAGTTTTAATAAATTAAGTTTATAAAAATAATGTTAGCAAATTGATTTAAAATAGTCAATAGGGTTTTTAAACATTTTTGCGATCCCCCTATTTTTTATTTAAATGAAGTATTTTAAAATCCTATAAATTAAAATTTATAGGATTTTAGAATACTTAAACTTCAAATTGATTACCACGGCGATATTGTAAAAAAGCTGCAACAAAAAGACCTAATGCCGATACGGTTATCATCCCTAAAACTATTCCAGATAATAAAGGTTCTACCATTTATTTATATTTTAATTAAATTTAAATTATAAACGTAAATATTGTTTATTTATTATTATACACTGACCTGATTTAATTAAAAATTTAAAATTATCTAAATCCAATTGCAGCTTGCCATACAAATGCTAATAATAAGAAAAAAACTGGAATAACTGGTAAGACATCTACAATTGGACTAAAAACAACATATGCTTCTGGTAAACGAGATAATAATAAAGTTTCCATAATTATATAATATATTTCTAAAGTTTTTATTAGATTTAATAATATTAATTCTACTATAAAACTATGGAAATTTTTGATTTATATTAATGTTTAATTCTAACTGATTTTCATATACAATCTATACTATAAATTTGTAAATAAAAAAATTTTTAAAATAAAGTATGACAGCTGCATTTTTACCTGCAATCTTAGTTCCTCTTGTTGGTTTAGTGTTTCCAGCATTAAGTATGGCATTATTTTTTATCTACGTTCAAGTGGATGACATTAGTTAAAGAACCAATTTCGTATAATATAATCTATCCATATTATACGGAATCTATTTTTTTTTAATTAAATTGAACTAATAGTAAATTTGAAATTCATAAATTTAATTTTTCATTTACTATTTTTTGACAAATTAATATATAATAATATACATAGGTTGACAAGACTAGAGCAAAAGCGTAAAAACCGTTTGCTTTCTCAATAATTAAATTAAAGGATTATTAAAATATGACCATTGCTATTGGGCAAAACCAAGAACGTGGCTTATTTGATCTAGTTGACGATTGGTTAAAGAAAGATCGATTTGTCTTCGTTGGTTGGTCAGGTTTATTATTATTCCCAACTGCATACTTAGCAGCAGGTGGTTGGATGACAGGTACAACTTTTGTAACATCATGGTATACTCATGGTTTAGCAACATCATATCTTGAAGGCTGTAACTTTTTAACAGCAGCTGTTTCTACACCTGCAAATAGTATGGGTCACTCATTATTACTTTTATGGGGTCCTGAAGCGCAAGGTGATTTTACACGTTGGTGTCAAATTGGTGGTCTTTGGGCATTTATCGCTTTACATGGTGCATTCGGGTTAATCGGATTCTGTTTACGTCAATTCGAAATTGCGCGTTTAGTTGGGATTCGTCCTTATAATGCTATTGCATTTTCAGGTCCAATTGCTGTATTTGTTTCAGTATTCTTATTATACCCATTAGGTCAAGCTAGTTGGTTCTTTGCACCAAGTTTCGGTGTAGCAGCGATTTTCCGTTTCTTATTATTTTTACAAGGTTTCCACAACTGGACATTAAATCCATTCCACATGATGGGTGTGGCTGGTATTTTAGGTGGTGCTTTACTTTGTGCAATTCATGGTGCAACAGTAGAAAATACATTATTTGAAGATGGTGATGCAGCAAATACATTCCGTGCATTCACACCAACTCAATCAGAAGAAACATATTCAATGGTTACCGCTAACCGTTTCTGGTCACAAATTTTTGGTGTAGCATTCTCAAATAAACGTTGGTTACACTTCTTTATGTTATTTGTACCAGTTACAGGTTTATGGACAAGTGCTGTTGGCATTGTTGGTTTAGCATTAAACTTACGTGCATATGACTTTGTTTCACAAGAGTTACGTGCTGCGGAAGATCCAGAATTTGAAACATTCTATACAAAAAATATTTTATTAAACGAAGGTATTCGTGCATGGATGGCTGCACAAGATCAACCACATGAAAACTTTGTATTCCCTGAGGAGGTATTACCACGTGGAAACGCCCTTTAATAGTAGTATAGCAGGTCGCGACATCGAGTCTACAGGTTTCGCTTGGTGGAGTGGAAATGCTCGTTTAATTAATGTTTCAGGTAAACTATTAGGCGCTCACGTAGCGCACGCTGGTTTAATGGTTTTTTGGGCTGGTGCAATGATTTTATTTGAAGTTTCGCACTTCGTACCAGAAAAACCTTTATATGAGCAAGGGTTTATTTGTATGCAACACTTAGCAACATTAGGTTATGGAATTGGACCAGGTGGTGAAATTACTACAACTGTACCATACTTCGCTGTTGGTGTCGTTCATTTAATTTCATCAGCTGTGTTAGGATTCGGTGGAATCTATCACTCGTTATTAGGTCCAGATACATTAGAAGAATCATTCCCATTCTTTGGTTATGATTGGCGTGATAAGAACAAAATGACAACAATTTTAGGTATTCACTTATGTCTTTTAGGTTGTGGTGCATTTTTATTAGTTGTTAAAGCAATGTATTTAGGTGGTGTATATGATACATGGGCACCAGGTGGGGGAGACGTTCGTTATATTACGACTCCAACTTTAAATCCTATCGTAATTTTTGGTTACGTATTCCGTTCTCCATTCGGTGGAGATGGCTGGGTTGTATCTGTAAATAATATGGAAGATGTTATTGGTGGGCACATCTGGGTCGGAATTTTATGTATTACTGGTGGTATCTGGCATATTTTTACAAAACCATTTGCATGGGCACGTCGTGCTTTTGTATGGTCTGGTGAAGCTTACCTTTCGTATAGTTTAGCTGCAATTTCTTTAATGGGATTCACAGCGGCATTATATGCTTGGTACAATAATACAGCTTACCCAAGTGAATTATATGGTCCAACAGGTCCTGAAGCGTCACAATCTCAAGCATTTACTTTCTTAGTTCGAGATCAACGTTTGGGTGCGAATGTTTCATCAGCACAAGGTCCTACTGGTTTAGGAAAATACTTAATGCGTTCGCCAAGTGGAGAAATTATTTTTGGTGGTGAAACGATGCGTTTCTGGGATTTACGTGCCCCATGGGTTGAACCATTACGTGGTCCAAATGGCTTAGATATTAATAAAATTAAAAATGATATCCAACCTTGGCAAGAACGTCGTGCTGCTGAATACATGACACATGCTCCATTAGGTTCACTTAACTCTGTAGGTGGTGTAGCAACAGAAATTAACTCGGTTAACTATGTATCACCTCGTTCATGGTTATGTTGTTCACACTTCTTCTTAGCATTTTTCTTCTTAATTGGTCACTGGTGGCATTCAGGTCGTGCTCGTGCTGCTGCTGCTGGTTTTGAAAAAGGTATTAACCGTGCTAATGAACCTGTATTATCAATGCGTCCTATTGATTAATCATATTTATATTTTACCTAACACCAAAGTTAGGTAAAATATTTGCTATAATATTATATTTAGCTAAAGCAATTTTTAATGATTTTGATGTGGATTAACTTTAACTGGTATTGATTTTTTTTAATACTTTCTCAATGATTTCAGAGTCGATGAAGTCATTGAGAAAGTACTTTCCTTTTGAAATTATATAAAACTACTCTATTTCCTTTTACTTTTTTAGCACGTTCTATAAAATTTTTGACATATACGAGTAATTATTGTTGGAGTCGAATTCAAGTTCTCTACTTACATATGATATATTTTTAGAAATATCTAGTTGTTGACGAGCATATTTTGCAGCCGAATTCCAATCGGCGTTTAAAAGCTAATTTCTCGTTAATCGTTTGACAAACCTTTATGATCAAAAATTCTAGCGAGTGTTTTTTAGTTCTTCATTTTCTAAAAATTGGATTAGTGTATCTTTTAATATAGTCAATATTATTTAAAATCCATTGTCCAGCACTGCGTAAAAATAAGATATTTAATACTAATACTATTAGTAGTATAATTAAAGTAACTCTCACATTTAATCATGGAATTGTAAATCCTCTTATACTACCCACTACAAGAAAAACCCATTACCTGAGTAATAGCTTCATAAATTAAGCAAGTAAACTCATAACCTAGGTAAACACTACATCTGTCCAAAACAAATTCTAAAATTAGTTAACTCTGACGAAAGATAATTCGTAGTTTACCTTATAAAAGTTTTTGTTTAAAATATACTACTAGTTGCAAAATTACGTATTGAATTTATGAAGCTAATCAAAAAAGATCGTCAGAATTTGTAAAATCTGTCCAATCTCGTGAAGTTAAAGCTTATCATCTTAATTTTTCCAATTCGTTCTAAATGAATTAATTTTCTAATGTTTAATAACATTTATTCTATAATTTTTCATTGATTTTTTTAACCTATCCATTCTAGCTTTTTCAAAGATGTAACTTTTTACATATTATGCAATTAAACTCGCAATAAATGCACTAAATAAGAAATAATCAAAGGAATTAAATAGTCATGTTTTAAATAATCGGTTGTAGTATATCGTTAGTCTCTTTATTTTAATGTTGTTAATTTAATAGAATTGTTCACTAAACTATTCCATATCAATTTCCGAAAAATTTATAAATTTCTTTTAAGTTTTTTAAAGTTTTCTTTTTTCAAATCCAAAAATTGTTCAGAATTATCTTCTTTAATTTTTAAGTTGTTAGTGAATAGCTACAAATATTTCATAAATTCTAAGTATTTTTTATTAGTCTTAAACTTTAAAATTAACTTTAAAATATTGATGACATTTTTTTTGTCCATTTGAGAATAAAAATAAAATAGAAAAAATTCAATTTAGACACTTCACCGCTTATTAAAAATAAGTGGTGAAGTGTCTAAAACATAAACAATTAAGGATAACCCAAATAGTCTTTTGACTGTTGTAGTAAATAAATTAATTTATTTACTTTTTTCAACTTCGACTAATTCATTAATTGCAAAATTATTCGTATTTGTACCACTATAATTAACATTTTCAAATCGAACAACGACAGGATAACGAATCCCACTTTGATCTACAGTTGCTACAGTACCTGTTTGATTAAACCAATATGATTCTTTTCTAAGAATACGAACAATGGAGCCACGACTTATCATACTTATATTCTTTTTTAAATTTAATAATTTATTAATGTTATCTTTAGTCTATTATAAGGTTCAATAATTTTAACAATAAAAGTTTTAAAAAGGTTGGTTTCAAAATACAAACTATGTTATTATATATATTAAGAATAAATTTATATAATAACATAGTTTAAAAAATAAAATGAATCGTAATACAATACAAAAAATCCTTATTGGATTATTTATTTCGGCTTGTCTTTTTATCGGCCTTCGAATATTTAATATTACGGGGGAAATAGATAATTCAACTAATAAACCTGAGATAAACGCAAATTCAAGTAGTTCAAGAATGACATATGGACGTTTCTTAGAATATTTAGAATTAGGTTGGGTTAAACAAGTTGATTTATATGACAACAGTCGTAACGCTATGGTCTTAGCTTCTAGTCCAGAATTAGGAAATCGTCCTCAATCAATTCGTGTTGAAATTCCAGTTGGTGCATCTCAACTAATTCAAAAATTAAAAGAATATAATATTGACTTTGATGCTCACCCAATTCCACGAAAAAGTCTTTTTATAACGATCGCGAGTAATTTAATTTTACCATTGATTTTTATTGCTGGTTTGATATTTTTTTTCCAAAACTCAGAGAATTTTTCACAAAATTCAGGATCATCGCCAATGAATTTAGGAAAATCACCGGCACGATTTGATCAACGCCCAGATACTGGTATTTCTTTTGATGATATTGCTGGAATTGATGAAGCTAAGGCTGAATTTGAAGAAATTGTTTCATTTTTAAAAGAACCAGAAAGATATACTTTAGTTGGAGCAAAAATTCCAAAAGGGGTTTTATTAGTTGGCCCTCCTGGAACCGGAAAAACATTATTAGCCAAAGCAATTGCAAATGAAGCAAGTGTTCCGTTTTATAGTGTAGCAGGTTCAGAATTCGTAGAAATGTTCATTGGTATTGGTGCAGCACGAATTCGTGATTTATTTAAAAAAGCTTCCGAAAATACTCCATGTATTGTTTTTATTGATGAAATTGATGCAGTTGGAAGAGAACGTGGTGCCGGAATTGGTGGAGGAAATGACGAACGTGAACAAACTTTAAATCAGTTATTAACTGAAATGGATGGGTTTAAAGAAAATAAAGGAGTTATTGTAGTTGGTGCTACAAATCGTGTTGATATATTAGATGCTGCTTTATTACGCCCAGGTCGTTTTGATCGCCAAATTACTGTTGGGTTACCTGATCGATTAGGAAGATTGGGAATTTTAAAAGTTCATGCCCGAAATAAGCCATTAGATGAAGATGTTTCATTGGTTCAATTAGCTAATCGAACACCAGGATTCTCAGGAGCAGATTTAGCAAATTTATTAAATGAATCAGCAATTTTAGCGACACGTTATAAAAAGAAAACAATTACAAAGAATGAAGTTAATGAAGCTGCTGATCGTATTATTGGTGGTATTGCTGGTTCTGCAATGGAAGATACAAAAAATAAAAAATTAATTGCTTATCATGAAGTAGGGCATGCGATTGTTGGTTCATTATTAGAAAATCATGATAATGTTGAAAAAGTAACTTTAATTCCTAGAGGAGGAGCAAAAGGTCTTACTTGGTTTGCACCTGAAGAAGATCAAACATTAGTTTCTCGCTCACAATTATTAGCTCGCATTATTACTACCTTAGGGGGTCGAGTAGCTGAGAAAGTAATTTTTGGAGATCCAGAGATTACAACTGGTGCTAGTAATGATTTACAACAAGTTACAAGTATCGCTCGTCAAATGGTTACTCGATATGGAATGTCAAGCATTGGTCCAATTGCACTTGAAGATAACAATAATGAGCAAATTTTTTTAGGTGGAGAGAATGATGCAATTACAGATCGAATCGATACCGAAGTTTGTAAAATTATTAATCATTGTGAACAGGTAGCAACGAAAATTATTATAGATAACCGAGTAATTATTGATCTTATTGTTGAAAAATTATTAGATGCGGAAACTATTACTGGAGATGAATTTCGTGAACTTGTCAAAGAATATACAATCCCGCCAGTTAAAAAATAGTTAAAAATTATAAACTAGTTAAATAATATTTAACTAGTTTATCTTAAAGCTTATTGTTGAAGTTCTAGTTTTAACGCTTCTTTTAATTTATATGCAGGATGTGAAAACTTTAGTGGAAAAGCCTCGTTTATAAAAGTATGTGTATCGGAATAACTGTTGTGGTTCCGATATCCTTTTCAATTGCCTAAGTCATTCATGGTTTTCGAACAAAAAAATGACTTGCGATTAAAAATTAGGCTAATAAAAGCTTTAGCTATCAATAGACAAAACAAGTCGTTAGATCTTGAGAAATTATTTGGTACAGTAAATGTTTCAAATACAAATTTAATTAAGATAAAAGAACAAACTATTAAATTATTGAAAGAATTGGTGAAGCACAAAATTATCCACAATCAATTAGAGACTATATATAAAAGTGATAGAAAAAAACAGATTCTTCTAGAATCTATTACTATTTTCAATATAACACGACGAGTAAAATATCTTTAAACAGCATTGGTATAAAAATGAATTTAATTTAAGAAACTAACGTACTTATCTCAGAAAATAGTGAAATAAGTTCATTAAAAATAGAAGAAGGGTATAAAGAAATTCATTATGATATTCAAACATTACTAGAAAATCAGAAAATAAACCAAAAAGAGATGTGTATAAGCTTTATTTGGTTAGCAACCTAAAACTATAAACTTTTAAAAGTGAATAAGGAATTAAGTGACCAACTAGGAAAACTTAAGGAGGACTATGACTTACTCAAAAAAGAACAAGAAGCTACAAAACGGCGAAAAGAGGCTTGTGCTAATCGAAAGCGCTTGCCTAAACGTGATCCAATAACACGTTGTATTTATAATCTACTCATTGAATCCACTATGGGACCCCCTTATTAAGGGATAATTATGAAATAGGTGAAGAAGAACTACGGTATTTTGCAAAAGAGGCATTATCAAAAATTAAAACTTATAATGATTCATAAATGTCTTTTTATCTACACCACTAAAATCTGGCCGTTTGGGATTGAGTTTTAGCGAAAGGTAGAAATCCCTACTCAAGCTATCAAATAATCTTCAGGGCCTTTTTAAAAGCCTCTCCGAATAAATATCTAACCCTAAAATGTATTCGGAGAGGATACTTTTTAGTTTTAATTTCTTAAAAAAAAATTATTAAACAAATTTTATTACAATTCTGTATAATGTCGTGCATAATGATAATTAAACAAGACAGAGTGCCCGTTTAGGTAGATAAATGGAACTATGTCGTTCGATGATTTAAAAATAACTTTATCTAAACATTCCTCAAAAATCTGAGCAGTTCTAATTTCTTGATGATAATTTTGTGAAACTGATCGTATAATCGAAACGGGTTATTATGGTATTGTATGTACACCGATAGCATTACTGTTTTCAGGTATCATTGCAAAACTAAAGATGGTTATTAGTATAGTTTTACTTGTTTTTTCTTATTATATTATAGACTTTACCTTTAACAATATAGAAAGGTCTACCGCTTTTGTCTAAAGCTATAACAATATTTTCACAAATTTTGTCAGATAAAAATTCACGGTTTTCATCTGAGATTCCATTATAAGGAAATTTACAAATTTCTTTCTTCATTAAACCTCCTTAAATACTATTATGTGTGTGTATTACACATTTTTTACAAACACACAATTACAATGTAGAAGAATCTATGTATATGCCAAAAGGAATGAAAATTCATCTATTTGATTTTAGTGTTTTTTAGTTTCTTTATGTTTAATTATTAAAATTGAATATAAGACTTGACAAATATATGCGTTAAAGATGATGATATAAATATTTTTAAAAAAGGTCTCTAATTTTATGAACAAATTTTGTAATATTGATTTGTACAACACTAAAATATTAAAACTTTTAATACAAGATTATTAATGAAACTAATTTATGTTATACTTATTTAGACTTTTACTTCTTTTAATTAACATTGATCAAGAGACTGTCTTAAATTGGTTTGCAATTGAAAATCCCAATAATAAACATATCTTCCCTCACACATTTGAAAGTGACAGTAGTAATCTTTTAAATGCGGAAGTGACTTCTTCATCTTCTGTATCCTTAGAAACTTTACGATTAATTATTGAAGGCTTATGGCAAAAAGTTCAAGATGGATTAACTTTAGCAGATATTGAGAATATTCTCTTTTTTATTCTTTTTATTCGCTTTATTATTTTAGCGATACGATATAATTTAAAGACTTCATTTTATATTACATGTATTGGACTTTTTGCTGGTTATTTATGGTATCGACATTTAATCGATCTTATTTCAATGTATAGAAGTATTTTAATAAAACTTCCATATTTACATAAATTAGGAATTGATGCAGTTCAATTACGTTCAATGAGTCGTCAACTGGTTTTAACTGATTTAAAATTAGGAGATAATGTTCATTGGTATAATCCAGGGCAATTAATATATTATGCATTTACAAAAGGGATAATTAATGTTAATCCTGAAACTGGATTAAGATATTATGTTGATCCAATCTCAATGATTATTTCAAATTTAAAACAGGCTGATCAAACTAATATACTGACTATTTATTACAAAATTTATAATAAAATTATCCCACAAATCTTTGAAGCATGTAGTAAATTCTGGACTCAACTTTCAGGAATTGCTGCTTATGCCGTAATTACCCGAATTGGAAAAAGATATTGTCCATATCTAATTCGTTGGCACTGGACGTTTTTATTAATAATTGGTTTTATTGAACAAATACTTGTTTATTTTGTATATAGAGTTTCGTACTTTCAAACAACTATATTAATTCCTCAAACTCAAATTTCAAACAATTACATTGATCAAAATCTAATATTACAGGTCAATTTTTTAAATGGATTAATTGCATTTATTATTACTCTTCATATTGGTTTAGTCTTTTTTGGGTTATTTCATGCAATTTGGGGACAATACTTTTATTTCCCATTCCTGGTTGAAAATACAGAACTTCATATTGGACCAAGGCCTAAGAATAGTATTTATAGTGGAGGAAACACTGTATGGCAAGATGAAAAAGAAAAAAATGTTCAACGTTTATTTCCAAAATTTTGGTATGGTTGGTTTGGAAGTGGAACAACTATAACCTGGAGTTTTTTAAGTCCGATTAATAATTTTTTAATAAATATTCTTACTAAGTTTCGAAAAAAATTCCGAAAGTAAAAATCAGAAAGTAATATTGTTTTAATTACTCGATATTAACGAGTAATTAAAACAATATTAGAATAAATATTTTTTAATTTCTATTATAGTGATGAACCTAAACCTGAATACGCACCGTAGATAAATAAAGAAAGCATTGTAATTACTGCTAAGCCACCTACTAAACCTACAAGCCATAAAGGAATTCTACCCGTGTTTGCCATAAAAAAAGCTCCTAATATATAAATATTAATTGAAAAAGTAACTTGAGAATAATACTGCTAAAACAAAAATTAATAAAAGTCCCCAGTAAAGAGACGTTCGGTTTAATTCTACTGCTTGTTTATTTGGATTTGGACCTGTCATAAAAAATTCCCTCTTATATATTTGATGTGTTAATTTATCGTTGAATGAATTGCATTGAAGTAATTCCACCTAAAAAGAATACTGTTGGTACTGCTAATCCATGAACAGCTAACCAACGAAAAGTAAAAATTGGATAAGCTACAGGTTGATTAATATTTTTTGCCATTGTTTTTTCCTTAAAATTATAAACCTTTAGTTAAATCTTCTAATTCTTGTTTTGCACTAAATCGATCATTCACAAGTGGAATTTGTTGACGATCTTGCGTAAAGTATTCATTTGGACGTGGAGTTCCAAACACATCATATGCTAATCCAGTACTAACAAATAGCCATCCTGATACAAAAAGTGATGGAATTGTAATACTATGAATAATCCAATAACGTACACTAGTAATAATATCCGAGAACGGACGTTCGCCTGTAGATCCACCAGACATATTATATATTCCTCTATAAAAAAAGATTGTTGCTCATTCTAATAAGTAGGAAAGTAAAAGCGGGCAGGGGGAATCGAACCCCCATCATTAGCTTGGAAGGCTAAGGTTTTACCACTAAACTATGCCCGCATAATCCTATTATAGTATTATGCGGGTATAAAAAGCAACAAAATCTTATAAATTTTCTAATTTTAAATCAAGAAATTTTGCTAAACTAGAGGCTTCCTCTTCTAAGTTTGAAATTGACGTTGGTTCTTGAACAGGCGTTAAAGGTATTTTTCGTTCATCTTTTAAGCATAAATAAATACTTCGAGTTGGATTTAAGCCTTCTGTAATTTTAATACCAATTGCTCGAATATTTGATACAGAATAAGTTAAAAGAATTTCACGATTTTTACCTGGAAATCCTTTCCGTACAATTTTGACAAGTTTTTCAATTCGGTTGTATTCATTATAGCCACTTCCAATATCTAAAAGTACTGTAATTACTATATAAACACTGATTCCAAAACTTAAGGTTCCATAAAACATCATTACTAAACCTTGAGGGATAAAAACTAATTCTGTTGGATTCGCAAAAGGTAATAGATTAATTTTTAAATAGCTAGAGATTCCAGCTAATAAAAAACCTATTCCTCCTAAAAATAAAAAGAACGACCAGAAATAATTACTAAAACGTCTTGACCCAACAATTTCATCTCGACGAATTTCGTTTTGCATGTGATCTAGTCTTGTAAAATTAAATTAGTTTAATTGATTTTAGTCCTAAAAATAGTCCAGATGTAAGCGCAAAGCAGAATCCTACTAATAAAAAATAATCTATAGCAATTGTCATAAAATCTTTCTTATTTTATCAAAATGAAGTTTATAAAAATTTTTCTGTATATTAATATATATTATATAGTAATCTATATAAAAATTTTGGTTGGTAAAAATTTTCATTAAATTTTTTCTATCCTTATATTTAATTTAATTAAAAAATTTTCTTATTAATTTAACTACTTTTTAAATTAACGTTATGGCTAATTTTATTAAACCTTATAATGATGATCCATTTGTGGGTCATTTAGCAACTCCAATAACATCATCTGCAGTGACACGAGCAATTTTACAAAATTTACCAGCATATCGCTTTGGTTTAACACCATTATTACGGGGTCTAGAAATTGGTTTAGCCCATGGGTATTTTTTAATCGGTCCATTTGTTAAATTAGGTCCGTTACGTGATTCAGATATTGCATTATTTGCTGGTTTCCTTTCAACAATTGGTCTAATTATTATTTTAACATTAGGTTTAACCATTTATGGTGTAGCGGCTTTTGGCCAAGAAAAATCACAAGGTTCAGATAACGATTTGCAAACAAAAAAAGCTTGGGATCAATTTAAAGGTGGATTTTTTGTAGGAGCATGTGGAAGTGCAGGATTTGCATTTATTTGTTTATCAAGTATTCCAAACTTTACAATGAATTAATTATTTACTATTATAAACTTATCAAACCAGTTAATATACAACTGGTTTGATATATAAAAAATTATTTATTAAATATTAAACTATTCAGATTGATAATTATGAATACATCCCCAATCAATTTACAAGAAGAGTACGCTAAAACAGAAATTGCAAAAATTTTAAATTTACTAGATGAAGAATTAGTTGGATTAGCTCCAGTAAAAGCTCGTATTCGAGAGGTTGCTGCTTTATTATTAATTGATAAATTAAGAAAAAATTTAGGTATTACATCAGCAAATCCTGGTTTACATATGTCATTTACTGGTAGTCCTGGAACTGGTAAAACAACTGTTGGTTTAAAAATGGCTGATATTTTATATCAGTTAGGATATATTAAAAAAGGACATCTTTTAACAGTTACACGTGATGATTTAGTAGGTCAATATATTGGTCATACAGCGCCAAAAACAAAAGAAGTACTTAAAAAAGCAATGGGTGGAGTTTTATTTATTGATGAAGCTTATTATTTGTATAAACCTGATAATGAACGAGATTATGGTGCTGAAGCGATTGAAATTTTATTACAAGTTATGGAAAATCAACGTGATGATCTAGTCGTGATATTAGCTGGTTATAAAGAACCAATGGATAAATTTTATGAATCAAATCCAGGTTTATCTTCACGTATTGCAAATCATATTGATTTTCCAGATTACACAACTGAAGAATTATTACAAATTGCAAAAATAATGTTAGATGATCAACAATATCAATTAACACCACAAGCTGAAGTTGCTTTAGGACAATATATTACAAAACGGAAAGAAAAACCATTATTTGCTAATGCGAGAAGTTTAAAAAATGCTTTAGACCGAGCAAGAATGCGTCAAGCAAATCGAATTTTTGATAGTCGTGGTCAAGTATTAACAAAAAAAGAATTAGTTAATCTTGAAGCCGAAGATATTTTGCAAAGTTCAATTTTTACTGATTAAGAAAAAATTTATTATATGAGTTTACTTATAGTCGGAGGAACTGGCACACTAGGTCGTCAAGTTGTTTTACAAGCTTTAACAAAAGGATACAAAGTACGCTGTTTAGTTCGAAATTTTAGAAAAGCTAGTTTCTTAAAAGAATGGGGTGTGGAATTGGTTTATGGTGATTTAACTCGTCCTGAAACAATTCCACCTTGTTTAAAAGGCATTACCGCTATTGTTGATGCTTCAACAAGTCGTCCAAATGAATTAGAGTCTTTAAAAAAAGTTGATTGGGATGGAAAAGTATGCTTAATTGAAGCAGCAAAAGCCGCTAAGATTAAACGTTTTATTTTCTTTTCTGCACAAAATGTAGAACAATTTGAAAATATTCCGTTAATGAAATTAAAATGTGGAATTGAAGAAAAGTTAAAAGAATCAACTATTCCATATACAATTTTCCGGTTAACTGGATTTTATCAAGGTTTAATTGAACAATATGCAATACCTATTTTAGAAAATCTACCCATTTGGGTAACAAATGAAAATACATATATTTCATATATGGATACTCAAGATATTGCAAAATTTTGTCTAAGAGCATTACAAATTCCTCAGACAGAAAATCAAACTTTCTTTTTAAGTGGATTAAAAGGATGGGTCTCATCTGAAATTATTAATCTTTGTGAACAATTAGCAGGTCAAACTGCGAAAGTCCAACGTGTACCGTTAATTTTTTTAAAACTGATTAGTAATTTTTTTGGGTTTTTTGAATGGGGTCAAAATATAAGTGATCGGTTAGCATTTGTTGAAATTTTAAATACTGAAAACAATTTTTCGAAATCAACTTTTGATTTGTACAAAATGTTTAAAATTGATTCAGAAGAAATTATTCAATTAGATGATTACTTTTTAGAATATTTTATTCGATTACTAAAACGTTTACGTGATATTAACTTTGAAGATGTTCAAAAACAAAAAAATCTAATTATATAAAACTATGGGTGATACAAATTATTTTTCAGGTATAGTTAAAATTTTAGAAAATCCAATACAAAAAATTAATAAGAATAAAACTGTAGTCACAAAATTCCGTGTTGAAATACCTGAAATTCGAAAATCTAAAATAGTTTGTTTAATTTCGTGGGGTAATTTAGCAAGTACAATTAAAAATTATTATCAAATAAACGACTATATCTTAATTGAAGGTTATATATCAATTCAAAATGAGAGAAAATTTAATTTAAAAGTAAAAAATCGTAGACCAATTACTATAACCGTTTTGAAAGTTTACCCTTTTCTTTTAAAATCGAATCGAAGTATTAATAAAATCGGAAATTAATTATCTTATAGAATTATACTAAAATAAAATAATTCAGAATCATTTTATTTTAGTATAATTAATATTATTAAAAATAATTTTTAAGAAAAATTAAATGCTAACTTTAAAAATTTTGGTTTATACAACAGTTATCTTTTTTGTTTCTTTATTTATTTTCGGACTTCTTTCAGGTGATCCTTCACGAAATCCAAATCGTAAAGATTTCGAATAATTTATAATGCTAGAAACTCCAAAAATTTTATTTAAAAATTTTTTTGGAGTTTTAATCTCAATGTGGTGAAATTATTCTAATCTGGATTGACTTAAATTTACTTTTGACTCTAAAACACTTATTCAAGTATTTAGTAAAATTTAATTAATTCAAACAATAAATTTTTAAAGTATTAATTATTTTCTAAAAAAACTGAATAAATTAAGAGTTCTAAAATTATAGAAACGAGATTTGACTTTGAAAAAAATATATTTATTTTTAGGAACAAATCAAAATGAAATCTCGAAATAAAGCTTCTGGACTAGTAAATTAAAAATAAAAAATAATCAAAACTAATTAAAAGAATTAGTGTGTTAGAATCTTTCAATCCAATGTAGGCTCAGCTCTACGAGAAAAACTAATATTTTAATAATTTAAACGGTCTTAAATTATCTTCTCAACCACTAATTAATTAAATTATTTTAAAGTTAAAATAAGTCAATTTTTTTGATAGGATTTATAAAATTATTGCTGACTTGGATTAAAACAAATTTATTGTCGTATAGTAAATTAAATAAAATTAGAATGAAACTTAAATTTTTTTTTCTGAAAACTATATTACTATATATAGTAGTAATTTTAGTTCTTTAAAATTTTTTACCAAATAGTTAGTTTTAAATTTCAATTTAATAATGAAACGTTTTAACTTAATCGCTTTATTTTTTGCCGTATTATTAGCTTTTACACCAGATCCCGCTTTAGCGGATATTGGAGGATTAACAAAGTGTAGTGAATCTCCAGCTTTTGCTAAACGATTAAAAACAAGTGTAAAAAAATTAGAATCAAGAATGACGCAATATGAAGCTGATTCACCTCCCGCTTTAGCGTTACAACAACAAATTGATCGAACAAAAGCAAGATTTGATAAATATGGTAATTCTGATTTATTATGTGGAGCTGATGGCTTACCTCATTTAATTGCTGATGGACGCTGGACTCATGCAGCTGAATTTATTCTTCCTGGATTTGGATTTATTTATATTTCAGGTTGGATTGGTTGGGTTGGACGTAAATATCTACGTGCTGTGAGTACAACAAAAAATCCTGCCGAAAGTGAAATTATTATTAATGTACCATTAGCTTTAAAAATTATGACAACTGGATACATTTGGCCAATTTCAGCATGGCAAGAATTAATTAGTGGTGATTTAGTAGCACCAAATGATGAAGTAACAGTCTCACCACGATAAGCTTTTAATTACTTATATATTAAGCCTTATTTTAAGAATATTAACTTATTTACCTTAAACTTTTATGGAAGATTTTCAAAAATATCTATCAACAGCTCCTGTTCTTTTAACAATCTGGATGACATTTACAGCCGGGTTTATTATTGAAATTAATCGCTTCTTCCCAGATATGCTAGGATTATACTTTTAAATTTTCAGTTTTCAATCAGAAAAACGTTCTTCTATTTCTGATTGAAAACTAAAAATTTATTTTGATTATTTTTTAGTTAATTATTTTTTAGTCAATAAAAATATTTTAAAAATCTAGAATCGTGATAAATTTTTATTAAAAAGATGTATAATTATAATTTGAAAACTCATAATTAATAGATTTATTATTAATTATTACTCTTTATTCGTTTATGAGTGTTTCATAGATTTTCGTCTCCCAACAAGGGGAAATATTAATGGCAATAAGCTCAACCGATCGTCGTGCAAAAAATGTTCAAGTTTTTGTTGAGAAAGACGCAGTCGAAACTAGTTTCGCTAAATGGGCACAACCTGGTCATTTTTCGAGAACATTAGCAAAAGGTCCTAAGACAACAACTTGGATTTGGAATTTACATGCTGATGCTCATGATTTTGATAGTCAAACTAGTTCTTTAGAAGAAGTTTCTCGTAAAATTTTTAGCGCACATTTTGGACAATTAGCAATTATCTTCTTATGGATTAGTGGTATGCACTTTCATGGTGCATATTTCTCGAATTACTCAGCGTGGTTAAATGATCCAATTAATATCAAACAAAGTTCACAAGTTGTTTGGCCAATCGTTGGTCAAGAAATTTTGAATGGTGATGTGGGTGGCAATTTCCAAGGTGTTCAAACTACTTCTGGGTGGTTCCAAATGTGGCGTGCAGAAGGAATCACTAGTGAAGTTGAATTATACTGGATTGCCATTGGTGGTTTAGCAATGTCTGCTATTATGCTATTCGCTGGGTGGTTCCATTATCATAAAGCAGCGCCTAAATTAGAATGGTTTCAAAATGCTGAATCAATGATGAATCATCATTTAGCTGGTTTATTAGGATTAGGTTGTTTATCTTGGTCAGGTCATCAAATTCATATTGCATTACCTATTAATAAATTATTAGATGCTGGAGTTGCTCCTCAAGAAATTCCATTACCTCATGAATTTTTAATCAATCGTGAGTTAATGAGTCAATTATACCCAAGTTTTGCAAAAGGGTTAACACCATTCTTTAGTGGAAATTGGGGTGAATACTCAGATTTCTTAACATTTAAAGGTGGTTTAAATCCTGTTACTGGAGGTTTATGGTTAAGTGATATTGCTCATCACCATTTAGCTTTAGCAGTTTTATTTATTTTTGCTGGTCATATGTACCGAACGAACTGGGGTATCGGTCATAGTATGAAAGAGATCTTAGAAGCTCATAAAGGTCCATTTACAGGTGAAGGTCACAAAGGATTATATGAAATTTTAACAACTTCATGGCATGCTCAATTAGCAATTAACTTAGCTATGATGGGATCATTAAGTATTATTGTTGCACACCATATGTACGCGATGCCACCATATCCATATATTGCAACAGATTATGCTACACAACTTTCTTTATTTACGCATCATATGTGGATTGGGGGATTCTGTGTTGTTGGTGGTGCGGCTCATGGTGCGATTTTCATGGTTCGTGATTACACACCCGCGAATAATTATAATAATTTATTAGATCGTGTATTGCGTCATCGTGATGCTATTATATCACACTTAAATTGGGTTTGTATTTTCTTAGGTTGTCATGCATTCGGATTCTACATTCATAATGACACAATGCGAGCTTTAGGTCGTCCACAAGATATGTTCTCAGACAAAGCAATTCAATTACAACCGATATTTGCACAGTGGATTCAAAACATTCATTTATTAGCACCTGGAACTACTGCTCCAAATGCTTTAGCTACGACAAGTTATGCTTTTGGTGGAGAAGTTGTTGAAGTAGGTGGTAAAATTGCAATGATGCCAATTAAACTAGGGACTGCGGATTTTATGGTTCACCATATTCATGCGTTTACAATTCATGTAACGGTTTTAATTTTATTAAAAGGTGTGTTATATGCACGAAGTTCAAAATTAATTCCAGATAAAGCAAATTTAGGTTTCCGTTTCCCTTGTGATGGACCTGGTCGTGGTGGAACATGTCAAAGTTCAAGCTGGGATCATGTTTTCTTAGGCTTATTCTGGATGTATAATGCAATTTCGGTAGTAATTTTCCACTTCAGTTGGAAAATGCAATCTGATGTTTGGGGAACAATTTCTCCAGATGGTAGTATTTCACATATTACAGGGGGCAATTTTGCAAAAAGTGCTATTACAATTAATGGATGGTTACGTGATTTCTTATGGTCACAAGCTTCACAAGTTATTCAATCTTATGGCTCAGCGTCATCAGCATACGGTTTAATTTTCTTAGGAGCTCATTTTATTTGGGCATTTAGCTTAATGTTCTTATTCAGTGGTCGTGGGTATTGGCAAGAATTAATTGAGTCAATTGTTTGGGCACATAATAAATTAAACTTTGCTCCAACAATTCAACCACGTGCATTAAGTATTACTCAAGGACGAGCTGTTGGTTTAGCGCACTATTTACTTGGTGGTATTGGAACAACGTGGTCATTCTTCTTAGCACGTTCAATTTCAATAAGCTAAACAAATAAAGTAAAATTTAATACGCTCGTCTTGAATAAAATAATAATGAATAATTAATAATTTTATTCATAACTAAAATTTATATAAATAAGGTATTTAATAATTATGGCAACTAAATTCCCAAAATTTAGCCAAGCCCTAGCACAAGATCCCGCAACACGAAGAATCTGGTATGGTATTGCAACTGCTCATGATTTAGAAGCACATGATGGTATGACTGAAGAAAATTTATACCAAAAAATTTTTGCTTCACATTTTGGTCATTTAGCAATTATTTTCTTATGGACTTCTGGAAATCTTTTCCATGTTGCTTGGCAAGGGAACTTTGAAAAATGGGTCGGCAATCCGTTAAAAACAAAACCAATCGCACATTCAATCTGGGATCCACATTTTGGAGAGTCAGCGTTAAAAGCTTTTAGTAAAGGTAATACGTATCCTGTTAATATTGCTTATTCAGGCGTATATCAATGGTGGTATACAATTGGATTCCGAACTAATCAAGAATTATACGCCGGTTCAATTGGGTTATTATTATTCTCATGTGTTTTATTATTTGCTGGGTGGTTACATTTACAACCTAAATTCCGTCCAAGTTTATCTTGGTTTAAGAATAATGAATCACGATTAAATCATCACTTATCAGGATTATTTGGTGTTAGTTCACTAGCTTGGACTGGTCATTTAGTTCACGTAGCAATTCCTGCATCACGTGGTGTTCATGTGGGTTGGGATAACTTCTTAACAACTCCACCACACCCAGCTGGATTAACACCATTCTTCACTGGAAATTGGACAGTATATGCAGAAAATCCAGATAGTGCTTCTCATATTTATGGAACATCTGAAGGTGCCGGAACAGCAATATTAACATTCTTAGGTGGTTTTCATCCTCAAACACAATCTTTATGGTTAAGTGATATTGCACATCATCAATTAGCAATTGCGGTTGTATTTATTATTGCTGGTCATATGTATCGAACGAACTTCGGTATTGGTCATAATATGAAAGAAATTTTAGACGCTCATCGTCCTCCAGGAGGTCGATTAGGAGCTGGTCACGTTGGATTATTTGAAACAATTACCAACTCATTACATATGCAATTAGGTTTAGCTTTAGCATCTTTAGGTGTTGCTACTTCTTTAACAGCTCAACATATTTATGCATTAACTCCCTACGCATTTTTATCGAAAGATTTTACAACAGAAGCTGCATTATATACCCACCATCAATATATTGCGGGTTTCCTAATGGTTGGTGCGTTTGCACATGGAGCTATTTTCTTCGTACGTGATTATGATCCAGAATTAAATAAAAATAATGTTTTAGCACGAATGTTAGAACATAAAGAAGCGATTATCTCACATTTAAGTTGGGTATCATTATTTTTAGGTTTCCATACATTAGGTTTATATATTCATAATGATACGGTTGTTGCTTTTGGTCAACCAGAAAAACAAATTTTATTTGAACCAGTTTTTGCTGAATATATTCAAGCAGCATCTGGAAAAGCAGTATATGAATTTAATGTATTATTATCATCTTCAACTAGTCCAGCAACAGTTGCTGGCAATCAAATTTGGTTACCAGGGTGGTTAGAAGCTATTAATAATAATAAGAATGATTTATTTTTAACTATTGGTCCTGGTGATTTTTTAGTTCATCATGCGATTGCTTTAGGATTACATGTAACAGCTTTAATTCTTGTAAAAGGGGCTTTAGATGCTCGCGGTTCAAAATTAATGCCAGATAAAAAAGACTTCGGTTATAGTTTCCCTTGTGATGGTCCAGGTCGTGGTGGTACATGTGATATTTCAGCTTGGGATGCATTTTATTTAGCAATGTTCTGGATGTTAAATACAATTGGATGGGTGACTTTTTATTGGCATTGGAAACATATGACAATTTGGGGCGGTAATCCAGGTCAATTTAATGAATCGTCAAATTATATTATGGGTTGGTTACGTGACTATTTATGGTTAAATTCATCACCATTAATTAATGGTTATAATCCATTTGGTATGAATAATTTATCTGTTTGGGCATGGATGTTCTTATTTGGCCATTTAATTTGGGCTACAGGTTTTATGTTCTTAATCTCATGGCGTGGTTATTGGCAAGAATTAATTGAAACATTAGTGTGGGCTCACGAACGTACACCATTAGCGAATTTAATTCGTTGGCGTGATAAACCAGTAGCATTATCAATTGTTCAAGCTCGATTAGTAGGTTTAGCTCACTTTGCTGTTGGATATATCTTAACGTATGCAGCATTTGTGATTGCATCTACTTCAGGTAAATTTGCCTAATAGTTTTCTTCAACTTTAAAAATATTTTATATAAAAGAAGTTATATATTCTTTTATATAAAATATTTTTATATCTGATCAAGAACGACACAAACAGAGCAATTAAAATAAAGTATTAGAGCCGCTTAGAAAGCTTCTCAGGTGGCTCTTAACCAGATGAGTATTGTCAGATCTTCAAATCAAAATAGAAGGATTCTTGGTGGGAAAGATTAAATATAAAGAGTTTAAATGAAAAATAAACAAAGAACATATTAATTTTTAATATGCTCTTTAAGTTTCCCCTTCCATTATGGCGCTGCAACATTCAAACGCTCCTACAGCAAAATTAGGATCATCTGTGACACACCCAGCTCCACCACAAGCAATAGCTCCCGCACACAGGAGCAGGAGCAGGTATTTAATAATGGTTGGTGTACAATCAATAACGATTCCTTTAACTCCAGCAACTAAAGCTTTAGTTGGACTTGTCGCGTTGTATACCTTAACGCATGTTCTATCAAACCCATACGCTGAATCAGCGATTAATATGAATAAAACAACTGTTTTTAAAGCTATATTTACAATCATAAATCTAACTCCTTTAGTTATTAATTATTTTAATAATCGAAAAACAATTCCATGAAACAACCATGTTGCACCTTTAAATAAACCAGGATTAATCCCACTTGTAGTAGGATTTACTGCTAGTCCAATCTTTAAAGTTGATATTAATATTATTAATAATTGATCTGTCATAAGTTTTTTATTTTAAAAATATATTTTTTAAAATAATAGAATAAAAAAAAAACTTCTTTATTCAAAAAAATATAATAATTTCTAAAAATTTTTCATTTCTTTATAAGTAAATGTATAGTAACATGTAACTAAGTAGCTTCTGAGAGCATATTTGAATCTTACAACTGTACGAACACCCCTATAAATAAACACTACACCATGTTCCAAAATCAAAATAGTTTTTAATAAAAATCTATAATTTCCAGAAATATTGAGGAATGACTTAAATACTTGTCATTCCTCAATTTTTATTTAATTAGTATAACTCATCTTCTTGATGTACTAGAATAGTACAATCTGATTTTGGATATGCAATACATGTTAAAACAAAACCTGCTTCTACTTGATCATCATCTAAAAACGTTTGCTCTGATTGATCAATTTCACCAGCTGTTACTTTACCAGCACAAGTTGAGCAAGCACCAGCCCGACATGAATATGGTAATTCAATTCCTTGCTCTTCAGCCGCATCTAAAACAAATACGTCATCATTACAATCAATTGTCGTATCAATATCATGTTCTTCACTTAATAATGTCACTTTATAAGTAACCATATAACTCCTTATCTTAAATAATTATAAAATAAATTTTTAAAAAGATATTTTTAATATTACTTTACTACTTTATATTATACTACGAAAATTTAATATAAATAAAATTTTTTTAGTAAACTTTTAAAAGTAATAAATTTTATTAAAATGTTTGTTTTAAACGACTTGCTTTACCTTTTAAATTTCTTAAGTAATATAGTTTTGAACGTCTTACTCTTGATGATCGTAAGACTGTTATAGAATCCACTTTCGGAGAATGAACTAAGAAAATTCTTTCTACACCAATTCCTTGCAATGTTTTTCTAACAGTAATTGTAGTGTTAATAGAACTGTTTTTTTTAGCAATAATTGTTCCCTCATAAAATTGAACACGTTCTTTGTTCCCTTCTATAATTTTAACTCCAAGTTTAATATTATCACCAATTTTAAGTACTGGAAGATTAGTCTTTAGAAAATCTTTTTCTACATTAGTGATTGTTTTTTGAATATTTAATTTAGACATGAATTTTGACTATTAAATGTAACTATTTCTTATTAATAATCTTACAATTAGATCTAAAAAAAAACAACATTAAAATATATACGATGCATTCGACTGGGTTCGAACCAGTGATGTTCCAGAGGAAAACGGATTATGAGTCCGGTGCCTTCAACCACTCGGCCACGAATGCAAATATGGAGCTGATGGGAATTGAACCCACGTCCATTTAAAATATTTTAATGTACTCGTTCACAGGCTTAGTTCAAAAGAACAAATTTCTAATTTAAATTATTCTAAACTATAGTAGAGGAAAATGTCTAGTCATAGTGAAAGGATTTTTACAATAGATTAGTTTTAAACAGCAAATTGTAATAAATTTAACTGATTTTTTTGGTTCTTAAAACCTAAACTAGTCAGGAAAGATAAAATTATATTTTTAGCAGTTATTTAAAAATTGTATGTTTTTACGAAGAATACAGCTTCGACCTGATTCATACATTAATTAATTTTAAATGTCGAAACCAAGACAGCCCCAAATTCAAATTTAAAAAATATAAGCATGAAGGGAATCGAACCCTTGACTTTCAGAATCGGAATCTGATGCTCTATCCACTGAGCTACATGCTTGTAGTTTAAAAGTATTTTTGATTTTTGTAAAATATTTTAACAAATTGTAATGTTTCAAAAAGTAAATAATTATTTACTTTTTGAAACATTATTGAAGTGATTAAAATTAGTAATAAATCTTTCCACCACCCCATTTTTCTGTGACAATTTTTGGTTGTAATAAAATGTGACCAGCAATTGCATATAAATCTTCATCAGTTACAGAACGCATACGCGGATAAAGATCCGCACTCTTAATACTTGGGTGTACTTCAGCAATTGAATCTAATCCATCATATGATGTTGGGTTTTTTAAATAATCAATTAAGCCATCAATATTGTCACGACGTGGAGTTGCTAAACTTAAAGCTTCAGGATCTAATCCAACATTTGGGTTTGTTTTACTAATACCACCTGTATGACAAGCTCCACATGTTGCATTAAATAATCGTTTTCCACGTTTAACTTGTTCAGGACTTAAAATGACTGTTTTTCCTGAAGAATCTTTAACAACTGTTCTTGTAGCTTCATCTAAATCAATAGCTGATGCTGTTGTAATAAAAAGACTGAAAAGACTTACTAATACTAGCGAAAAAATTTGTGAATACTTTTTAAACATAATTTAAAAAAATTATTTACAAACTTGAAACCAAGATTTTTAAAACTAACAAACTAGCTTTTTTCTTTATTTTTTTTTGCCATATTGGCAATTAAACCACGTAATCGAATGTTTTCCCACCCTGCTACTAAAACAGTTAGAATAATAAGCACTTGACTAAACAAAAGAATAGGATCTAACCTCCATCCATGAACCATTAAAATGCAACTATAAAGAAAACCTATAGTTGCAAAAAAAATATCTTCATCTCGGGCTACTTCAGGTTTAACATTTCGAAGAAAATATAGAATTAATACTCCAATACTTACAATAATACCTAAAAAAATATTTGGACCAAAACTCACATTTATCATAAGACACTTATATTTATTTTAATATATCCTAAGATAAGATTAACTAAAAATAGGAAGAATTAATAATTTAAAATTTCTTTAAATTTTAAACTCGTGTAACTCGATCACTTTTACTTATAATTACTAAAGCAATACCAATAGCAAGTACAACAATACTGCCAGCAACTAAACTAGATACAAAATTTGCTAATGAAGGTGTCATTAATAGAATTCCCTTTTATATTTAATAATAATAAAATTTAAAATAGTAAGATTGACTACAATAATTATTGTATCAATTTTTACGAAAAAATAGAACTAATATTAATATTTTACCTATAAAATTAATAATTAAAATAAAAAATATCTAGATATAGGTTTAATACTAACTTTAAAATTTTATTTTATGCTGCTATTTTACAATTCTGACATGATAAACAAATTATGAATTTATATTAAAGCCTATATCCAAATTTAATTATACTACACTTTTATTAAATAAGCAACTTTAATTTTGAGAAATTTCTATTGTCATTTTAGTAAAAGTCTGATAGTATTAATTAGAAGCCCGGATAGCTCAGTTGGTAGAGCAGTGGATTGAAGATCCTCGTGTCACCAGTTCGAATCTGGTTCTGGGCATTATTTATTATTTCATGTATTAAAATCGACGAACTTAGTTTGATTTTCATTAAATGCAAGTTTAACATTACCAATTGGTCCATTACGGTGCTTAGCAATAATCAGTTCTGTTGTCGAAGATCCAATATCTTGAGATTGAGTTAAAGATTTATTTCTATATAACATTAAGACAACATCAGCATCTTGTTCAATAGATCCACTTTCTCGTAAATCGGATAAAATTGGCTTTTGATCTATTCGAGTCTCAACATTTCTACTTAATTGAGATAAAGCAATAATTGGAATATTAAACTCTCGAGCTAAATTTTTTAAATAGCGTGTTATTTGTGAAAGTTCTTGTACTCGATTACCATTATTAAATTCTGAATTATTCATTAATTGAAGGTAGTCAATAATTACTAAACCAATTTTTGTTTGTTCTAAAATGATTGTTTTTATTTTTGAACGAATTTCGTGAATAGATAAATTAGCTTTATCATCAATAAAAAGGGGTAACTTTGATATAATTTTGATGGTTTTATTTAATTTAATCCAATCGTTTTGATACAATTTTCCATTTTTTAGTCTCATTTGATTTATTCCGGTTTCACTTGCTAATATTCGATACATTATTTGTTCTTTAGACATTTCTAAACTAAAAAAAATAACAGGTAATCTTGAAATACGAACACTATTTAATGCAATATTTAAACTTAAAGCAGTTTTCCCCATTGACGGACGAGCTGCGATTATAATTAAATCCGATTTTTGAAAACCTTGTGTAAGTAAGTCAAGATGAGAAAATCCAGAACTTAAACCAGGAAGAGTAGGATTTAAAAATTTTTGTTTTAATTCGCTAAACATACTATTTAATAATTCGGCACTAGTAGAAGTTTTTGGATTCTTATTTCCCTTAGTTAAATTAAATAATTCATTTTCTAAATTATTTATAATAATTTCTAATGAAAGATTTGTAACATACCCGGAATTAATAATTTTATAGCCTAATGTAATTAATGAGCGTCTTAAAAATTTATCTTTAACTAAACGAATATACTCTTCAAAATAAATTAAATTTGGAATTTGATTTATTAGCTCTAATAAAACTTTAATGCCACCAATTTTTTCTAATAACCCATGTTCTTGTAAAAATGTACTTAAGGATAAAATATCAATCGATAGTTTGTTCTGATACATAAAAATAATAGCTTTATAAATTTCTTGATGGTTTTTAAAATAAAAAGCTTCAATGGGAAGAATTTTAATAGTAGACTCAATCGCTTCAAAATTTATAAGGAGACAACTTAATAACATTTTTTCTGCTAAAAAATTATGAGGTAAATATGTTTCCATTAATACTTGTTCTTTGTTCATTTTAAATTAACGTATATTTATAATTCTAATAAGTTAAATTTCTAATCTTGTAATTTTAAGTTATTAGAATTATAATAACTTAAACGCGTCCTTAGTTCAGTTGGTAGAACGCTAGTCTCCAAAATTAGATGTCGAGGGTTCAAGTCCTTCAGGACGCGATTCTCTTTTTTGAGAGGTTGTTATTTCTTAATAGAATTTAAATTCTTAAAAGATTTTAGATTGTAATTGGAACTTGTTATCCCCTATCATTAACAAGTTAGTTTAAGTCTGGGAAATTATGGAAAATTAGAATTTTTTAAATATCTTTTATAAAACTACATTACTAGATTCTTATGGCTAAAAAAATTACTGCATTAATTAAGCTTGCGTTGCCAGCAGGTAAAGCAACACCAGCACCTCCGGTTGGACCTGCTTTAGGTCAACATGGTGTAAATATTGCCGCATTTTGTAAAGAATACAATGCCCGAACGAATGATAAAGCAGGACTTGTTATTCCTGTTGAAATCTCTGTTTATGAAGATAGAAGTTATACATTCATTCTTAAAACACCGCCTGCGTCTGTATTATTAGTTAACGCAGCAAAAATTAAAAAAGGTTCTTCAACTCCAAATCGAGTAAGTGTTGGGTCAATCACAAAGGCTCAATTAGAAGAAATTGCAAATATAAAATTACCTGATTTAAATACTACAAAACTTAGTAGTGCCATGAAAATTGTTGAAGGAACTGCCCGAAATATGGGTATCTCCATTGTAGATTAAATTAAAATTAAATAAGTTTTTAGTGGAGAAATTTATGCGAAAATTATCGCGACGTCATACAGAAAATAGCGAAAAAACTAAAAATAAAATTTATTCAACTTTAGACGAAGCAATACAAATTTTAAAAGAAACAGCAACAACAAAATTTGTCGAAAGTGTAGAGTTACATGTAAATTTAAATATTGATCCAAAATATGCTGATCAACAGTTAAGAACAACAGTAACATTACCACATGGAATTGGAAAGCAATTAAAAATTGCTGTTTTAACAAATGATGAGAATTTTGATGAAGCTAAGAATGCTGGAGCTGATATTGTTGGAAATGATGAATTAATTGAAAATATTACTAAAGGAAATATTGATTTTGATTTATTAATTGCAACTCCAAATATGATGCCTAAGTTGGCAAAACTTGGTCGTGTATTAGGTCCTAAAGGATTAATGCCCTCACCAAAATCTGGTACTGTTAGTAGTACTTTAGAAACAACATTAATAGAGTTTAAAAAAGGTAAATTTGAATATAAAGCTGATAAAACAGGAATTGTTCATGTTAGTTTTGGAAAATCAAATTTTAGTCAGACTCAGTTAATTGAAAATTTACAAGCTTTATATAATTCAATAGAAAAAAATCGTCCATCAGGTGTTAAAGGTAAATATTTTAAAAGTTTATTTATTTGTACAACAATGGGTCCATCTATTAAATTAGATTTAAATACTTTCATTTAAATTTTCTAAAACAATTATCAAAATTATATTGAATAACTATTATGTCAGAAAAAATTAATCAAATCGTTGAAGAGTTAAAAACTTTAACTTTATTAGAAGCCTCAGAATTAGTAGCACAAATTGAAGAAACATTTGGAGTAGATGCTTCGGCTGCAAGTGGAGGAGTTGTAATGGCTAGTGCCGGTCCTGTAGAAGCAGTTGAAGAAAAAACAGAATTTGATATAAATCTTGATGAAGTTCCTGCAGATAAGAAAATTGCAGTATTAAAAGTCGTACGTGGTATTACTGGTTTGGGTTTAAAAGAAGCTAAAGAATTAGTTGAATCAGCACCAAAAGTTATTCAAGAAGCAGTTGCTAAAGATGCTGCAGAAGATGCTAAGAAACAAATTGAAGATGCCGGCGGGAAAGTATCGCTTAAATAATTTGTATATATAAGTTGTTTTAAATTCGTAAAGTTCAAAATTTTTACAAGTAAAACGGCTTAATAGCGATTCCTTCAAAAAGATTAAAAAACACTTCTACATAGAAGTGTTTTTTAAGTAAATTCTATTGACTTTTAATATTCTATCTAATAACCGTATTTTTATTAATAATTATTGAATTATATTTTTATGGTAGATATTAACTCTATTGTTTATTAAACAAGATGTTCGGTTAGTTAATAAGACAGGGCTCGAGTCCTGCATTATTAATTTCTAAAATATATAAGAGAAATTTCATGAATCAAGTCAGTTATAACGATTTCGGATTGTTTGAAACTGAGAAACTCTCAGTTGATTATATTTGCTTGAATCTCCTAATCTTTCGAATATATCCTAGGTAGCGTCTTATTTTCAAGCTTTAGGCTTTAATTGTTATCATAAAGACAGACAATGAAAAAGTCTCGCCAAGAAGTAAATAATAAAAATAAGTTTCAAAATAAATATGAACTTATTTTTATTACTCACATTCCATATTGGGATGGAATTCAAGCTCATTTTATCGAGTTTCACGCTAATTTTTAAAGCAAGTCAGCATTTGGAATTAAAAGAATTCGACGCAATTTTTAGTCGGATCGATCTATACTATGATAGCAGAAATCAATCCAAGGATAAAATAGGAAGTCAAGAATTTATCAATTCTTCTTTTTGTCAGTTTCAGATTTCTCATTCAAGAAAAAATCTTCAGGTTAAGAAAAATAAAAAGGGTTTAGTTTTTAAAATTGGAAGTCGTGCCACTCAAAAATATTACCGAGTTTACACAAAAGACAATTTTTTAAGATTTGAATTTGAAATTAAAGGATTCTTGATTAAGGACTTACATCAATTATATAAGTCGCGCCAACAAAGGTTAAAGGTGCCTGCCTAATTATTTGAAAACCAGTCATGCCAGTTTTTTTCAGTATTGAGACAGCTTTACTAATGTAAGACATCGACACATAATTTTGTGCAGTGTTCATTATTTTATAAAATGTCCCTTGTATCCCTATCAGTTCAATAGTAACTTGTGTATTCGAAAAAAATTAACAGATTTTTCAAGAGCATCTTGTCGAGGAATTCCAAAATCTTCAGCGATGTTAGGTACGATTTGCTCAAAGTTATATATAAGTCGACTCTGCTGACCAGTATCTAAAACAATTCTAGATGGTTTAGGAAAGTAACTAAGTCCATTAAACGCTTCTCTTAGACGACACAGAATTGTATACTTTTCAAGATTAAACGTTTTGTAATGATCTAATAAATATCCAGAAATATGAATCTTACCAATGGGTTCTCTTAAGGCTACTTTACTTTTGTTTATTATAATAAATTTATTTTCTTGATTAAATGATTTTTTCATTCTGGTTATGTAATAAAATTATAATTATAAACTAGTATAAATAATTTTACTAAAAAAGTATTTGTGTTATTATTTTTTTTGAACGAATTCTTGAATTTTAAAAAAAAATAAAACGTTACATTTTGGTCCATCGATCGGACCAATTGTAACGTTCTATTTCATCGTGTTATTTTACCCTTTTAAAACATTAATGAAAGTTTTCGCCAGGAAAATAGAAGAGTTGAATTTAGGGTTTTAATTAATTTTGAAGCTAGTTAGTTGAACCCCAATCAAATTATTTTAAATATTTAATAAATTTAATTGAATTGCGACTCCAAAATAAATAAAAATAGCCACTACAGTTAAAACATTTAAAAACCGTTGTGCAGAGCTTGGTGATCCTAATAAATTACTTTTAGTGGCAAAACTTGCAAGTCCAACATTTTCTTGAGGAATTCGCAAAAAAATAATTCCAACTAAAAAAAGACTTATAAAAACTCCAATAAATTTTAACATAAACTTAACTTATTTACAAAATATCATTTTATTACAAATGATTTAGTTTACTCATTAATTTCAAAAACTTCGTTGAAAATTTTACTTACTTTATTACCTGAATCAATCGATTCTAATGGATCTTTTCTTAACCGATGACGTAAACATAATGTAATGATTTTTGAAATATCTTCAACAGTTACTTTATCTCGTCCATTATAGGCTGCATGTGCTTTAGCAGCTCGATTTGTTACAATATCTCCTCGTAATCCATCTACATCTAACTGACTACAAACTTCCGAGATTTTAACTCTTAAGTCATAATCAATTTCAATATTTGGTAATAAGTTTTGCGCAGCAACAATTCGATCGCGCAATTCTTGTTGTTGAGATTCATAATTTTCAATCCACACCATTGGTGTTTGGTCAAATGATGTCCGTTCTTCAACAACTTTAACTCGTAGAATGGGATCTTTTACTGTACGAATTTCAGCATGCATTCCAAAACGATCTAATAATTGTGGTCTTAGTTCACCTTCTTCAGGATTCCCAGATCCCACTAATACAAATCGAGCAGGATGACGAATTGAAATCCCTTCACGCTCAACCGTATTCCATCCTGAAGCAGCTGAATCAAGTAAAATATCTACTAAATGATCATCTAATAAATTTACTTCATCAACATAAAGTATACCACGATTTGCCTTTGCTAATAAACCTGGTTCAAAGGCTTTTATACCTTCTGTTAAAGCTTTTTCAATATCAATTGTACCGCAAACACGATCTTCCGTTGCTCCAAGTGGTAAATCTACCATCGGAATTTTAATAAACTCTGTTTCAATAGTTTCATTATTTTGAACCGCTAATTTTACTTCATTACCCATTAATTCTAAATCAGATTTGTGTGAATTAAATGGATCATCTTTTACTACTTCAATTTCTGGAAGTAAATCAGCAATAGCTCTAATTGTCGTCGATTTACCAGTTCCCCGATCACCCATAATCATAACTCCACCAATTTTGGGGTCGATAACATTTAATTGTAAAGCAAGTTTCATTTCTTCTTGACCAACAATTGCTGTAAATGGAAAAACGGGAGTGTTAAATTTTTTTAAATTTTCTGTTACCATAATTTCTAATTGATTGTTAATAGAGAGCTTTCGTGATTATTTTATTAACTATTTCAAGTTAAAATTTATTATTCGTAAAGTGTTGTACCTAATTGAATAGCTAAAACTGCGCCTAATAAAGCAATACATAATGCTGTATAAATTTGTGAATCATAAATCATAATAAACTCCTGAATTTTAAATATCGTGATTCTAAAAAAAATAATATGTTAAATTATAACAAAAACGTTCCTTTGAGATCTAGTCATATATAATTGTAAATTAAATTACTAAAAATCACCAAATTTAATTTGAATAGAATTTATGGTTACCAACTCGATTTAGTTATGCCAGGTAATAAACACTGATGAGCCATTTCTCTAAAAACATGACGCGATAATCCAAAATCTCTAAACACTCCTCTTGGGCGCCCTGTTTTCCAACATCTATTGCGAATTCGTGTTTTCGCACTATTACGTGGTAGTTTTTGGAGTTTTGAATGAATTGCAAGTTTTCCAGTAAAGCTTTCTTCACTTTTATATTTTGCTAATAAATCTACTCTTTTTAAAGCATATTTTTTTTCTAAACGAATTCGTTTTTTTTCACGTTCAATCATACTTTTTTTTGCCATAAAAATTTTTATTAATAAGTAACTAAATATAAAGAATTTTGTAAAATATATTAAAGTAAATGAGCTTAATCACTATATTTAAATAATTTCAGTATACTGTACTTTTAAAATTTAGACAAGTCGCGGAATCTTAAAATATTTATTGATTTCTCGTAATAAATTTTTATTAATTCTAATTAAAAATACTTATTCGATATTAAATTAATTAATTTTTTCGATCTTTGCTTATAATAATATATTAGCTAACCTTTTTGTAGTTTAGTTGTAAGAAAGTCAAAAACCATTATTTATATTGAGGAATGTATTACTATGGCATTACCATGGTATCGTGTTCACACTGTTGTTTTAAATGATCCTGGCAGATTAATTGCAGTACATTTAATGCATACAGCTTTAGTTGCAGGTTGGGCTGGTTCAATGGCTTTATACGAATTAGCTGTTTTTGATCCGTCAGATCCTGTTTTAAATCCAATGTGGCGTCAAGGTATGTTTGTTATGCCTTTTATGACTCGTTTAGGTATTACAGATTCTTGGGGTGGGTGGAGTATTACTGGTGAAAGCGTTTCAAACCCTGGTATTTGGAGTTTTGAAGGTGTAGCATTATCACATATTATTTTATCAGGTATGTGTTTCTTAGCTGCTATTTGGCATTGGGTTTATTGGGATTTAGAGTTATTCCGTGATCCTAGAACAGGTGAACCTGCCTTAGACTTACCAAAAATTTTTGGTATTCATTTATTTTTATCAGGTTTAGCGTGTTTTGGTTTTGGAGCATTTCATGTAACAGGTTTATTTGGACCTGGTATTTGGGTTTCTGATGCTTATGGTATTACAGGAAAAGTTCAACCAGTAGCGCCATCATGGGGTGCAGATGGTTTCAATCCATTTAATCCAGGTGGAATTGCTGCTCATCATATTGCAGCTGGTATTTTTGGGATTTTTGCTGGTATTTTCCATTTAACAGTACGACCACCACAACGTTTATACCGTGCATTAAGAATGGGTAATATTGAAACAGTATTATCAAGTAGTATTGCAGCAGTATTCTTTGCGGCTTTTGTAACATCAGGTACAATGTGGTATGGAGCAGCAGCTACCCCGATTGAATTATTTGGTCCAACTCGTTACCAATGGGATAGTGGTTACTTCCAACAAGAAATTGAACGACAAGTTGAAACTTCAGTAAGTGAAGGATTATCTGAAAGTCAAGCATGGTCAAGAATTCCAGATAAATTAGCATTTTATGATTATATCGGGAACAACCCAGCAAAAGGTGGTTTATTCCGTGCTGGTCCAATGGATAAAGGTGATGGTATTGCTGAAGCTTGGTTAGGTCATCCGATTTTCCGTGATAAAGAAGGTCGTGAATTAACTGTACGCCGTATGCCAGCTTTCTTTGAAACATTCCCAGTTATTTTAGTAGACAAAGATGGTATTATTCGTGCGGATATTCCATTCCGTCGGGCAGAATCAAAATATAGTATTGAACAAGTTGGTGTAACAGTTGATTTCTATGGTGGTAAGTTAAATGGTCAAACATTTAAAGATGCTCCAACGGTTAAAAAATTCGCTCGTAAAGCACAATTAGGAGAAGTTTTTGAATTTGATAGAACAAGTTTAGAATCTGATGGCGTATTCCGAAGTAGTCCACGTGGTTGGTACACTTTTGGTCATGCAAACTTTGCTTTATTATTCTTCTTTGGTCATTTATGGCATGGTGGTAGAACAATTTTCCGTGATGTATTCACAGGTATTGGTGCAGAAGTTACAGAACAAGTAGAATTTGGTGCATTCCAAAAACTTGGTGACAAATCAACGAAAAAACAAGGTGCTGTATAAAGTATAGCCGAGTTTTTAAATTTATTTATATTTAAATAGGATCAAACAATGGAAGCTTTAGTTTATACATTTTTACTTATTGGTACTTTAATGGTAATTTTCTTTGCCGTATTTTTCAGAGAAACACCTCGAATTATTAGAAAATAAAACCATTTTATTTGGTTTTATTTTTTAATTTAATCTTCATGTTCTTCGAATGGATCACGTAAATTTTTAGACGTTGGTCCAAAAGCTGTATAGATAGAATATGTAGTAATCCCTAAAAGCAAACTTGATACAAAAATTACAATAATAGTTGCTGTTTCCATGTTATATAGTATTAAATTTAATATTTTAATATTATATAACATATATTAGAAAAATTAATTTATTAAAAATATAAAATATTTTTATGGCATTACGAACAAGATTAGGTGAAATTTTACGCCCATTAAATGCTGAATATGGTAAAGTTGCACCAGGTTGGGGAACAACTCCAATTATGGGTGTAGTAATGGTTGCGTTCTTAGTATTTTTATTAATTATTTTACAAATTTATAATTCATCATTAATTATTGAAAATGTTGACGTAGATTGGGCAAACGGTATTGTATAATACTATAAAAAATAA